>JACCDO010893265.1_pt1 | contig 11032 bp, 5 predicted proteins | sample 7446101 | NCBI WGS metagenome assembly JACCDO01 (sample SAMN15323440, study PRJNA562643) | freshwater metagenome | isolation source: river surface water | place: USA:Blue River Watershed | collected 2017-08-16
ATTCCCCTGCAGGCGGTAATAGCCCTGCTAACCAGCCTCGTGTACCGGTTAAGACAGGTGTCCATATCTTATCAAACCATATAGCTGCACCGGCTGCATCAAAAATGCGGGATCTATATGAACGATCCCAAATAGCCCCCTTGTATTGACCACCCATAATAATCTCACGAAGTGTCTCGGCACTACCATGAGGGCGCTCTTTCCCGTAAAATTCACGTGCAATTACGTCATCGTGAGTCCATACAGGTGATGCAGGCATACCACGAACCACGACCGGAACCCGCTCTTCAAATAATGCGTCAAGTTGGTGACGCTGCTCCCATTCAATCTGGTTGATACGGTATTCTTGGATGCTTTGTTTATAGAACAGTGCACCTAGGAAAAATAAAACAGCTATTATCAACAATACTACCAACATATCTAATAGTTCTTACGCCGGCTCTTACGTGCTCTAGCCGCAGAGCGATGGCTTCTTCTTGACTTATGCTTTGTAAAGAAGATAGCACCATGACCTCTTCTACCTCCTTCTATCTTCTTCATACAATGACCAATACAGGGATGAAATAGCCCAGGGATAAAGGTCTTTCCCAAAATCTTATCAATCTCATCCGAGTTCAGATTTAGTGTTTTCTCGGCTAAAACACGACCATTAGGTGCTAGATATCTAACGGTCTTTGTACCTGCCCCATTACGTATTTTAACAGTTTTCTCTTGCTTTCGCTCCTGACCATTAATAAATTCTACATGTTCCTGAAAAGAGTCATAGGATTGATGACTATTAGACATATTCTAATTAAATAGGTGATTTCCTACGTGTCTTCCGTAAGGAGGGTTTCGATGATCTCGAGAACTCGAACGGTCTTGAGACACGCCGACGAGTATAGGCAAGTCTGGTCAAGTCAACCTCTTTTATCTCTGGAATCTGTTCTCGAGCATCGATCTCGAGTGCCCCACTCGAGTGTGCCGCAGCAGCCGACCCCTTCTGTAGCTGCTCAGCTGCCTTCTCAAGCCACTCTGCATTTAATACACCCTGCTCGAGTGCTGCCTCAAAGAAATTTAATTCAGCAGGTATCATATCTTCAATCCAATCACATACATATTCTTCAAATACATCTAATTCTGCTAAAACCTCTGGCTTGCATAACTCTATTAATTCAGCCCAGGCACCTTCATACACCTCTCCACCAGACCAATCAGGCACCGAATGCAACTCCTCAAAAGCCGCAGGTAAAAACCCTCGTGCAGTTCCACCTTCACACTTAGTCTCTAATTGTCGTATTTTATAGAATAAATCGTTCTGAAAAAGTAAAATATCAGCCCCCTTCAAGCTCGGCCAAATATCACGTATCTCATCTTCTACACGCTCAGCGGTCTTATCAAACAACTCAGCATCAGACATGTCACTCTGTGTATTCCATAGTCCAACAATTAAGGTCCCCAAACGCAACCATCAACAGCACTACAATCACGAGTAATATCACCCGTCTTTGGTGGTGTTATACCAATCGCCCCTTTTCTAGGTTGAGCGGGATAACGGTCCTGTTTAGTCGGATTATTGAAGAGACGTGGACTACGCCCCCAATTTACCCTATCTGCATCTGAACGACAGTCGTATTCACCCGCCTTCAAACAGACCTGTGGCATAGCCATCTCCTGCACCATTGCAGATGTGGGCTGTGTACGTTCAGGTGCCATAGGTGCCGTAGAATACATATCACCTTCAAGCTTTGGTAAGAACTGACCAGCATCACAATACTTTCTTAAGGGTTGGTCCAAAGTTCGCAGCGAAGACTCTACATTTATGGCATCAGAGTACCGGGTGGGTGGATAGAACTCTCCCCCAGGAGGAAACACCATGTCAGCCGGAGGACGAGGTGCAGGTAATGCAGGAGCAGTAGTACGATATTCACGGCAAACCTTAGTGTAAGGGCGGAAATCCATAGGTAGTGTCACAGACTGGGAGGGTAATACATGTCGTAAAACCGCAGCACGGTCCCAATGCTCACGTAAACATACTGGTGGAGCAAAGGGTCTTGGACCTTGGTCTGAAATAGGAACATTCTCCTCTTTTGGGAAAACCTCTGCGAAAGGAGCGGCCATCTTCTACCATCGTTAACGCTTTTAACCTGAACATCACACTCACTGCTTTGGAATCAAAGAACCGGTAGTTGCCAGATTCATCTCCTCATTTACCTGTATTGCCGCTGACCAATCGCAATCGTTGTTATCAATAATGTTACCCTCAAGATCCGTCCAATTAAACATAAGTTTATCAAGTCGCCCAAGAGGCGGGTTGAATGTAGCAGTTGTACCAATCATAGTCTGAGCATATGAGCCGAAATTTGCTAAAAGTAGCTTTCCGTAATATTTACTAACTTCACCAGTTGACTCTTGGGATGTACTTAGCACTTCACGACCCGTTGTATCAATGCGGTTCATTGACTGCTCAGGATTGATTTGTAGATAGATATAATCATCAATAATTTTATAGAAGGTAGGGGCAGTATATACTGTATTACCGCCATAGTCAAGACGATTAAAACCTAAATTATACCCTAGACCCCAATCAACATCACGGCGAGCAACTTGTGATGCAACTGAGGTTGAGAACAATAAATCAAATGGTAAAGCATCAGTAATACGTAGCCGGTCAAAAATAGAACTTGGTAAAATTGTTCCGTAATATGTACTGATATAGGCAGTTATTTCCGCATTAACTGTACCCTGAACAGAGGATAATATGACTGTACTTGATGTATACTGTAAATAACGCTCAGAGAAAGATGAGAAGAATGTACTATAATTAATTGTTGTTATATTACTACCGCCAAATCCTGGTAATGAACCTGCGCCATAAATCTGGGTAACATTAAATGCATTGTCAAACTCCAATAATGATGCAATATAATTCGGGTTAAATAAGGACAAATCACCACCAGATCTAACAGTGGATATCTCCCTTATAATATCAGTGGGATTAACCACACCATAATCATAACGATTCGGTAAATTTAAACGAACAGTAACCTCGTAATCTTCATTGGGAGAATATCCACGTAATGCAAGCCAGTTATAATCATTCGGATTTCCAACTAGACCAGTTACCTGAATAGTTGTAGCAGCAGTACTTACACCAGATGTACTTAATGGTATATTGTAGATGTAGGAATTGTATGCATAGCCGTTAAATTCAGTATCAGCACGGACAAAATTACTCTCAGCGCCCCACTTCCATCTAGGACTACCTCCAACTGTTGTACTTACATCACGTAAGACAGAGTTGAAATCCGTGTAGAAAAATGCCTGAGTTTTAGGGAACTCAAAATAGTTACTACCATTATAGTTAATGTCCACTAAATTTGTAATATCGTTGTATTTATTTAGTCGCTTATTTAAAACAACCCGAGATGCAGGATAGAAGACCTGGAAAGCGTTACGAGGAATACCTTGATTAAAGTCGTTCAACTTTTGCGCATTTCCAACAATATTGTAAGGTCTATCAGACAAAATATTTCCCGTTTGGAAAGAAAACCATAATCCATTTGTAGTATCAATATCAAATCCGTTAACAGGATATTGCGTAATACTTGATACACCAGCAGCCGATGTTTGATACTGTACATTTGAGTATGTCCATCCAGGGCTACCAACGCCAATTGATGAATTATATAACAGTTTTTGGAATCGGCCAGGTGCAAGCGTATCTTGTGCATATATTGTTTCATCGTCGGTCATTCGTAATGTACTTAGTGTCATTGGTTGTGGTAAAGTAATACCTGTTCTAAATAATTTATCGGTTCCAATACCTGTATTGCGATTTGTTAAAAGTCCATCAACATTTGTTGAATAAGTCATTGTTGAGAAATATAACATTGATATGTCGCCATATGTAGCCCCAGTAGAAACATATATTGATGTTCGAATTTCAGAACCAAGAATAGCGTAAATGTTCGTACATGGATGTGTACATATATCAACCAAGACATTCGCTGTTGCGATTGATGATGGAGTCGCAGATTGATTTAATACAACTGCAGTAAAACTGCTATGTGTAGTTGATACATTATTATATGCAATAACAGTTGCACAACTTGAGACTACAGAAGATGACCTATATGTTGCACTATCTGCATATAACCAATCCTTTCTATCAGTTATTCTTAGCTGTCTATGACTATCAGAGAATGTTGGAATAATTCCACCACCCTCTGGTCTCCATGCAGCTAATTCCATATTCAGTCTCTGATAAAGTGTTGCACTAGTCACACTGGTAGATGCAAACGTAATTGACGACAGTTCGTACATCTTAACATCGTTTGAGGTTCCACCTGGGCCAGTAGGGGTTGGGCGAGTCATGATAAATACACTATAACTGTTTGCCCCCCAAGTCACAAACTCCTCTCCTGCAGGAATAAAATTACTCAAATTATAGGTATCAATATAAACAGTATCTCTTGGACCTGTTACATTTCCAGGATTACGCAAATAATAGACGTCACAGTATGAAACATTATTCCCATTTACGCCACCAAATAAAAAGAACTGATCTTCTCCCTGCTTATAGCTCGCTGACCGCAACGCAAACTGGTCTTGCCCCACAAATCCACCAAAAGGACTATAGTCAAATATTCCAAGTGGGTCGTTAATAATATCTAAATTACTCAAATAGCTGAGCGCAGTTGTTGCAATTGGCAGCGATAGCTCATACTGACTCTCATAAATGTTTCTGATATATGACTCAGATGAACGACTATCAGGAATTGGTAATGCAACACCATATCCATCAAATATTGTGCCATTATAACTTGTACTAACAATAGTACTACAGTTCTCTGGGAATGGCACTGCTGAACCAGCCAACATGAAATATGTAAGTGTACTATAATTACTGTCAAAAGGCACAACTGAATATAAATTCTTGGGGTTATTTATTACAGTAGATGGATATCCTGTATAACCAGGTAGACCTTGAGCAACTAAATCAGGCCGGCTATAATTAAATCCATCAATTAACTCAAAGTAGTGATAGGTTCCATAACTTGCATCAAACCCTTGATTTGCCCCAACAGTTGATGGTGTATAAACTGTACGTGTTACATTTGATAATGCAGCATAACTTTGGTGAATATCAATTGTGGTTTTTGCCTGATTCAATAGTGCATTGGTATCAAACACACCTAAATATGCAATATTACTATTAGGGTCACCAACGCCATAGAAAGCAGACTTGAAATAGATTGAACGCATATCCCAAACACCTTCAGGTGGTAGAAATGAAAATCCAATAATTCCTGTACCGAGTTTCAATGTACTTACACCAAGTGCAACATCATTTGTGTAGTCATATAAATTCAAAGGCCCATTGGTTGTTGTACTTGTATATGGCGCCATAGTCTGCAACGTACATAACCCAGTTAATGACCATGTACTACTGATATAACCGGTTCCATCACCGGTTTGTGGACCAATAAATGTGTCATTAGGATAATGAGCAATGTTATATGTTCGTTTAGTAATTGTACTATATGTTGGAGTATAAGGGGTATTTGACTGCGCTGCCAAAATAGAGTTACTACTACCACTGTAAAAGTAGCTCTGTACAGTACTATTATATGGAGAGTTACACATAAATGTATATTGATTAACTGGATCTTGACGGAATGTGGCCGAATAGTTTATACCAGCAACAGAACTAGTAAATCCAATATAGTTAGTCATATCATTACTAATATCATTATCATCAAAGCCAATTACAGGTGCACCTGTAGGGTAAATAGTATTAAATTGATTATTACTGGGGTCAATACCGAGTGCAACACCATTAATTGGAAGCTCAATCGGTGCCTGATTATAATTTTTGTAGAAATTGTAATTGACTGTACTTGTTGTATCCGCATACTGTGAACCAAACTGCTCTGAGTAAACAGATATTCCAGGCTGTTGAATGTCAAAGTTGCTTACAACAACACGAGCAGTTGAGACTGGCCACCATGCGGCCACCTTGAAATCTGTGTTCCCGAAATATGTATTATCAGGACGCACAATCATATAATACTCCTGATTTGCCACAGTCGTTAATGGTATTGTTACCGACGATGTTGTACTAATATGAACTGAAGTCAGATAGTTCAATTCATTTTCATTGCGAATCTTATTTGCATCTGCCATATAAGCCGCACGGTCATGATACAAGAAAACACCAACATTCTCCGTAAATGTGCTTCCAACAGGATTCAACACCTCCACATTCCAGTTCCAGTCATAGTCTACCCCACCAGTAGCCACTGCCGCAGGCACAGACGGAGCCTGAATACGAAACAACTTGTAATTATCTGTGATTTTTAGCGTGTGAACTGTGCTAAACTGAGATGCCTTGATTGTACTCTCTCTGTTTAGACCATATGTCAGGCCAGTGTAATCATAGTATCCCATACCAGTGACAGTAGATGCACCCGCATTATCACCATAACTGTAATCACGATTAAAATATGTTGGAATACCACCACCATACTCGACACCGTTGAAATCAGGATACCTGTAACGATATGGGCGTGGTAATGTCTCAACCTGAAGAGTTTGCCTACAAGGTGAACGTATAGGTAGCAAAACATACTGCCCAGCAGAGATATTTACAACAATATCGGCACTACCATACTTCAAAGTCGCATTGACAATTCCATAATCAGTTGTTATAGGTGTTTGATAATCAATATTACGCAAAGTTGTATCGTATACACTGTAACGCTGTGACAGATTGCTATTTACATAATATGTACCGGTCCCTGGATTAGTCCAATCAATAGTTGGCGTTGTCATATTACTCATACTAGGCCACTGTATAGTAGGTGAAGATGGAACATAATTGAAGTCAGGTAACGGCTTAATTGAACCGTTATTAATTGCTTCAATATATTCTGCAGAATAACTGTTATAGACTCCACTCACATCAAATCCATTTTGCAAAAAGATAAAGTTTGAACCTGATGCAAGCTGTGGCAAAGTATAACTACCATAATTTACCGCAAAATTACTAGCGAGCACCGACTGATAATAATTATACATATTATTCAATACAGCATTCGCCTGTGCAGTTGAATTTGATAATGCTGTATATGATGCAAAATTAATTCCTTCTGCAGTTAATGCATTACTCAAAAAAATATTGCTTTGCAGATTAATTGTATTTACAATTGATGTATTAAGATTACTGCTTGCAACATTTATACGCTTATTATATGAGTTCAATGTCCATATATAATTATTGACAAGCGAATTTTGAAATGTTCTTGTATCTCTGTAACGGTCTAACTCAATAACATTAGCCTGAATCACACTTAGTACATACGAATCTTGCAAACCCTGGAAGCCAAACACAATGCGATTATAAGGGTCGCCCGTTAGTGGTAAAACAATATTAACTGATTCCTTAGGGTCAAGCAATGCCTCCTTTAATACAGGATAGTAATAGGCTACCTGAATCTCACCCAAAGTATAGATACTCTGACCAGCATAACGACCGACAAAATAACGGGTAACAATATAATCTGTAGTCACATTTGGAACAAATTTCTGTAGCAAAGCATCATAATAGTAGTCGCCTGGCAGATTAAAATTAAGAGCCAAATCTCCACTTACCGCAAATGCTGTTGCAAAATCATTGAAATCATTTGGAAAATGGAAAAATGTGGGCGTTGTATTCATCTGATACTGCAACTCTTGCAACAGCTCTGTGATTGAATATGAACCTTCACGAATATTAACATCAATAATATTACTACCATTACCAGGTAGTGTACGACCCTCTTCATACACCTTGAAGTTTGTATTATATTTATTATTACGGAAGTAGAGGAAGGCACTCAATAACTTCATTTGACTCACAGTAATGCCAGTTACATTACGATAGACACGTGGTAAGTGTAACTGTAGATGTGTTGGTTGAGGGTATGCTACACGGTCACGATTGAGAGAATCTACTAAAATCATAGTTGCTGAGCCTTGAGTGTTGGTCTTGAACTCTGTCTTTCCGTAATTGATAGGTTTTTTAGGGTCCCAGCCGGACTTATCAAAGGGCGCACCCTCTTTTGTGGTGAATTCATTCATCTTATTACCCGAAAGTGCTGGCCCTCCCATCCGATATAGCTCTGCACGGTCCGGTGGCTCAAAACGATTAGTAGGAGCATAAGGACGCTCACCTCGCTGTGTCTCATAAGAGTAATCGGAATCATATTGGCTGCTCTCGATGCCGGCATCTGTATCACTTATCGGCTCTTCATCAGAGGCGGCTGGACTCTCTTGATATGGTCTATAATAGGACCCATTACCACTCATCTTCTACTGTATTTGACAGCTTGTGTTAAGTCCTGTTGAGCGCTTAACAGTTTACCACGGCTATTGGTAGAGCATGTCGACAAACAGTTTCATTAATCCCCAGACTACTGGGACAACTATGTATAATCAGGCTGTACTCAACATCATTGATTTACAGAATGTTGCAGACCCTGGAGGAGGCGCAAATAATCTCAGTCAACAGGTGGCAACCTTAACACAACAATTAGCCACTCTAACAGCAGGTAGCTCATCTCTTGTATCAACCTCAATTAATTATGATAATACTGGTACCGAGACTGTATTATCTAATTCATCAGCACTAAGCTATGACCTACGTGTTTATGGTACAGTATATGCAAGCAATTATAATAGTCTTTGTCCACTCGTTTTCACTGCCGGCAAGAAAGAGGCAATGTGGGTGACTGAAGAGGGGACCGTTGGTATAGGGATTGCGGCTCCAAAAGCACATTTACATGTTGGAGGAAATGTTATGATTGATGGCGGCGGTACTTTTAAGGGTACAACAACATTTACCGATGCTGTTGTATTTGAAGGACCAGTCACCTTTATGGATGATGTTCATATCAATGGGCGACTATTTATAAATGGCAGGGAGATTTAGAAGTAACGTAATACTTCAGTACCATGTATACTTGCAGACCAGTTAATGCTATTACTTGTTGTGCATGTAAGACGTAAGGTTATTGCTCCCTCGTTACCTGCAGAATTTGGAACAAGAACATTGAAATCTACAGGTGGCGTTCCCATTAATTGATTAACTGAGAAATATGGAAGAATATTTGCATTAAATCCTGCCTGAATTAAACCGGTTTCACTTGCTACGTAGATTCGTCTTAAATTTGTATCCTGATATAGCACAAACCTGTAACCAGCAAAGTAGACACCTTTTCCTTCTGAAAACGGCGAATCACGTCTCTCGTATCCAACCAAGTCCACATTAAGAGTGCGTGCAATAGCCTGATCTGTTGAATCAGTAATCATTCGTAGTGGAATACTTGTTATTTCATTATTTGAACCATAAGATAATGTTGCTTGATTGGTACTTGTTGTTTGGGCGCACATATTCATAGTGTAGTATTGCGATGAACCTGCAATGCTACTGAGATGGCCACCACCCTGATTATAGAATGTCTGAGAGTAGGTATAAGCATGTACACCTGCTGCATGCGAATAAGGTGCACCTGCAATTGTACTATAACCCTCTGCGTGTGCTGCATAGCCTGTCGAAGAAATAAATGTTAAATGCCCCTCAGTATGTGAATAATCACCAGAGGCTTCTGTTAAAAAGCCCTCAGCATGTGCACCTAACCCTGAAGCAATTGTATTTTCACCCTCTGCATGAGACCAGGTTCCTATAGAACTTGTATTTAGACCCTCTGCATGTGAAATATTACCATGTGACGCTGTACCAGAACCATGAGCAAATGAGTAGTCACCAAATGCAATTGTAGCTTGACCGGCTGCATTTGCACATAATCCTTCTGCTATTGCCAGTTCACCTTCAGCATGTGAGGCAATTCCAATTGAACTTGTATTACTGCCCCCTGCATGCGAATAATCTCCATATGCTGATGTACCATAGCCGTGCGAAAACGAATAGTTTCCATGCGCTATTGTTAGCTCACCAGTCGCATGTGAACCCCACCCTTCAGCAATTGTATTAATACCCTCTGAATGTGAATAAAGACCGATTGAACTTGTATTTATACCCTCAGCGTGCGAATAAAATCCATAAGAAGCTGTTCCTGATCCATGAGCAAATGAATAGTTGCCATGGGCGATTGTCAGCTCACCGGCGGCGTGAGCACCTACATCCTTAGCAATTGTACCATTGCCCTCAGCATGAGAATATGTTCCAAGTGAACTTGTGTAGGCCCCTTCAGCGTGTGAGGCATAACCTCTTGCGGAAGTATAGTAACCTTCAGCATGTGCATAAGGACCATATGGTACACCTTTATCAATGTATCCTGCAACTGTATATCCACCTTCAGTATGTGAATTATGCGAAATTGTTGATGTTCCTAATCCCTCTGCATGTGAATTACTACCAAATGTTGCTGTGCCAAAGCCCTCAGTATGTGAGGCACTACCTGTTGCAATAGTATACCAACCCTCAGCATGTTGGCCATATTCTGCACCAAACGTAGTAATTGTACTAAAACCCTCTGCATGCGAATTGTAACCCCAGGCCTCTGTTCTTATACCCTCTGCATGCGCACCATCACCAGATGCAATAGTACTTATACCCTCAGCATGTGAATATACACCAGATGCAATAGTACTTATACCCTCAGCATGTGAACCAGTTGCACCGGCGACTGTAAACCACCCCTCTGCATGTGAATATATGTCTAATGCAATAGTATTAAATCCATTTGCCATAGAACCAGTTGCTCCCGCAGTACATGTGCTAAATTGTAGATTGTTCATGCCATAAATAGTTGACTGTGATACATTTACGTTTGCTACTGCAGGGAACGTTGCCCATAAAGCAGCATTTGCTGTAGCGCCAGCAGGACCAGTTGCACCAGTTACACCAGTTGCGCCAGTATTGCCAGTATTACCAGTAGCACCAGTATTACCAGTTGCGCCAGTATTGCCAGTATTACCAGTAGCACCAGTATTACCAGTAGCACCAGTATTACCAGTAGCACCAGTATTACCAGTAGCACCAGTATTA
>JACCDO010035511.1_pt1 | contig 11031 bp, 6 predicted proteins | sample 7446101 | NCBI WGS metagenome assembly JACCDO01 (sample SAMN15323440, study PRJNA562643) | freshwater metagenome | isolation source: river surface water | place: USA:Blue River Watershed | collected 2017-08-16
AGATAAGTCGACTAGAGAATACATTTTGGTGCCTGATGGTGAAGGAAATCAGGCCAACAACGAAATCGATTCATCGCTTCCAATCGGAAGAGAATTGATCGGAATTGCGGAAGGCGAAGAGGTGGACGTCAACGGAGTCCGCTTGAAGATTCTGCACGTCGAGAATCCTGACGAGCCGACCAAGGAACCGGCTACTCCTGCGCGAACGGAGTCTATAGATGCTGTAAGCCTAGAGTCGGACAAGTCCGCCGTAGTTTTCGGTGATTTGTCGGAGAACATGATCGTAATGTCTCCTCCTGGGACTGGAAAGTCCTTCGCTCTTGCTCACAAGGCAGCCCATCTAATCGAAAAAAAGAATATCAGCCCGGGTGAAATACTCGTGTTGAGCTTTTCTCGCGAGGCTGTTGCTGAAGTAAAGAGACGCCTTCAGAATTTTGACATTCCAAACGTAGGACTCGTTCAACCTTTCACGGTTGATTCATTCGCCGCGACAGTTTTGCTCACGGAAATGCGAAAGTATTTCTTTGAGAGCTACGAGAAATCCATCAGTGATGCTCTGAGGCATCTCACGCCTGCAGTTTTGGCAAGATTCAAGCACATCTTTATTGATGAGTTTCAGGACGTCGTCGGAATTCGAGCGGAGTTCATCGCAAAGATTCTTGAACTGAAGCCCAAAGCATGTGGCGCGACCTTGCTTGGCGACATTGAGCAAGCGATTTATCACTGGTCATTGAAGGGACAGGAGTCGAAGAAGCGCTCCGAGGAGTTTCTCCTCTCTGCGACCCAAATTCTTGGAACTGGGCAAAATTTCAAATATCTCACGACAAACTTTAGGATCAGTGATCCCAAGCTCAAAGGTACCATGGATGCCTTTCGGGACTTTCTGGAAAGAGAAGTCTCTCAACCACAGGGCGGGGTGCCGGAGCTGACTCAAAAGCTCGTGACTCGCATTCGACAGTTGCCTTCCACGGACTGCAGCGGCGCGGAGAAGTATTTGGCGGCGCTTCGTCCGGAAACCGGGATTAGAAAGTGCATACTTTTTAGAGATAATGGTCAGCTCATTGCTGAGGCTGCTTTGGCGCAGTCGCTCAAACTCAGGCCGAAGATTCTAGGAAAGAATAATCGTGGATTGATGCCGAGCTGGTACGCGAGTCTGATGAAGACCATGTACAGCAGGGCCAACATCATTAACAGGGACTCAGATTTTGAGGACTGGTTTGGCAGTAGACACGTTGATGATGGTTGGAACGCCAGTGAAGCATGGAGACTTTTGAAAGGGATTGAAGGAACGTTTCAGCACTCACGAAGTCTGGACATCGTTCAACTGAAGAAAAAAATTCAATATCTCCGAGATATTCCAATGGTTGAAAGCGAACTACGGGGCCTGCATGAGGCCTCGTTGGTGTTTTCGACCTATCATGCGTCCAAGGGTTTGGAATTCGAGAAGGTTTTTCTCGTTGAGCCTGATCTTGCTGGATTTACGGACTACTCTGCCTTTTTGGACGAGGCACGAATGTTCTATGTCGGTCTCACGCGAGCCAAGCAGTCGGTTACCTTGCTTGAAGCCGACAGCGTCGAATCACTGAGGTCCAAAAGCTACCCGATTGGGAAGCTTGAAGAGCGGCGTTGGTATCGAAAAGAAGGGGATGCCCTCCATTTCAACGTGGACAACGAATTCGACGTCGAGCCGTCCTCATTCATTGTTCCGTTCGGGTTTTGTGACGTCGATGAAGTGCAGGACATACTCGCCAACTCAGTCAAGGAAGGGGACCCTGTCGAGCTGCGACTGTGTGAACCGCCAAGAAATGATTTTTTCAAAACGTATTACATTTTTTGGCATGAGAAGGCGATCGGCTCGATGAGCAAGTCCTTCTATGACTCGATACTCAAGTTGTACCGGAACACGCCTCCGCCCGTAATCAAGGCCAGTGTCGGAAGAAAGTATTCGGAGTTTCGCTGTAACCATTATCTGCAGTTGGATGAATTGTTTTCAAACCGATTTGAGGCATGGCTCGCGATCAAGCTCGCCGGCCTCGCGAAAGCGGTGAGGTGAGCATGAGAGATCATTTGGAAATCAGGGAATGTTCATACGATTACATCGTAAGAAATTTCGTAGGGCCATATGCCGGTGGCGAGGAGACCTTGGAGCGGCGTAGCCCGCACGATGTTTATCTCACGGGCGCTTTGTACCCGATGGCGATCAGAAAAGCGGGTTCACGGAACGAACAAGGCGATTTTGAGGTCGTAGACGGCGAAGGACATTTGAACTCATCGGAAGAGGCCGCGGCGGCAGCAAAAGACGCCCCAGAGGAAGTTGTTTTGTTTCCTTCTTCAGCGGGCATCAGCTTTCGGGTGAAGAAGGATGTGAAAAAATTGCTTGGGAACATTTCATTTGGCACCTATCAGGGTGTGATGATCGATGGAAAGCAGGCTTTTCAGCGGAAAGCCCATTCGTTCCCAGTCGATATTTCGGCATCAAAAAGCGAGTCCATTTGGCTCATTCCTGATTGGGTTGAGCTTCGGATCAAGGTTCGAGAGTTAGAAGAAACTAAGGTGATCACGGTAACTCTTTTGAACCGTGCAAAAAAAGAGAACTTCGGCGCGGATGTGAAGACTTGGATGTTTAAGAGTGTCGGTACGCTCTGGCAAGTCGAAGTGAAGGTAGCTGAGGAACGGGCTGGCGATCTTATGCCAATTAGTCCGATCCCAAGAGTTACTTCCAACCGTGAGATCAATTCAAACTTTCTGTTGTACAGAGGGTTACTTCCGTTCGCTTCGGGGCATAATTGCTCGGCAGACTGGACCAAGGTTGATGGCAAGACGGTCCTCACTTCTAAATTCATTCCACTCTATCTTTTGCGAATGATGGTTCCCGCTGTTATTTCTGGGGTTGAACTCAAGATTGAAAATTTTACTAGCGTCGAAGCTCTTAGGAGCAAGGGGGTGCTTGCTCTCAACGCGCTCATTAAGAGCTACAAGGAGTGGGCGAAAGGGCTCCGGGACGAAGTGGATTCTCTGGAGACCGATGCGTTAAAGAGAATTGCTAAGGATCACCTTGCGGAGGTTGAAAGAGCATCTGAGAGAATTCAGCAAGGACTTGCTTTGATCGAACGCGACGAGAATGTCGCTTGGTGTGTCAGCTTAGCGAATCGGGTGATGGAGTTACAAAGGGGCAAATCCGCGAAGCCGTTTATTTGGCATCCCTTTCAGTTCGCGTTCTTTCTCCTGAATCTGTCGGGCATAGTTGATCCGAAGTCGTCAGATCGTGGAGTTGCTGACTTGCTTTGGTTTCCCACCGGCGGCGGTAAGACGGAAGCATATCTTCTTATCAGTGCTTTCACGATCGCGTGGCGCCGAATTGCAGGCAGGAAAGCCGGAGCTGGCGCTGGTACGGCGATTCTCCTTCGGTACACATTGCGGCTTTTGACACAACAGCAGCTGCAACGTGCGGCAAAAATGATCTGTGCAATGGAGAGCCTGCGTTCTGCGAGTATTGATAAATTGGGTGACCAAAAGATCAGCATTGGCCTGTGGGTTGGAGGTGACTCATTTCCAAACTCAGTTAAGGATTGGGAGCAGAAGAAGGCCGAAGGGCGGGTTCCAATGCCGTTTGAGAGTTGCCCCTCTTGCGGCGTGCCTCTCCAAGGTCGGAACTATTTGGCGAGACACAAAAAGGTTGGACGTCTTTCAATCAGCAGGCTTGAAGTGATTTGCGATCAGAACGAGAAGTGCAGCTTCTACAAGAAAGCGCTTCCGATTCATTTGACTGACGAAGATGTGTATCAGTTCAGTCCGACGATGCTTGTTGGTACGGTCGACAAGTTCGCAAATCTCGCCTGGAAAGAGGATACCTGCAAGCTATTCAATAAGTACGCGCATCGGTGCATCGAGCACGGCGTCTTTTTTGACAATGAAGAACGATGCAAGTGCTCGCAGTCGGTGAGTGAGACTCCCCCAGAGCTAATCATTCAGGACGAGCTTCATTTGATCTCCGGACCACTTGGGTCTATGGTCGGAGCTTTCGAGTGCGCTATTAGGTTCATTTGCACAAGGGATGGAGTTGAGCCGAAGTACATTACTTCGACGGCGACCATTCGTGGTGCAGATAGGCAGCTCTTCGATCTGTATCATAAGAAGTCATTCCAATTCCCGCCTTCCGGATTCGACGCAGGCGACAACTTTTTCGCCAAGGCGGTTGAGAAGGGAGACGATAAAAGGACCCGCGCGTATGTGGGGATCAGTGCGCAAGGTCGTTCCCCTAAGTTGATCATGGCCCGCCTTTATGGGCTTTTGAGTCACTTCTATCAGGAGCTCAGAACTGATACGGCAAATACGAATCAATATGCGTTAGATAATTTCAGGACCGTCGTGGGTTATTTCAATGCCAGACGTGAACTTGGCGGAGTCAAAACCATGCTCGGGGATGACGTTCCTAAGTGGAGAAAGTTTCATCACGGATTAGATGTTTCTTCCTACGATGTTGAGCATCCTTTGGATGTCACTGAGCTGATGGGATCGGTCGATAGTAAGCAGCTAATGAAGGATTTGGAGAGAGTCGGGAAGGATAGTCACACTGCTCCAGAGTTCGTATTAGCTACCAATATTCTTTCTGTTGGTATTGACATTGATCGTCTTTCCCTAATGGTTGTCGCCGGGCAACCGAAAACGGCATCCGAATACATTCAAGCTTCGAGTCGCGTTGGGCGATCAGGGCCTGGAATTGTGATCGTCAGCTATAACTGGGCGAGAGCAAGGGATAGGTCTCATTACGAGAAGTTTCGGTCTTTTCATGAGCAGATTTATCGATACGTTGAAGGCATTAGCGTAACTCCGTTTAGTCCTGAGGCGCGCAGGCGGACATTGGCCGGAGTGTTTGTGGCTGTAGCACGGCACTCGATTAAGGAATTGAGAGGCGATGAAGACGCGATTCACTTTGACCGCCATCAAGGTCAAATGACGGCCTTCAAAGACTATTATCTCCAATCGATCGTCGATCCCGAGGAGCGCGCTGACTCCCAACGCGAGATCGAAAAGTTTCTTACGAACTGGAGGCGGAGTGCGGATAACAAGGCGACACCGTTGCGGTACAAGGCAGGTGATAAAGCCAGAGGCGTTCTAGGGATACTCGGCGAGCAACGGGACAACTGTCTTGATTACTTTGTGACGTCGCTCCGTAACGTGGACGAGGAAGTGCCAGTGCAATTGACGGGGAGAACCTATGGCAACTTATGACAAGCTTCGTCGAAGCCAAGTAATTTTCAATTCAGGCCCTGGTGCGATCGCTGACTTGAAGGACAGTTCAGTTTTGATTGCCGGGTTGGACGAATGGAAAAATTTGGACAAGCTTGAAGAGATTAGTTTTCCGAACCGCAGAGGGTTCAGAAGGCTCGTTAGGCCGCCGGTCGTGAAGACGAATCCGTTCTCCAATAAGGAGTTTACCCCCTACGGAACAATGCCGAGCTTCCGATTTCCCGCTTGGGTCCAATGCACGAACCCAGCATGTAGCGCGTTCGGACCGTTCGGGAGGGTAGCCAGCGCGAAAAGCGAATACAAATGCTTCTGTGGTCACAGGTTTGTGGCCGCCAGAATTATCAAGATTTGTCCCGACGGCCACATGGACGACTTTCCATGGGATGAGTTTTACCACGACGGTAAGGGCTGCGATCTGCCGCATCCCAAATACCGCCTTGTAACTGTCAAAGAGCAAACCGGAAATTTGAACGACTTGCTCTTGGTCTGTAAGTGCAATCAAAAGCCAGATGGAGTGAAGCTCGGAAGCATTTACGAATTTCCATTAGGCAGGCATTGCGCTGGACGGCGGCCGTGGTTGAGTACTAACGAGCCTTCGTGCAAGCATCGCGCAGAAGTGGTGTTGCGTGGTGCCTCAAACGTCTACTTCCCGAAGATCATGTCTGAGTTGATTGTTCCTAGGGCGAAGACCAAATTCGATATCTTCTATTCGGACTATCTTGCGAAGCACAAGGCGTCTTATCTAGTGATGCCCGAACAGATTCGAGGAACGTTCATTGGTGGTCTTCTCGACTCCCTTTCATCAGAGGTTGCGACTTTGAGGATGGAACGCGAAGAGTTGATCAAGGATATCGTTGATCTTTTCGAGGACCGTAACACCAAAAAGAAGTCGGAGCTGACTTCAGAAGAAAAGATTCGCGAGGACGAATTTGCTATCCTGCACAATCCTTCAATCGTGAATCCGGACATTATTCCTAAGGTCTTCAGCGCGAAGAGAATTGATGCGGATTCAACGTTGCGGAATAGAGGTCTTACAAATTTAGTAAGCGTGTCTCGATTGCAGGAGATTCGGGTACTGCAAGGGTTCTCGCGCGTTCTCCCTCACCCAAAGAAGGACAAAGGAAGAGTTATCAGTCTAGGAAGTTCGGCTGATGATACCTATTTGGCAATTGAGGTGAACGGAGAGGGGCTCTTCCTGAGCTTCGACGATGCGCGATTGGAGTCTTGGGCGAAGAAAAAGAATGTAATGAGTCGAACCTCCTCGCTTATGGCTCTGTTTACTGGCGAGCCCGGCTTCAGACCAATTCCATTCTCTGTAGACCCGAAAGCCATTTTTCTTCATTCCTTTGCTCACGCACTCATCAAGCAGATGGCACTTTTCGGGGGCTACAGTAGTATAGCGATCAGAGAGAAAATCTATCTCGGCCCAAGTCACAACGGCATCCTGCTCTATACCGGAGAGACTGACTCAGAAGGAACAATGGGTGGGATCACCAGCCTCGGTGATAAGGAAAAATTCACTGAGATATTCTTGGAAGCCATCGAAGACTGTCGTTGGTGTTCATCCGACCCGATTTGCTCTGAGAATTCACCCGAAGAGGGGTCTTCGGAAAATTTGGCTGCGTGCCACGCGTGCCTCCATCTTTCGGAAACAAGCTGCGAGTTTTCAAACAAGCTTTTGGACCGTCTATCCGTGGTATCGGAAGACGGTTCGGGGTTCTTTGATGACTGAGACACTTCTGACTAGATTTATTGGACTTGCTCGCTGTATTCCGAGGGTGCGTCTCGACCTGTCGGAGGAAATTTTTAGAATTGAGAGAAGTCGAGAGGAAGTTCTTCGGCGTTTAGATGCGGCTAATCAGCTTGATTCGGTTTTTGGTAGGTTATCAGCCGAGATCGAGGCCAATCCGAATGTATTTGATGAGGCAATACTGGTCCTGCGATCGGCGATCTTGACTCGTTCCAGACATGCAGTGCATTCGCCGAAAGCAGTGTGCACTTTACCTGACACAAAAATATCAGGAATGGATGATACACAGTCGGAAACCCTTCGACTGATTAGAGAAGCGACCCACAGCATTTCGTTGATGAACTATTGGATGACATCAGGATCAGAGATTCTTATTCAGACTCTGATGGAGAAGGTCCGGTCAAACCCTCGCTTACGCGTCGTAGTGGTGGGGGACTCGAGAGAGAACTTTCTCGTCCCATTTCGTCGTATGTGGAAGCGAGACGTACCTGAGCCGGCGATTTACATCTACAAGCCGGGCATGAGCTCTGGGGCGGAAGATAGAAGTAAGATGCACGCTAAGACGCTTGTGATCGATGAATGTAAGATGTTGATCAGTTCTGCCAACATGACTAAAGCGGCAGTTAGCGAGAATATCGAGGTGGGTATTTCTATCGAGGCTCCAAAGGCAGTAAGAAAGATCGCAGAGATGATTAACCATCTAATTCATCGTCCCGACCTTTTTGAGCGTATCTCTTGAAAGGTTGGTGAGTCGAATGCCCAGGGCTTGGTTATGTTTAGCTTTTGGTTCAGAGCGACAATATGTCGGTAATGATGGCTGCAAAGACCAAGTCTCGAATTGTTACCTGTTCGACAGCCTAGTTCCGAATGACAAGCAGATAATGGAAGGCGATGTTCTTGTAATTCTAGACCGTTCCAAGGTACTCGGCGCCGCCAACGTGACTTCATTGCATTCCAGCGCAGGCAGCAAGAATATGCAGCGCTGTCCGGAATGTAGAACCTCAAGTATCAAAATGCGTACCACTGTGGCTCCTGCGTTTCGTTGTAAGGCGGGGCACGAGTTTGCTGGTGTAGCCCCCATTTAGACCGGTCACCCTGGTCCACCGCTTAAAGGATAGGCGTACGACTAGGAGTATGACTAGTAGCAAACAAGATTCAGTGGCGGTGGTGACCTCTAAAGAACGCTGCAGACGATGGGCTCCTGCAGACAAAAAAGCCTTAGTTCGGGAGACTTACGAGCCTGGAGTGACCGTTTCCCTAGTTGCCAGGCGCCCTGGTATCGCCCCGAGCCAATTATTCTACTGGAGGCGAAGAATGGAAGATGGCGCACTGACCGCGATTGATTCTTAAGAGCGCGTGGTCCCTGAGAGTCGCGTACGCGCGCTTGAGGGGCAGATTAAACGTCTCGAGCGGATTCTTGGGCAGAAGACGGTGGACATCGAGATCCTGAAGGAAGCCATTCGTATCGGACGCAAAAAAAACTCATCTCGCGACAGCCGTTGGTCGGATTGGAAGATTTCGAGCGAGACAAATTAGTCGGGTCCTTGAAGTTTCCCGCTCCAGTATTCGTGCGCAGTTGGGCTCGTCTGCAGAGGCAGCAGCTACGCGCTACGCAAAAGCAGATGACGCGTGGATCTTGCCGATGATTCAAGCTGTAACGGATCATCGCCCCACCTACGGGTATCGCCGAGTGCCTCAGCTATTAAACAGAGAGTTCGAAAAGCAGGGAAGGTCTCGAGTGAATCATAAGCGGATTTATCGAATCATGAAGGCGAATCGACTCCTTCTGCAGCGGCACACAGGAAGGCCCGTCAGAACGGATGACGGAAAGGTAGTCACGCTCCGTAGTGACACGCGCTGGTGTTCTGATGCCTTTTCGATTCAATGCAGGAATGCCGAGCGTGTGCACGTGGCGTTTAGCTGTGATCGTGAAGTGCTCCGTTACATTGCCTCGACCATCGGGGTTGACGGAGCCATGATTCGAGATTTGATGGTTGAGTCGATCGAAAGTCGATTTGGTGATTTGGCCCAAGCTCCACACCGCATTCAGTGGCTCAGTGATAACGGGCCTGGGCACGTCGCCCGGGAAACAGTGGAGCTTGCTAGGGCGCTGAATTTCGAGCCCTGCACGACGCCAGCGTATAGCCCCAAGAGTAATGGCATGGCCGAGGCCTTTATGAAGACATTCAAAAGAGATTACGTTTGGTCTGCAGATCTCACGGAAGCCCAGACGGTCATGCGCCAGCTGCCGAAATGGTTTGAAGACTACAACGAGATTGCCCCGCACAAAGGGCTCAAGGTGCTGTCGCCCAGACAGTTCAGGCGACAGCAGGAACAACAACTAACCGGCTAAAGCTGGGCCGGTATTGAAAGGGGCAACTACAACAATACTAATTCAAGCTCTGAGGAACGCATGCAGACTGAGGTCGATCATAGCTTTTTTTAGGATGGAATTGAGTGTGCCTGTTTTAAAGTCACCGGGGTGGCGCGGAACGGGAAAGGTGGTGCCTTTTCTGTTCCGCCAAATTACGTGACTGCCGCGCTGTCTGCCTGTCGGCGTGCAACCACCAAGCTCTGTCAGTTTCCGCTCAAGATCGCGATACCTGAGAAAGCGTCCTGCAAGCCGCGTCCGAGTTGCGAGCGGTGAACCACGGTGTAGAATGTAATTTACTTTACTGTTGATTCTGGCGATTCCGTCGAGTCCATGAGGGAAGTTAATCCATAATTTTGGACTACGCGATGGGATGCCGCTCAGAGCCGCGGTGTGATTTTCCTCGAGGAATTTTTGCCTCCCCGCTTCGCGCTTTGGCCTCGTGAGATAGTCGACAGCCATACGATAGCCTGGGGGCTGGTTTTTCAGGAATTCACGAAGATTCGCCAGAATGGCTTTGCTGTTCGGCATTCTTCGCGCCTTAGCTTTCACTTTTTGGTACGCGAAGGCGTTCGCTAAAGCTTCTTCAAGGCAGAAGTCAGTTCCATATGTATCATCGTAGAGTCTTTGCATTCCTTTTTTAAAGATTGGTGTCCGGTGCGTAACCTCGAGTTTAGTCCCGAACGACTCGGTCTGATGATGAAAGAGTTCGTGCGAGTAAAGGAATATACGGCTCAAGGCGATTGCGTCTTTTGCTTGCAAGCTTCCTTGTGAAAAGTTGATGAAGTTTGCAGCCATTTCCAGGACGCCTTCAGCGTACAAGTATATTCCCCACGCGCTTGGGTAAAAGTAGTGAAACGGCAGGTAAAACGCGAGACAGTCCGGGGGAGGGGTATATTCTTGCGGACGCGATTGCGGTGCTCCTGGGAATTTTCCAATACCGGAGAGTTGCGAACTTGTGCCTGCGTTCGGAAGTCTGTTGTTTGATTTCCAGTTATCGAAAAATACTGGCTCTTCGGGGGAAACTCTATTTTCCAGCTCTTGAGTGAGGATGCGTTCGATAGAATCATCTTCCTCGACTAATGGGTCAGATGCCTCGATGTTCTCAATTGGCGAGATTAGCCAATCATCCGACCAATTGGGCGGCAGGGGTAGTTCTTCAAAGACCTCTGGCAGTTCGGATTTTAGGATTGGTAATCCATCGATAGGCATATCTGTTTCTCTAAATTAAGGTGCCTGTCGATATTATTATTTTAAATAAAAGGTCAATTTTTAATTTAAAAACAACTCCCCCTTAACGGTTTGCGGTTGCGCGGGCGCTGATTCGTGAGGTCGGCGCTTGTGGTGCGAACATGGCCGTTAAAGTTCTGGATAGCCGCATTGGGGGGCCCGGCCCGTCCGCCGGTGATAACGGGTTCAAGCTCTACAAGAACGGAACCGCCCAGTTGGACTTCGGAACCGCTTCCGCGAAAGGGGGATTATTTTTAGGCTTATAAAAATCCATAGGAATTCTCTTTTTAATATTTTCTCTGGTTATCTTTGGTAATCATAACCAACAAATGACAAGAAGGCGTTCCTTGGCAGACTCCAATGCGCGTTGGCTCAGCGTCGACGAGATTGCAGCCCATTTAGGGGTTAGTGCAGTCACGATCTATCGATG
>JACCDO011053133.1_pt1 | contig 11031 bp, 10 predicted proteins | sample 7446101 | NCBI WGS metagenome assembly JACCDO01 (sample SAMN15323440, study PRJNA562643) | freshwater metagenome | isolation source: river surface water | place: USA:Blue River Watershed | collected 2017-08-16
ACACCCTCCCCACCCAACTCAACACCGACCCCATCCGACAAGCCAAGATCCATTTGGCGGCTGCCCTCAGGCTAGCAGTCCATGATGGCTTTGATGAAGGCATTGACGACCATTTCACGGTGTCTGTGCCTGGCCACGAAGACCAATACATGGTCTTGCCATTTGGATTGCATTGGTCAGAAGCGCGCGCCAGCGACCTGATGGTTTTTAATGAAGCCGGCAAAACACTGGAAGGCCAAGGCGTGGTGGAGCTCTCTGCGCAAAGTATTCATGCACCTTTGCACAGAATCACAGGTGCCAATGTGGTGTTGCATACCCACCAGCCTTGGGCGCTAGCTTTGAATATGCTCGAAGACAACCGTTTGATACCTGCAACACAAACGGCGGCTTTTTTTGACAACCGCATTGCCTACGACGATTCCTATACTGGTTTGGCAGCCACCTTGAGCGAAGGCGAGCGTCTTGCAGGATTGATGAAGAACAAATCGGTCTTGTTTCTGAAGAACCACGGAGTGATCACAGTAGGTAGCAACATGGCAGAGGCCTATCGCTTGCTCTACAAACTCGAGCGTGCTTGTAAAACCCAAGTGTTGGCGATGAGCACAGGCAAACCTATCCACATCTTGGAACAAACCGTGATCGACAAGGTGTGCACGCCCAGCGTGGATGATCGCCATCCAAGATCAGAACGTGATCGTCTTTACTTTGAGGCGATGATGCGCGTGATAGACCGAGTCAATCCCGGCTACGCAGACTAAGAGTTAGTCACTCACCGTAATGTCATAAGGGACCGAATACGCAGACAAAATTTTGTCTGCCGCTTGCAGATCAGCATCATTAGATTTGCGCAATTGCAGTTTGGTGTGCAAGCCACTTCCACCTGTGTTGGTGATGTCTATGCTCCAAAGACACGACAAGCTTTGCAATGCGTCCTCAAACACCCGTTTGGCAGCGTCCATTTGTAGAACATGCTTCATGGGTTTGCCCACAGAGGTCAGTGGCAACTTCTCAAGAATGAAAATTTCTTTAGGAACAGCAGGCCTCTCTGGAATGCGTTCGCTCGCAAAGTGAAGCAACTCCTCTGTAGAAACTTGCATACCAGGATGCAGTTCTACATAAGCAATCGGCAACTCACCAGAATGCGCATCGGGCTTACCCACTGCAGCGGCTAAGGCCACAAAGGGAGACTGCAACAAGGCTTCTTCAATCAGCCCTGGTTCAATGTTGTGGCCGCCGCGAATGATCAAGTCTTTTTGTCGTCCACTGATACGCAAATAACCTTGGGCGTCCATGCTGCCTAGGTCGCCCGATACAAAAAAACCGTTGGGAAGAAATGCACCTTTGTCTTGGCTGGCATCTAAATATCCGCCGGCCACACCTGGGCCACCTACAAGCACCATGCCGATTTCATCGACCTCACAGTCTCGCAAAATTTGTCCGCCCTCACCCATCTTCACGATACGCAATTTGACATACGGCACACGGATGCCAGAACAACGTCTTCTTACTTCGCCATCACGTGGGTCCAGCGTGCAGTGGCTTGTGCTCTCTGTCATACCGTAGCTCTGAAGAACTTGCGCGCCAGTAACTTCAGCCACACGGTCTTGCACGGCGGGTGCCATGGCGGTAGAGCCAGTTGCGAAATAAGGACGAAGTGACGAAATGTTCTCGGTAGTCGGTGGGTTCTTAGCGAGTACCGACAAGGTGGTTGGAACGCCAGAGACTTGCGTGATGCCGAACCGCTCGATATAGCGCCAGTAATTAGCAATATATGTTTTGTCGCGCGCTCCAAAAATACTGGGAATAACGGCGGTGTTGCCGTTGGCCGTATTGACAAGCCCGCGAACCAACAAACCCCCTATATGAAATAGCGGTGTGTCTGAGAGCACCACATCGCGGCGCGTAAATGCAAGACCGTTGTTCGCAGCCCAATGCCTGAACACCATGCCGCCGTGCAATATCTTGACGATCTTAGGATCCCCAGTCGTGCCACCCGAGTGCACATAACAAGCGATGCTGTCTCGCTTGGCTGTTTCGCGCGGGAATGTGAGTCGGTCGCCTGGGTGCTGAGATGCAGCATTTAGTAAGTCGTCATTAGCAGGCTGGCTAAATGCTTCGTGCAAGGTAAACAACTTTGGTTGGCTTGGCAGGCTTGCAACAGCTGCTTGCACGTTCTCCCACACAGAAAAACCTTCTGTCTTTCCCAAAGCAATGACCATCTTCACCTGTGCGCGTTGCATCAAGTCTGCCAATGCATGTGCATCAAGCATCCAGTTGATGGGAAACACACGCACCGCCAGCAAGCCACCCATCATGGTGGCAAACAAACCTGGGACTGTGGGAGTGACCACTGCCACTACATCGTCTGCCCCCATTCCAGATGCGCGCAAAAGATTCGCGCATTGGATCGCGCGATGTTCTAGTTCGCCAAAGGTCCATGTACGCACTTCGCCATCGACATTGCCGTTGTGCGTGGCATACAAGGCAATCCGACTTGGGTCGTCACGACAACCATCTAGCAAATTTAGAGCAAAGTCCCAACGCGTGATGCGTTCTTCTAGTGGGATTTTTTCTATGGCTTCGACATCTGCCATTGTGCGAAGCGGTTCGTAGTGGTCTTTTATGACGCCAGCCCCTGGCAGGTCCTGGCTCATAGTGCACCCGCAAGTGCCAAAGTGCGTTCAGCTAAACGCACGTTGGCGTAATCGACCATCATGCCCTCGTATTTCACTGCGCCTACACCGCGCGCCTCGCCGTCACGGAAAGCAGCAATCAAACCGCGGGCGTATGCCACTTCCAACTCGCTAGGAGAAAAGACGGTATGCATAACATCGACTTGGGTGGGATGGATAGCCATCTTGCCCACAAAGCCCAACTCGCGCGCAATCAAGCATTCTTCGCGCAGCATGTCGGTGTCTTTGAGGTTCATAAAAACACCATCGACCAACCACTGAACACCAGCAGCACGCGCATCGACCACCAGTTTGCTGCGCGGATAAGCCAGCGCCAAACTGCGTGGAGTCCAGCGTCCACCTAAATCGACCATGAAATCGCCCTGCTCCGCGCTGGCCAATGCCATACCAATGACCCGCGTTGAGGCTTTGGCAATATCAAACCCATTGCGAAGACCTAAGCAGGTTTCTATCAAAGGCAATATAGAGAAAGTGCCTTCTTGCATGTTGTGTTTCGACTCAACGTCTTTCAAAGCTTTGGCTACTGCTTGTATATCGTCAGCGTCATCGGCTTTGGGCAAAACAACGCCAGCGAAATTCACCAAACTACTTGCGTTAGCCAAGACTTGGAGATCGGCCATGAAGTCGCCCGCTCTGGGATTACTGATACGCAAGAACATCGGTTTCTTTAAACCTGCGGCCAGCGCATGGGCGATGTTTTTACGGGCTTCGTCTTTGGCGTTTAAGGGGACCGAGTCCTCTAAGTCAAAAATCATGGCGTCCGCATCACCCAATTGGGCTTTAGACAACAGTTCTGGGCGACTACCAGGCGCGAACAACAGGGTGCGGTACATCTTGATGGGCTGACTATCCATAACTTATTGACCTTTCCAAACAGGCGCACGTTTTGCTAGAAATGCCTTGGGCCCTTCTTTTGCGTCATCGGTGGTGTAGAGAAATGACGCTAAATCTTGCTCCAAGCGAAGACCGTCCGCCAATGTCAAGTCTGCACCTCTGTGCACCGCTGCTTTCGCGCTTCGCACCGCAATGGGTGCGTTGGCGGCCATTTGCTCGGCGAGCTGTATGGCTTTGACTAACAACTCTTTAGCAGGCACCACGTATTCAACCAAACCCATGGCAAGCGCCTCATGGGCTGAAACAGTGCGTCCCGTCAAAATCATGTCCAAGGCGCGGGCAGTTCCCACACGGCGTGAAAGGCGCTGTGTACCACCATTACCAGGCATCAATCCACGCTTGACTTCGCCAAAGGCAAATGTCGCTTCTTCTGCCGCAAAAGTCAGGTCGCACAAAAGTGCGAGTTCTACACCACCACCAATCGCCAAACCATTGACCGCCGCGATGATGGGCTTGTCAAATGCTGCAATGCCTTCGTTGTTTTCCCAGCGGTAGCGCTTCATTTCTGCCACAGGCATATCTGCGTTTGTTTTAGCAAATTCGCGCAAGTCCATGCCGGCGGAGAACGCTTTTTCTCCGCTACCTGTCAATACCACCGCACCGATTTCTGCGTCACGGCGCAAAGCGTCTAAAGCTTGGCGTAATTCACTTCGCATTTGCATATTGATCGCGTGCATAGCGTCGGGTCGGTTGAGCGTCAACGTAGCAACGCGTCCGTGTTTTTCGACTTGAATGGTCTCGAAGGCGATAGTGTTCATAGGCTTTTATTCGTTGTCCAAATATAGAATACCCCAATCAGGTCATAACACCTGTAGCCTGTTTGTCAGTAAATACCTATGAATTTTGGAAATACCAGCGATCAGGAGTTAATGCTCCAGTCCGTACGCTCTTTGTTAGACGATGTCTGCAGCATGGATTACGCCGCTAAATGCGACATCAACCACACCCCTCCCAGAGAAGCTTTCAATGCCATGGCGCAAAACGGCTGGCTGGGTTTGATTGCGCCAGAGTCCTTGGGCGGATCCGGCGGCTCACCCACCGACCTCGCCTTGGTGTTGGAAGAAACGGGACACCATTTTGAAGAGCTAGGCTTGTGGCTGTTTCGCAGTTTCACCTACGGTTGCTATGCCATCTTGCAGCACGGCACCGACGAACAAAAACAACGCATCGTGCCAGGCGCGGCCAATGGCAAGTTGTCTTTTGCTTTCGCGCTGTCAGAGCCTGACTCTGGTTCTGACGCCGCATCGCTGAGAACCCGTGCAGTGATCGATGGCGACTATTTCATCGTCAACGGCCGCAAGCAGTGGACATCCGGTATGGACATCGCCGACTACGCTTTGGTAGCTCTGCGCACCAACGACTTAGGCAAAAAGCAATTGGGTATCAGTACCCTCATGATCGATACCAAACTACCAGGCATCGAGGTGCGAAAAATTGCCACTTTAGGCCAACACGCGATTGGAACGACTGAAGTCACTTTCACCGACGTGCGCGTGCCTCGCACTGCTTTGCTCGGTCAACTCGACCACGGCTGGGCTGTCTGCGAAGACACTTTGCGCTATGAACGTCTGTGTCTCTCCGCTGTGCGCATTGGCGCTGCACGTCAAGCTTTTGAATATGCGTTGGACTATGCCAAGACCCGCCACCAATTTGGCAAACCCATTGGTAGTTTTCAAGTCACGCAGCACAAGTTTGCCGATATGAAGGTGATGCTCGACACATCGTTCACCATGGTGCGTCGCTACGCGTGGTTGATGGAAAACGGCAAAGCCGAACGTGCTGATACTGCTGTGATCAAGTACTACATTGCCGAGTCATATAAAACTATTTCGGACATGTGCCTGCAAATCCTTGGGGGCTACGGCTACAGCATGGAATATCCAATGCAGCGCTTCTTCCGCGACTCGCGCTTGGCCACCATTGGCGGCGGCACTTCTGAGATTCAAAAGAACATCATTGCTTCTACTTTGGGGCTTTGAGTTAACTTCGCCACAAGAAGGCCTACCTATCCATAGGCCTTTTTGGTTTATAACTGGCGATTAACTACAAAGATGCTCTAGCCAAAATCAAGGCGTGTTCAAAAGGATCACTCTCCACCACTTGCGTAACCAAGCCCCATCTCAGGGCTTGTTCAGCATTAAAGGGCCGCCCAGTCAATGTCGCATACGCCAATCCGCGTGGTGACATCACCTCGCCTACTGCTTTGAGGATCTGCCCTCCAGCGACAAAACCAAAATTGATTTCGGGCAAACCTAACTTAGCTTCGCGTTGCGCCACCACCGCAGTGGATGCGGCCAGGATGGGCAATCCCCCACCCAAACAGTAGCCTTCAACTGCAGTGAAGATTTTTTGCGGCATTTGACGAATTAACGCAATGCGCCAATGCTCGGTGGCTGCACGTGCACGTTGCAAGACATCGGGCGGGCGAGTCGAGCTGTCGAAAAAGTCCTTCATGTCCATGCCGGCACAAAAATGACCGCCTAGGCCATGGAAGACGATAGCTTTCACCGTCGAATCGGTTTTGGTTTTAAGCAGCACGTCTTCTAGTGCTAGCGTCATCTCCACGCCAATGGCGTTGCGTTTGTCGGGTCGGTTTAGACCGATGCAACGTATGCCGTCAGCTGTGTCTTCTATCTTGAGCATTGTTTAAACGCCAGCACCAGGCTTAGATTTGCCAGCCAGAAAACTTTTAATCGCCAAAGCGCGTGGAGAAGGACGCCCCGCTTGCAGAGACTTGATTTCCGCTTGCTGGGCAGTCGTGAAACTCAATATGTCGTCCCAAGCGATAGAAGCCACTTGTTGCACCGTTTTTTTGGTGAAGCGCAGTATGAGCGGGTCTTTGGATGCGAGTTCACGCGCCAATTTATAGGTCTGCTCTTCTAACTCTGACGCGGGATAATTTAGCGTAGACCAGTCGTCTTGTCCCGTGGCTAAAACGATATCGCAAGCTTGCAATACAGCTAACGCCTGATCATGAATCTGCCCAGGCACCATGGCCACAATGGGCTGGGGTAAGTCGCGCAAGCGTTGCACAAACTGATAGTTAACTTCCGGATCGGTTTCAGCAGCAGAACCAAGGGACGCGCCAAATTGCTCACCTTCGTCGCGCAGCACGATGACGTTGACGTTTTCATCGGCCTGCGCGAATGACAACAAGGCCATGAGTTTGTTCATCGCGTTCACATGTAGTCGAATAGTCAGCACACCCTCGACTAGATCATCAGGCGCATATGGACAAGCGCTCATTAAGCCACTAACTCACGCATGATGCGGTAAAGCTTTGCTTGGCCTTCAAACCCAATGCCGGGTCGCTCAGGCAAATTCAACTTACCTTCAGTCAAACGTGCATCGTCAGCAAATCCACCGAAGTCACCAAAAACGCCTGGGTACGACTCAGCCCCACCAAGACCAAAACCTGCGGCAATATGCAAAGACATTTGGTTACCGCCATGGGGGAACAGTCCGCTTCTTTGCCAACCCATGGCATCTAAGGTGGACAAGGTTCTCGCATATTGGGCAATGCCATAGGCTTGGGGTGGATCGACTTGAATGACATCGCGGTCACCACGTAGTCCACCGAATCGCACTAGGTTTTCAACGTCTTGGGTGGAGAACAAGTTTTCGCCAGTGGCCAATGGGCTTTCATACATCTGGGCGAGTTCAGCCATGAGGCCATAGTCCAAGGGATCACAAGGTTCTTCGAACCAACGCAATTTGAAGGGTGATAAGGCCTTGGCGTAAGCGAAGGCGTTCTCACGGTCAAATTTGCAATTAGCGTCCACTGCCAAATGGTCGCCAGAGCCTACGACTTGCAACACGGCTTCTAAGCGGCGTAAATCCTCTGACAAAGGCAAACCACCGACCTTCATCTTCACTAGGGTGTAACCAGCATCAAGGTGGCGACGCATTTCGTCTTGCAAGTCTTTGATGGTCTGACCTGGGAAATACCAACCGCCGCCTACATAACAAAACACGCGATCGGCGATTTTTCCGCCATTGAAACGTTCTGCCAAAACGCGGTGCAAGGGTTTGCGTTCGACTTTGGCTACGGCATCCCACAGGGCAACCTCTATGGTGCCGATGGCAATAGAGCGCTCGCTATGGCCACCGGCTTTTTCTCGCTGCATCATGCAGGCCACGATTTTTGAAGGGTCTAGATTTTCACCTGTGGCGTCTAACAAGCTCGCAGGATCAGCGCGCAAGATGCGCGGAATAAAGCGATCCCGCATTTGTGCACCACATGCGTAGCGGCCTGTGGAGTTAAAGGCATAGCCCACCACAGGCTGGCCGTCACGCACGCAGTCGGTGATCACAGCAACCACCGAAGTGGTCATCTCTGAAAAATCAAAACTCGAATTGCTGAGGGTTGAATTGAGCGGTACGGCTCTCTCTCGTATGTCGACGATACGCATAGCGAAATGTGAGGACAGCTACGAAATTAGTCAACCTTGATTTTGGCGTCGCGGATCACTTTGCCCCAACGATTGACTTCCGATTGGATATAGGAAGTGAATTGATCAGGCGTATTGCCAACAATATCGAAGCCCATAGAAGTGAGCTTTGCACGGGTGTCGGGCTGATTCACAATTTTGACGATTTCTTGGTGCAAGCGATCCACGATGGCCTTCGGTGTTCCAGCGGGAACCAACAAACCCTGCATGGTCTCAGCCTCTTGTCCACTGACACCCGCTTCTGCCAAAGTGGGTACATCAGGCAATTCAGGATTGCGTTTGGCACTGGTCACTGCAAGCGCACGCAAGGCGCCGCTTTTCACATGCGCCATGGCAGGTGGTAGAGCTGTAACACCGACAGGAGTGTGACCTGCAAGAACCGAAGTAATGGCGGGACCAGCTCCGCCAAAAGGCGTGCTCACCATATCAATGTTGTAGGACAAACGTAGCAGTTCACCAGATAAGTGGGGCGTTGTCCCAACACCAGGATGCGCAAAGCTGTACTTGCCAGGGTTTGCACGAATGAGGGCGATGAGTTCTTGAACCGTTTTGGCAGGTACCGAAGGATGCACCACGATTAGATTAGGCGATGCGCCAGCCAACGAAATGGGTATGAAATCTTTATAAGCGTCGTAAGGCACGTTGGCATAAAGACTCGGGTTGACAACAAAACTACTGCTGACCATGGTCAGCGTATAACCATCGGGTACAGCTTTGGCGCCCATACCCATACCAATATTGCCACCAGCACCTGCACGGTTCTCCACTACAAAGGATTGACCCATACCTTCGGTAAATTTTTGGGCCAAGATGCGCGCCATGGAATCCGTAGGACCACCTGTTGCAAAAGGCACGATGATGCGCACCGGTTTATTCGGGTAAGTCTGGGCTATGGAAGTAACAGACAACAGCAGAGCAATAAAACTGATAACGATACGCATGGTGAATTTCATTTAGGTCTCCTATTTATTGGGGCGAATGCTAGCATCTCTTCATTATTTGTTAGTTAAATAAGGAGACAGCAGTATGGATACAACTATCGGCGTTATTGGGCTTGGCATTATGGGTGCGGCTTACGCACGCAATTTAATGGGCAAAGGTTTTAAGGTCATCGGTTTTGATGTCGACACCGCAAAAATCAAAACACTCGAAGCAGAAGGACTTCAAGCAGCCTCTTCACCTGCCGATGTAGGGCGCAAATGTGACTTAGTCGTCACCTCTTTACCCACACCCAAAGCCTTTCATGCAGTGATGTCTGGCCCCAATGGTTTGACCGAAGTGGGCCGCCCTATTGTGGTGGCCGACACATGCACATTGGCTCTGAGCGACAAAGAACAAGCCTATGAAGCACTCACCGCAGCAGGCGTCACGCTTTTGGATTGCCCGGTCAGTGGAACCGGCGCACAAGCCGCAAAAGGCGATTTGGTTTTTTTCGCCAGTGGCGACAAACCCTCTTATGACCGCATGCGTCCAGCGCTTTTAGCAATGGGACGCGTTGCGCATCACCTCGGTACATTTGGTAACGGAAGTCGTATGAAGTATGTGGCCAATTTATTGGTGGCCATTCATAACGTATCCACCGCGGAGGCCATGGCTTTTGGTATGAAAGCCGGTATTGCGCCTGAGACGATTTATGACGTTTTGTGTGGCAGCGCAGCGACCTCTCGCATCTTTGAAGTACGTGGCCCCATGATGGTGAAAAACACCTACGACGAAAACGTATCCGCCACCTTTGTCACCATGGGCAAAGATTTGTCAGTGATTGGCCAGTACGCGCAAAGCATCGATTGCCCCACGCCTTTGTTTTCACTGGCTTCCAACATCCACGCCGCTGCGGTGGCGCAGGGCATGAAAATGTCAGACACCGCTGCGGTATGCGCAGTGATGGAACGCTTGGCGGGAGTTGACCGTAGCCAAGTGCCAGCGCCCGAACATAGCTAAACGCGCTTTAACTGCCTTTGAGTGCTTCGTGAAAGCTGGTGATTTGCTTTTTGGCACCAGCGATCATGCAGGCAAGGTCTGAGGTGATCATCACCATGTCAAAACCGCGCTTGACCGATGCTGCGGCAAACTCAGCACTCGCGCAGTGCATGCACACCTTTTTGCCGTGGCGATGGGCGACTTCTTTGATGCGATCGCAGGTTGACATATGCAAGGGGTCTGGATTGTCAGAGCGTGGTGCCATACCCAAAGCGTAAGAAAGATCCGCTGGGCCGATATAAATGACATCGACGCCAGGGGTGGCGCATATCTCTTCCAAATTGTTCAGGCCTTCTTTGGTTTCGATCATGGCCATCAACAGAATTTCATCATTGGCTTTAGAAAAATACTCAGGGCCGTGGATTTGCAAAGCACGCACGGGTCCTGACGAGCGGTCACCTACAGGTGGATAGCGACAAGCTGAAACGGCTTTGCGGGCTTCTGCAGCGTTGTTGATCAGCGGGACGATGATGGCAGAAGCGCCAAAGTCCAACGCTTTCATGATGGCGGCTGGTTCATTCCAACCCACACGCACCACAGGGGCGGCATCAGTGGCGGAAACTGCTTGCAGCATTTCCATCAAGCAGCCCAAGTCAGTCACGCCGTGCTGCATATCCACGCACACGGCATCAAAACCTTGTCTCGCCATGATTTCTGCGGTGAAGCTGTTGGCGACGGAGATCCATCCTAAAGTGACAGGCTTACCTTGCGCCCATAATTGCTTAATTTTGTTGGGTTTCATTTTGATTCCTTGTTGTAACCTCGGCTGAGTCTACCCGTTTATGTCGTCACAAGAAGTACCCAAAGAGTTCGTGCGGGCCCTACAAGAACTTGGTCTTACAAACTCCAGCGCACTCCAAGGTAGTCCACTGACGGGGGGCGTGTCCTCCGATATTTGGTGCGTTGAAACAGAACATGGTTTTGTATGCGCCAAGCGCGCGTTATCCAAACTTCGGGTCGCGGCCGATTGGCGTGCGCCGGTAGAGCGCAATCTGTATGAAGCGCGTTGGTTA
>JACCDO012164367.1_pt1 | contig 11031 bp, 12 predicted proteins | sample 7446101 | NCBI WGS metagenome assembly JACCDO01 (sample SAMN15323440, study PRJNA562643) | freshwater metagenome | isolation source: river surface water | place: USA:Blue River Watershed | collected 2017-08-16
CAACCCAGTCGGTGGTGCTGGCAGCCAAACTGCTTATAACGTTGGTCAAGGTATGCCAACTGGTGATTCAGAGAACCTGGGTACTGCAGGACACCAGTTCAACGAGATGGCATTCTCAATCGAGAAAGTCACCGTTACTGCTAAGACACGCGCTCTGAAGGCTGAGTACTCACTTGAGCTTGCTCAGGACCTCAAGGCAATTCACGGTTTGAATGCTGAAGCGGAACTCGCAAATATTCTCTCCACAGAAATTCTTGCTGAGATTAACCGCGAAGTTATTCGTACCATCTATAAGGTTGCTGAACAGGGTGCAGTTCAAAACGTTGCAACTCCTGGCATTTTTGACCTCGACGTTGACTCCAACGGTCGTTGGTCAGTTGAGAAGTTCAAGGGTCTTCTCTTCCAAATCGAAAGAGATGCAAACGCTATTGCTCAAAGAACTCGTCGCGGAAAGGGCAATATTGTCCTTTGCTCTGCTGATGTTGCTTCTGCTCTGACTATGGCTGGTGTACTTGATTACACTCCTGCTCTAAACGCAAATCTAACTGTTGATGATACTGGCAATACTTTTGCTGGTACTCTAATGGGTAAATATCGCGTTTATATTGACCCATATGCTGCTAACCTAATTTCTGGTGGTGTTAATAACAATACTTCCAGCGGTAATCAGTATTATGTTGTTGGATATAAGGGTTCTTCTCCTTATGATGCAGGTCTTTTCTATTGCCCATACGTTCCTCTACAAATGGTACGTGCCGTTGGCGAGAATACTTTCCAACCCAAAATTGGATTTAAGACTCGTTATGGCATCGTTGCAAACCCATTTGCTGAAGGTGCTGTTGAAGATTCTCAAGGTCTTGGAAGACTTCAGATTAATAGCAACAGATATTACAGACGTGTTGGTGTAAAAAATCTAATGTGAGAATTATCACTAACATTAGTAATCAAGAGGACCTTTTGGGTCCTCTTTTTTTTTAAATTTTATAAGAGTCATCTAAATAATTAAAAAAATATGACTAAAGCACAAATTGAAAATAGGAATTTTCTTTCTCCTACTGGATTTAAATTTACATTATCCAGAGAACCAAAGGTTTCCTTTTTTTGTAATCAAGCAAATATACCAGATTTAAATCTTGGTATTGCTATTCAACCAACATACACAAAAATGTTGCCGACTCCAGGTGACATAATTGAATTTGGAGATCTAAATTTAAGATTTTTAGTAGATGAAAATTTAGAAAATTATATGGCAATTCAAAATTGGATTCGTGGACTTGGATTTCCAGAAAGATTGGAACAGTTTTCTGAATTATCTTCAAAAGGATTGGTGCAGGGAAATTATAGACAAGATAGGCAAAATATTTATTCTGACGGAACTTTGCAGGTATTAACGAGTAGTCAAATACCAAATTTTCAGATTACATTTAGAGATTTATTTCCATATAATTTATCAACATTAACTTTTGATGCTACGGATAGTGACATTAATTACTTTACGTCTGAGGTAAGTTTCAAGTATACTATCTATGATATTGTTGATATGTCAGGAAAACCTTTATGAATATTGATTTGGATACTATTCAAAAAATGTGGGAAAAGGATGCAAAAATTGATATTGATAATTTACATCAAGAATCATTAAATATTCCTATTCTCCACGCAAAATATTTTGATTTACATAATACAATTCTTCTTCTTAGAAAAAAAGCAGAGCAACAAAGAAAAAAAGTAAAACACGAAAAGTATGAATATTTTACTGGAAAATCAGATCCCGAAGTTTATTTGGAGAATCCTTTTCCTAAAAAAATTAGAGATAAAGAAACGCTGCAAGGATATTTAGATTCTGATGAGAAATTATCCCAAATAGTTTTAAAAATTGAGTATTACGACACTATTCTACAGTATTTGGAAAGTATTCTTAAGATGATTAGTAATCGTACTTATCAAATTAAAAATAGTATAGATTTTTTGAGATTTTCTGCAGGTTTGTCTTGATACGATAAATACTCATAGTAACAAAAAATATTATGAGTGATGTAATTATTGAGAAGAAAAATGAAGTATTTTTAAAACTTTATTGTGAAGCACATATTTTATATGAACTTCAACCATATTTTACATTTGAAGTAGAATCTGCAAAATTTATGTCTCAGTATAGAAGTAAACACTGGGATGGAAAAATTCGTTTACTGAGTGTTCATACGGGAGAAATATATGCAGGTCTTCTTTTAAAAATCGTTGATAAATTAAATAATCACAATTACACATATAAATTTAAAGAAAATAAATTCTATGGACTTCCATTTGAAGTAAATGAAACTATTTCATATGAAGGTGTTAAAGATTATATGAGATCTATTTGTTCTTATAGTCCAAGAGACTATCAGATAGAGGGAGTATATGATGCTTTAAAGCATAATAGAAAATTATTGATAAGCCCCACTGCATCAGGAAAAAGTCTGATGATTTATACCCTCGTAAGGTATTATGTGGACAAAGGACAAAAAATTCTTTTAATTGTTCCAACGACATCTCTTGTAGAACAACTGTATAAAGATTTTCAAGATTATGGATGGGATGCTGATTCATATTGCCATAAGATTTATTCTGGAAAGGAAAAGACTAACAAATATAATGTTACAATAACAACTTGGCAATCAGTTTATAAATTAGATAGAACATTTTTTGAAGATTTTAATGTCATTATAGGTGATGAGGCTCATCTTTTCAAGAGTAAATCTTTGATTGAAATTATGACTAAACTTCACCATGCTAAATATCGTTTTGGATTTACTGGAACATTAGATGGGACACAAACACATAAATGGGTTTTAGAGGGATTATTTGGACCTTCTTATAAGGTTACTAGAACAGATGAATTGATGAAGAAAGGGCATCTTTCTCAATTAGACATTCAATGTATAGTTCTTAAACATCCTCCTCAAAAATTTGAGACATATGAAGATGAGATTCAATATTTAATTAGTCATGAACAAAGAAATAAGTTTATTACAAATCTTGCTTTAGATTTAAAGGGTAATAGTTTAGTTCTTTTTTCAAGAGTTGAAACTCATGGAGCGATTTTATACGAAAGAATAAATAGTTTTAAGCGAGATGAACGTAAAGTATTTTTTGTTCATGGTGGAGTGAATACTGAAGAAAGAGAATTGGTTAGAGAAATTACTGAAAGGGCAAATAATGCAATTATTGTAGCATCTTATGGGGTTTTTAGTACTGGAATTAATATTAAAAATCTCCATAATGTAATTTTTGCATCACCGAGTAAATCAAGAATTAGAAATCTCCAATCGATCGGAAGAGTTCTAAGAAAAAGTAATAATAAAGTAAAGGCAATTCTTTATGATATATCTGATGATTGTTCTTTAAAATCTAAAAAAAATTATACATTAAATCATCTTATTGAGCGAATTAAGATATATAATGAAGAAAATTTTAACTATGAAATTAACACAATAAATTTAAAGGAATAAAAAAATCTATTTAAAGGAGAAAATAAGTCTATGGAAGAAGATTTTTATGCAACAGTTAAGTTAAAAACAGCAGAAGAGATATTTGCAAAAGTGGCATTTTTTGAAGAAGAAGATGAAAAATTATTGATCATTTCAAATCCAATAGTTGTTTCTGAAATTAAAAGTAGATCAGGCGTCTCTGGATATAAAGTAGAACGTTGGTTGAAAACAAGTAAAGATGATATGTTTATTATTAGTTTTGATGATGTTCTTACTATATCAGAATCTTCTGATATAGAAATGATTATGATGTATCAATCCTATATTCGTCAATCTGATAAAGAACAAAAACATGAATCAAAGATTAATCGTAGAATGGGATATATTTCAAATGTAAATGATGCAAAAGAAATTCTAGAAAAACTCTATAAAAACAGTTGATCCTATAAGTATCTTAGAGTAATATAAATTTATCTCTTGAACCTCGACAAAGGTAATTATACGATGATTTGAGGGTCTTGTCAACATCTTAAAAGGATGATAGAATGACTACATAATTAAGTAAAAAAATATGATTACGACAGCAATTATGACCAAAAGAAAAAGGTCAGAGCACTATGTAAATAATAAAGATTTTCTAGAAGCTCTAATTAAATATCGTGAAGATGTTGCAATAAGTTTTATCAGAAAATATGGGAAAGAACCCACAAAAGAAGATAGATCAAGAACTTGGGATACAAAACCACCCATTCCAAGATATATTGGTGATTGTTTTTTGAAAATTGCAAATCATCTTTCTTTTAAACCAAATTTTGTAAATTATATGTTTAAAGAAGAAATGATATCAGATGGCATAGAAAATTCTGTCCAATATATTCACAATTTTGATCCCGATAAATCAAAAAATCCCTTTGCGTATTTTACTCAAATCATTCATTATGCTTTTATTCGAAGAATTAATAAAGAAAAGAAGCAAATGGAAATTAAAAATAAAATTTTAGAGAAATCTGGTTATTCTGAAGTTTTTGAAGATGACAGTCTTCTTGACGGATCCAATTACTCCGACTATAATTCGATAAAGGACAACATTTACTCTAAACTTCGTTATTGATTATGCGTATTGCCTTGTTGACAGATACTCATTATGGGTTTAAAAAAAATTCAAAAATCTTTCGCGATTATTTTGAATCTTTTTATAAAGACGTATTTTTTCCTACTCTTGAGAAAGAAGGAATTACTACAGTTATTCATATGGGAGATGCTTTTGATAGTCGAAAATCAATAGATTTCCAAAGTTTAGATTGGACTAAAAGAGTCGTATTGGATCCACTTTCAAAGTATGAAGTTCATTTAATTACTGGAAATCATGATGTATTCTTTCGCAATACTAATTCGATAAATTCTCCTGAACTTCTGCTTCAAAATTATAATAATATAAAAGTATATTCTAAACCAACTGAAATTGAAATAGGAAATTTTAAAATCTTACTTCTTCCATGGATTTGTTCAGAGAATGAAGAAATTTCAATGAAAATGATTCAAAAGACAAAAGCAAAAATTGCAATGGGTCATTTGGAACTTCAAGGATTTAAAGTTAATAGTCAAATTACAACTGATTATGGATTGGTACCAAACATCTTTGATAAGTTTCATAAAGTATTTTCTGGACATTATCACACTAGATCAAATAATGAAAAAGTATTTTATGTAGGAAATCCTTATGAAATGTTTTGGTCAGATGTAAATGATAAGAGAGGATTTACAATTTTTGATACGGAAACATTAGAACATATTTCAGTAGACAATCCAAATAGAATGTTTTATAATGTCTATTATGAAGATAGTGATTATCAACTTTTAAATACAAAAGAATATGAAAATAAAATTGTAAAGGTAATTGTTCGTAAAAAAACTGACTCTAAAAAATTTGAAAAGTTTATTGATAAACTTCATTCTTCAAACGTAGCAGAATTAAAAATTGTAGAAAATTTTGCAATAATTGAATCAGAAACTTTTGACGCTGTTGAAAATGAAGATACTCTTTCTATTTTGAATAGATATATTGAGGAGGCAGAAATTAATCTTGATAAGACAATCGTCCAAAAAATGATGCAAGAAATATATCAAGAAGCTTGTGAAATAGTGTAAATGCATATTATTACAATTAATGGCAGAGAAACTGAAGGTGCTTATTCTGTATTAAATGATGATGGAGAAAATATTTTGTATCTCTTTCAAGAAGAAGATGATGCTATGAGATATGCTATGATGCTAGAAGAAGAAGGATATCCAGAAATGCATGTAATTGAAGTTGAAGACGAAGCAATTATAGAAACTTGTAAAATGCATGGATATCAATATGTTGTAATTACTCCCGATGATATTGTAATTCCCCCCAATTCTGATTATGATTTTATTTAAAAAATTAAGATTTAAAAATATTCTTTCTTCCGGAAATCATTTTACAGAAATTGATCTAAACTTAGGTAAAACAAATTTATTTGTAGGAAAAAATGGACATGGAAAAAGTCTTATAATTGATTCATTGTGCTTTGCTTTGTATGGGCGTGCTTATCGTAATATTAATAAACCACAACTTGTAAATTCAATTAATGAAAAAGATTGTAGAGTAGAAATAGAATTTGCAATTGGATCTACTGAATGGAAAGTGATCAGAGGAATTAAACCAGCAATATTCGAAATATGGAAAAATAATTCTTTATTAAATCAATCATCATCGTCTTTAGATCAGCAGAAGTGGTTAGAACAAAATGTTCTTAAAATGAATTACAAATCGTTTATGCAGATTGTAATTTTAGGTTCAAGTACTTATGTTCCCTTTATGCAACTTTCAGCATCTCATCGCAGAGAGGTAATTGAAGAACTTTTAGATATCAAGATATTTTCTTCGATGAATTTGATTATAAAAGAAAAAATTAGATTGATTAAAGAAGAACTCAAAATTTTAGATTTAAAAAAACAATCTCTTTCTGAAAAAGTTAAAATGCAAGAGAATTTTATCGAAGAACTTGAAAAGAGAGGAAAAGAGAACATTCAAAACAAAACACAATTAATTTCGACTCTTGATAATGAAGTTGAAATCTATATGATAGAGAATGGTGTTCTTGAGGAAAGTGTTTTTGAAAAACAAAAGAAAATTGAAGATTGTGTGGGATTTAAAGATAAACTTAAAAAACTGGGAAATTTAAAAGGTAAAATCTCTCAAAAAATTCAAACCATTTCAAAAGAACATCAGTTTTTTACTAAAAATACGGTTTGTCCTACTTGCACACAAAGTATTGATGAAGACTTTAGAATAAATAAGATTGAAGACGCTCAAAATAAAGCAAAAGAATTGCAATCTGGTTATAAAGAACTGGAAGAAGCAATTAGAGAAGAGGAAGAAAGAGAGCATTATTTTCTTATTCTCACAAAAGAAATTTCAAATCTTACCAATGATATTTCTCAAAACAATATTAAAATCTCTGGATGCCAAAGACAAATCAGAGATTTGGAACAGGAAATTCAAACAATTGCCGAACAGTTTAAAAATAGAAATTCTGAATATGACAAATTAGAAGAATATAAAACTAAATTGCAGGAGATATATGAAAATCTTTCTTCTAAAAAAGATTTAGTTAATTACTATGATTTTTCTTATGGTCTACTTAAAGACGGTGGAGTAAAGGGAAAAATAATAAAAAAATACCTTCCTTTGATAAATCAACAAGTCAATCGTTATCTTCAAATGATGGACTTTTATATTAATTTTATTTTGGATGAAGAATTTAAAGAGACAATTCAATCTCCAATTCATGAAGACTTTTCTTATGAATCCTTTTCAGAGGGTGAGAAAGCAAGAATTAATCTATCACTTATATTTGCTTGGAGAGAAGTTGCAAAATTTAAAAATTCTGTACACTGTAATTTAATTTTCTTTGATGAAGTTTTTGATGGTTCTCTAGACTCTTTTGGTACTGAAGAATTCTTGAAAATTATTCGGTATATTTTAAAAGATACTAATGTATTTGTAATTTCTCATAAAACTGGACTTGAAGATAAATTTGAAAATGTTTATAAAGTTGAAAAAATAAAAGGTTTTTCTAAAATATCTAAAATATCATAGACCACTTTTTGAAGTGGACACTGCCCCTCCACAAAGGTGGGGTTTTTCTGTATGATTGCTTTACACGCAAAAATCCAATGACCGTTAATTTTGAAATCAAGGGAATGCTTGCCAAACTTCTGGCAACGGAAGATCTTGTGGTTGAGCACAGAAATGTTGAAACGGCTTGCTTTAACGTTCATACGCGAGTTCTTACGCTTCCTCTTTGGCAGAAGGCTAGCAATGTTGTGTACGATCTTCTTGTGGCACATGAGTGTGGACATAGTATCTTTACTTACGATGAAGACTGGTCTAAAAAACATAAAATTCCCCGCCAATTTGTGAATATTGTTGAAGATGTTCGTGTAGAAAAATTGATGAAGAACAAATATGGTGGACTTGCAAAAACATTTTATAATGGATATAAAGAACTTCATGAGAGTGATTTCTTCAATCTAAAAGATGATGACATTTCAACATATAATCTTGCAGACCGTGTAAATCTTTACTTTAAAATTGGCAATTTTCTTTCTCTAGACTTTAATTCGGAGGAACATGAAATTGTTGATATGATTGCAGAAACTAAAACTTTTGATGATGTTCTAATTGCTGCGGAAAGACTTTATAATTACTGTAAACAAGAACAACCTGAACAAAAAATTGCAAATCTAAATTCTCACGAAGATTCTGGATCAGATTCACTAACATATGAAGAAGATGAAAATTCATCTGATGATCAACAAAAACAGGAAGATTCGAATACAAAAAATGTAAATTCTCAGGAACAAAGTTCTGTTTCTGAGAATCAGGAACAGGAACAGAATAAAAATTCTTCTGAAATCGATGAAGAAAATAAGAGTTCTTCTGAAAATAGTGAAGAAACTGATCCTAAGGTTCGTACAATGGAAAATTTTGAAAATAATATTCGAGATCTTGTATCGAATACATTTGGTGAAAACATTTATCTAGAAGTTCCAAAAGTAAATCTTGAAAATGTAATTGTAAAAAATTCTGAAGTTCACAAAGAAATTTCTTCTTCTTTTATCCGACAACAAAACGATCAAAGTTCTGTTGAACCTATTATTGATCTTTATAAAAATGTAGATTCTGAATTTAAAAAATTTAAAAGTTCTGCTCAGAAAGAAGTAAATTATCTTGTAAAAGAATTTGAATGTCGTAAAGCAGCGGATTCATATTCTCGTGCATCCACTTCTCGTACTGGTGTTTTGGATTGTACTAAACTACATTCATATCGCTATAATGAAGATATCTTTAAAAAGATTACAACTCTTGCAGACGGTAAGAATCATGGTTTGGTTTTTATTTTGGATTGGTCTGTTTCTATGTCCAACGTTCTTCTGGATACTTTGAAGCAACTTTATAATCTAATTTGGTTTTGTAAAAAAACTTCAATTCCATTTGAGGTATATGCATTTACGCTAGAGTGGAGAAGTAGTTACTATGATCATATTGATGGAGAGTATAAACCTACAGATCGCACTGCTTATTATGAAAAGAAGTCGGGTCTATTCTATGTTAATGAAGCATTTTCTCTGATGAATTTCTTTACAAATAAAGTTTCTTCTTCTGAACTTGAGAAGCAAATGATGAATATTTGGAGGATTGCTTGTTACTATAGTAATATGTACGGATCTAATTATTACTGCACTAAACGTCTGCAGTTGTCTGGAACTCCTTTAAATGAGAGTCTTGTTTGTCTTCATCAAATTCTTCCCAAATTTAAAGAAGAAAATAAACTTCAAAAAGTTCAGTGTGTCGTTCTGACCGATGGGGAAGCAAATTCTCTTGGTTATCACGTTGACATCAAAAAGCAAGATAGTTCTTATTTGGGAGTACATTCACTTAATGGTAAAAATGCATTTCTTCGCGATAGGTCAATTGGAACAATTTATAAGGTTGAATATTATGATATGTTTGCTAGGACTTTGCTTAAAAATTTGAAAGATAAATTTCCTTCTGTGAATTTTATTGGAATTCGTATTCTTCCGAGTCGTGATGTAACTAGATTCATTTCCCTTTATCATCCTATTCATGATAAAAAATATGAAGAATCGCGGAATGATTGGAAAAAGAATGGTAGTTTTGTTATTACTAATTCTGGTTACGATGCATATTTTGGATTGTCTTCAAGTGCTCTTTCTCAAGAGGTTGAGTTTGAGGTAGAAGAAAATGCATCAAAAACAACAATTAAATCTGCTTTTGCAAAATCACTCAAAGTTAAAAAAATGAATAAAAAAATTCTTGGTGAATTTATTGAATTAATTGTATAATAAATAATTAAAAAAAATAAAAACTATGAAAACATTTAAACAGTTTATTTTAGAAGCATCTTTTCCAAAAAAAGAACTTACAAGCGAAGAGTGTTCTCATTCAGAAACTGGTTTAACTGAAACTTCTCTAAGTAGGGTAGTAAGTAAAATTAAAAGGGGTGGAATTGCTACTGTATCTGCAGAAAGAGGTGACAAAAGTAAAAAAGAAAATCGTCAAAGATCAAAACAATTAGAAAAAGACATTCGTGGTCGTGGAATGGGAATGACAAAAGCAAAAGGTGCTTTTGTAGAAACTGATGATGAAGGAAATCGCAGAGAAGTTGGAGAAAGATCTTATATCGTTACTCCAGGGAAAAAAGGAAAGAGGAAGTTTAAAAAAGAAGTAGAAAAACTTGGCAAAAAACACGATCAAGATAGTGTTCTTATTAAACAAAAACCAGGACTAAAAACAACAGCATCTTGGTTAGGAACGACTGATAGGAAAGGTGTAGATCCTAAAAAAGGAAAAACTAGTCCCCAGGGAACTTTGAAAACAAAGGATTCCAATAAACCACTACCGACAGGTGAAGGTGGAACTAAACTGAAAAATAGAACTTATCAATTTAAATAATCATTATGAAAAATAATAATTTAAAATTTGATCATAAAAATAAAACAATATATGTAAATGAAAGATTGAATCCACCATCATATAATGCCAGATTTCTTTATGAGTTAAAGTCCAATTATTCTGATTATTTGATTGTTAAAAATTATGAAAAATAACTTTCCTTTTGAACACGTTGTAAATTATAACAATAAAGAGATATTGGTGAAATATGATGGTGATATTTCTATTGAAAAACTTTCATTATTAGTGAACTATTACTATCCTGCGTACAAGACAAAAATTGGCACTCAGGAGTATCTTGATGGATTTAGGAACCAGTTGGCAAAGTGACCACTACTGACTTTTAAAACCGTCTTTTTGCCTTATAATGACTTTGTTGAAACAAAACACACTATGCGACGAATTGAAATGACTGACGATCAAATTATTAATGAACTGAAAACAACTTTTGGTGTAGAATTTACTGCAGCAGATGTTCGTGGATTTTGTGCCTCAAAAGGTATTTCTTATCCAACTGTGACGAAGCGTCTTGATTCGTTTAAAGTTGGGCGAGGC
>JACCDO012385610.1_pt1 | contig 11031 bp, 6 predicted proteins | sample 7446101 | NCBI WGS metagenome assembly JACCDO01 (sample SAMN15323440, study PRJNA562643) | freshwater metagenome | isolation source: river surface water | place: USA:Blue River Watershed | collected 2017-08-16
CCCTTTCGTCCTTGGCTTCTCTATCCCAAAGGAACTCTCCTTCTTCGCAACTACAGATCAGAAGACGATCAAGGTCATCTAGCTCTCTACATGGGTCCCAATTCCATTGTCCATTCGTGGCCCGAAACAGGGTCCTGCTTCGCCACTATCCAACCCTATTACTACGAATTTATCTGTCTTCCTGAGGACTGGATGTCATAGACCATGACTTGTTCCAAATCTCCTGTATAAACAGAAATCGTGGGTTCTCCCCAATTTATAACTCAATGTTTCTTATACCAACCAATGAAACGATCGACGTTGACGGGTATAAGAGTGACCATGTAATGATGGTGCATAGCATCATCTAGGACTTTCCGGAGGAGATGGGTGCCCACTCCTCCTTTTTGGATAGTTGGACTTACTCCGATAAATTCTATTTGTTGATGATTGTTTTGTATCTGTTTGGTGAGCAAAAATCCTATAAGGATCCGTTGTTCATCAAAAATGCCAAAACTCAGAGAGGGATTACGTGCATTCCATGCAACGTGAAATTCGGTGATATATTTGTGCTCAAAGACACTCTTAAAAATAGTCCATACGGCGTCAAAATCCGGTTCAACAAGTAAACGGAGAGAGGTCATTTTGGCATGGCTTCTATATAATGTGGAGAAGTTATTGAGATTCTTGAAAAAAAAAAATAAAAAGAAGACAAAGTAGAATCAATGGAAAAGTATATTATTTTTAGTTTAATGTATCTCTCAATGCAGAATATATTGATGGGTATTGAATATAATTCATTCTTTGTAAATATGATGGGGGATATTCAAAATAAACCATTTGATGCTACATCAACAAATGACTTATTCATTCGCAATTTAGTCGTATATTTTGTTGTCTATGGTGCTGTTCTTTATATTTTGAATAAATATATTGTAGATTCGGTTGGTTTACTTGAAGCCTTTATTTTTGGAACCGCCTTTTATTTAGTGTGTGATTTTCCGTTACTAGTATACTTTCAGGATACTATTCATCATTTTAAATCTTTATTATTTGATACAATAGTATTAGGAGGATTGGGTGTTGTGATACCCCTTTATTTAACAAGACACTTTACTCCTTTTCTATCAAAAAATATATTAGGCCTCCTTTTATTATTTATCATTACAATGATTTATATGTATCATTACAGCTACACAACAACACAACAAAAATTGAAGGAATACAAGGAAAAACAAAAAGTCACATAATGATTCACCCTTCCTGGAATCCTCTGTTTGACCAATGGGACTTTGATCTAGAGTCCCTCTATGATAGCACTGCATATCCTCCCAAAGACCTTGTCTTTAAAGTCTTTGAATTGCCCGTGCAAGACATCCGTGTTGTCTTACTCGGTCAAGATCCCTACCACGGACCTGGACAAGCCCACGGATTGAGTTTCTCGGTTCCTATGGGCGTAGCTATACCCCCTTCCCTTAAAAATGTCTACAAGGAACTCCAACTCTCCTTTCCAGAACGCAACTATGTGTTTCGCAATGGAGATCTCACGCAATGGCTTGTAAGAGAAAAGATCTTCCTCTTTAATGCATCCCTGTCAGTCCAAGCTGGACTCGCAGGGAGTCATATGAGTTATTGGAAAGACTTCACGGATGATGTGATTCGCTTTATTGATCAACAGAATCCTAAATGCGTGTTCTTGCTTCTGGGTAACTTCGCAAAGGCCAAAGCCGATCTGATTACGCACAAACACCGCATTGTCACCGAAGTGCATCCGAGTCCTCTGGCCCGAGGCTTTGTGGGTTCCAATATCTTTCGACGGGTGGAGCAAGTTCTGGGGCTTCCCGTGAACTGGTCCAACTAGAAAATTTGAACACCTTTTTTACAGCATAAGGGCACACAACGAATACTATCCAATGAGTAACTATCTGAATATTGTAAACCCGAGCAGTCCTTGTGAAGACTTTCCTCCCGAGGACCAACTCGCCTGCACATTCCCCTTCCCCCTAGACCCGTTCCAGAAACATGCGGTCAAAGCGATTCATCAAGGTCAGAATGTCCTGGTGACAGCTAAGACAGGTTCAGGCAAGACACTGGTGGGTGAATATCTCATTCATCATTGTCTGAAACAAGGAAAGCGTGTGTTCTACACGACTCCTATCAAGTCGCTGTCCAACCAGAAATTTCACGACCTTAAGCAAATGTTTCCCTCAGTTGGCATCATGACAGGAGACATTAAATACAGGCCGGATGCCCAAATCGTCATCATGACGACAGAAATTCTCCGTAATCTGCTCTATAAAGAAGGAACGCAGACAGAAAGTCTCGGCATCACAGCTCAGATTTCTCTCGAAAACCTGGGTGGAGTTGTCTTTGATGAAGTCCACTACATCAATGACAGAGAACGAGGGAAAGTGTGGGAAGAAACCATGATTCTCCTACATCCGAAAATCCAGTTGGTTCTCCTCTCAGCGACCATTGACAAGCCTGAACTCTTTGCAGGATGGCTCGGTGACCTGAAACAAGTTCCTATCCATCTAATTTCCACCAATTACCGCATTGTTCCTTTGGAACACGCTGTCTTTCTTGGTCAACAACCTCAACTCTTAATGGACAACAAAGAAGTCTTCTATGCGGATGCCTACCGTCGGTATTTGGACTGGCGTGAACAGAAACGCAAAGATAAGGACACCAAGGAACGTCAAGTCGCTGCCAGACGAGCAGGAGGATGGGACAATGCAGTCGTCAAAGGTGGTGGCATGCCTGCCTTCAACTACCAACTCAATCAGTGTGTGAACTATCTCCAAGAGAAATCTCTCATGCCTTGTCTCTTCTTTGTGTTTTCCCGCAAAGGATGTGAGAACCTGGCTCACCTCGTGGAGGGAAGCCTCATTGATAGTAGTGATGCTGCAGCTATCCGTCATATCTGGGACTTCCACCTCCACAAATACAAAGATATGCTGGAACATCTTCCTCAAGCTCACCAATTGAAAGAACTTGTCATGCGAGGCATTGCCTTCCACCACTCAGGCCTGTTACCCATGCTCCGTGAAATGGTGGAACTTCTCTTTGGTCGGGGCTTGGTGAAGTGTCTCTTTGCAACCGAGACCTTTGCAGTCGGTATCAACATGCCGACCAAGACAGTTGTCTTCCTGGATTTGGAAAAATACTGTGATGAGAATCAAGGACTCAGACTTCTTCGCACCGACGAATATATCCAGATGGCAGGGCGGGCAGGACGACGTGGAAAAGATGAGAAAGGGTATGTCTTCTATTTGCCCCAACGAGATCCTGTAAGTCTAGGTGAACTTCAAAGCATGATGACCGGCCGCAAAGCCCCCATTACCAGTCAAATGGACTTTGGCTATGATTTCATCCTCAAAACGTTCCAGAAACAAAATCTGCGATGGATGGACTTAATGGAACAATCCTATTGGTATCGTCAACTCCAAGGAGAACTTCACGAAACTGATACCAAGATGGAAACCCTCAAAGCTAAACTCCAAGCCCTGAATCTAACCGAAGAGCAGATTGCGACCTGCCAAGCTCGTGCGGATGCAGAAGCAAAAGTAAAGACAGCAGTGAATGCAGCCAAGAAAGAGGCCCAGCGTCAACTGGAAAGCATGAAAAACAAACAAGTAGGACCCAAATGGGATGCCCAATGGAAAGCCTTTCAAACCTACAGAGACCTCAAGAAAGAACTTTATGCAGAAGATATCCGATTTGAGTATCTGAAAAGTATTCATATGATGAAAGTGGAACCTGCTATTGAATTGCTAACGAAATGGGGATTCCTCAATAAAGACAAAAAACTTACAGAACTGGGTGTTCTTGGATCGGAAATCAATGAAGGACATCCTATTCTCATGGCGAGGGCTTTCCAAGATGGTGTTTGGAAAGGCATGACCCCTGAAGACTTTGTGGCCTTTCTCGCTGGATTCCTGAATGAAGGCAAAACCAATGATGAGACAAATCCAGATGAACTGAATATTTCTGACAAGACGCGAGAAGCATTGAATTTTGTGGATGACATCGCTTACCGTTGTAGAGAAGCAGAAGACAAAACCCAGATTTGTCTGGCAAAACAAGGCTTTTGGGAAATTCACACGAGCTGGATTGAACCGCTTCAACGCTGGATGGAAGACGAAGATGCAGCGGTCATCTGTGCGGAATATGGTCTCTACGAAGGAAACTTCATGCGGTCTGTTCTCAAAGTCGCCAACATGGTAGAAGAATGGATTTCCCTCGCCACCTTCACGAAAACCATTGACCTCTTGACTCTCTTGGAAGGGGTCAAAGAAACACTGGTGCGGGGCATTGTCAAGCCTGAAAGCCTCTACCTAAATCTTGACTAATAGGTTGTAGTAATGGAAGGCAATTGCTCCGCTTGCGAACATCCTCTACAGGGAAGACCTATTACACAACTTCTCTGTGGACATTCGTATCATACACAATGTTTTTTTACCAATTTGGCTGTCGCAGAAAATGTATGGGATACTGTTTGTGTGACATGCCATGGAGCTCTTTTGCCCGACTTTGAACACGAACATCAAGATGTGGAGGAAGAGGAAGAGCAGGAAGAGCAAGAAGATGATGATGCAGGAACCTATGCAGCAGAAGAAACACGTATTTTAAATTTGTATGATACCAATGAGACATTTCGCAAAGATATCAAAAAATATATGACGGCCTTGAGAGCAGCGGCAAAACCCCGTGCAGCACTTCGTAAATTGGTGGCGACAAAAAAAACAGAAGTAGCTCCTACATGGGCTCAAATCAAAGCTCAATATGAAGGTTTATATAACATGAAAAAAGATGAACTTCTTCAGTCGCAGGAATACAAAACGTTCCGTTCTGCTGATGCTCGTATCAATCGTTTGTATTCTTTGCTTCGTGAACGATACAATGTGACCGGGTGGGGACTTCGCTCACTAAGAGCAAGACCAGGGTGTAAATCAATTCGTCGGCATTTGCGATACAGTGATTCTCCACGCTACATTATTCGTCGTTGCCTTCGTCTTCGTTTGCCTTATTATTAACACGAAAGACCATTCGCTCATCCCAATATGGTTTCTGGAGATTTGCATAGTATTCAAGGGTCAGGGTCTGACCTGTTAAATACTGTCCAGATTCTATGCGAATCATATGTTTCCATGCAGGAATATAGACATTTGTTTTTTCAGGACTCGCAAAGACTACATAGCCTTCCACTGTTCCTGATGTCTGATTTGCCACTTGTTCCAGGAAGAATAAAGACCGTTCATAGGCTCGCATCTTTTTCTGAGTTGCATTCAAATGATTTACAAGACTTTGTGGTATTGCTGCAGCTACCTGTCCCTTCAGGATGGCTTTGAGAGCTCGCTGATTCACCAAATCCGCATATCGACGAATTGGAGAGGATGCATGACAATAAGGAACATCACCTAACGTGGCATGCATAAGACCTGGTGCGGTGATTTCATACTTGGCAGCCTCATACGCCAACGCTCTCAACTCAGGGTGAATGGCAGTAAAGGTCTTGAGTTTCTCTGCATCTGCGGGCTTGTGTGTGCGAAGAAGACCACTCTTTTGTTCTACAAGTTTTTTGGCTACTTCTTTGTTGTAGAGAATCATACATTCCGCAACCCATTCATGACTGTCTGTAGTAGTAGACCCGTGCAGCGATGAAGCAATGTCTTGAAGGATTTGGAGTGGAAACTCATCAGCTTTGTAAACGGATTCATAGGTGTAAGAGCGATTGTTTTTGAAGAAAGTTTCCTGAAACCCTTTGACGTCCAAAACGTGTGTATCCGTGTTCCATTCACAGATGAGACTTACACCGACGTGTTTTTCATTTGGCCTTAAAGACAAGGCCATTTCAGATAAGGGTCCAGGCAGCATGGGTACAACCGCTTCTCCATCTGCATACAACGTCTGTCCTAGTTGAAATGCATGAATATCACCAGGAGAATGAGCAGGAATATGAGCGGCAACATCTGAAATGGTAATCACAAATTGCCATGTTGTCTCCGAAAGTTGTTTTAATGTAAGGACATCGTCAATATCCATACAGCCATCGGGATCTATGTTGAAGGTATATCCATCCAAGAAAATCCTGTCAATTATATTGGGTTCGTCAATATCAAAGAGTTGAGATGCAAGATGGGGAAAGCTGTATTGATATGTAAGTGCTTTTTTCTCCGCATCCAGGTCTCCACAGGATCCGAGAAGGCGAATAAGGTTCCCACGTGGAAGCGTTTCAAAGTCTTCCCATTCCATGAACTCTATTAAACCCAACTGATTTGTTCTAGCATCACTCTTTGAACCTACACGAAAGGGAGGATATTTTCTATCATGAGGATGAAAGAGAAAGAGTTTTGACCCTCTTGAACTGTGTCCATAAATCGTTTTTGAATTCAGTTCCAGAACACCAGGAATGAATCGATGGGATGCTCGTTTAATGAGACGGCACTTTGTGTTGCCCCATTCAACGCTGTCTCCAGGCAGACAATGATTCGCCTGTCTGTAGTCAGTAAATTGAAGTTCTCCTAACGTAAATGTCTTATAGTTTGTTGTTTGAAGTTGCATGCTGTGTGCTGTATGGTATGTTGTTTAGATGTTCAAATTTTAGTCGGATAAGACAATGCGATTATCATACAACTCATACAGAGCATTAGGAAGAGCCTCAGGCTTTACATCCATCATCATTAATTTTGACGAAGAAAGAACACGCGGACCATCTTCTGTGCTAACAAGAATGTAGGGAACAGGGGTCTTTAATTTCCGAGCAGGGGAATACGCTAAGACAGTAGCAGGGTCTGTTACCATATCAATATATAGGATTGGACGTCGCGTAAGCAAGGCAAATCGTTTGACAGCTTTTGTATCCAAGACACTAGATTCTTCTTCCATACCTAATTCTTTTGCACTGGTTCCAAAGGGCACTAAATAGGGATTGAGAGGAGGCGTTGTCTCTGCTATTTTGGCTTCTAGCAAATAAAGTTTGCTCGTTTTTGGGTCATCTTCTCCAAACAGTTCACGAAGAACGTCAGGCAATGCAGTTCCTACCACAGAAGGTTCATTTGAAGAAGGTTCTTCTTCTTTTTTCTCTTCTTTTTCTGCCTCTACTGATTTTTTTGTTGAAACAACCTCTGTAGGAGGCGACGATGACATTTCCTCGTAATATTTCTTGCTTTCTCGCCCTGATTCTACCCAATCCAAACGCAATAAATCTTGCCAGGCCAAACTTGATTCAGGAAGAATATATTGTTGACCAATTTTTACAGCTTCTTTCAAAGCTACCAATGTTGTAACAGAGCCACTAAGCAATTGTTGTTTCCGTTCAGGAAACCGTAAAAGTTCTTCTAATAAACGACGCATCAAAAGAAGAGGTCCATTGACCAAACGACCACCCAAACTGATTTGTTTTGGAGAATGAAGATAACAGCGACCTACATTTTCATTGGATTTTTGACGCCAGACACATCGTGCTGGGCATGGAGCTTTGGCTTCTAAGCGACAGTCTACACGCAATAAAGAGCCTTCCTGTTCTCCTTTGGGTGATTCAGAATCCATCCAACTAAGTATGGTTGGTCCAAGTAAGATTTCAAGTCGTTTACGTTTTTCAAAGACAGGTAATTTGTCTGTATCTAAAATTCTCTTTATTTGCGTTCGCACATCAGGGGAGACTTCTTCACTGGAAAACCAATTACTGAATGTAAGACGAAGGTGTTCAAAAATTTCATGCATATCGGATTCTTTTGCTTTCATAAATTCTTCTTCTTTTGCAACCCGTGCTTTTAAGGCTTTCATGCCCTCGTCTGCACTTGTTTGACAAGGATTTACTGGATTGCCAAAATAGATTTCACGATTCATACTCCATTCCATTTCTTCAATTGTTCCAATTTTGAGTGTAGACACTAGAGATTCATCTTTGGGTGGACCTGCAGGAATATACAACCCATTTGCAAGTTGAAGAGCAACAAACTTATCAGAGGATGTGCACTTGATACGACGCTTAATACGATAGCCAGGATATAATGCAAACATTTGTTCAAAATTTTGCTTATAATACTGAACAATCCAATCCATCGGAGCTGGTTCATAATCATCCCAGTCCAAATGAATAGGAATAGACACAGGAATAAATTCATCATCAATCACGGGAAGTGTCACAAGTCCACGTTTTCCTGCTTTTGCACGGAATGTAATTGCTGAAATATGATTGTAGGCATCTCGGACAACTCCTGAAGGTTTGATGTGAGGCATAGATTGAACTGCCACAGAAATCGGAATAAGAGCCATAGGGTCAATCATTCGTGTGCTGGTATAAGCACCACGTCCTAATCCGCGACATTGTTGTGTAAATTCAACAACACGCTGTTTGACTATTGAAGGCCATCCTGCTTCTAAACTTCGCTGAAAGATAATTTCAGGTTGATGTCTGGCTGGGAAACGTGCGGATTGAGCACGATTTGAGGAGTAAAAAATAGGTTCCCAAATACCCGAAGAACGATGAAGGATAAATGCAAAATCGGAAGAAGAATATTGGTCAACATTATATCCAAAAGGAGGACATCTAACACTTAGTTCATTCTTAGCATTGAGTTCTAATACAATCAAAATAAGTCCGCGAGGAGTGATAATACCAGGGAGGGCAAGCATTTGAGCAAATTGTCTGTATTCTTTTGTTTTTTCCTTCTGTGAAAAATCAATATCAAACTTCGCTTTGTCACTTTCTAAAAAGGCTAGGAAGCGATTGTAACTTTTCCAGAGGCGTTGAGCGGCATCTTTATTTGTTCCATTGTAATCAACACCAAGTTCTGTGCTTACCCAGGTCACAAGTTCTGCCTCAGGAGGATTTGGGTCTCCAGGATTGTAGAACTCCAAGACAAGATTTCCATAGTTGCAAAATGAAAAGATGCGAGGACCAAATCCTGCTTGTTCAAAGACTTCTCTCAAACGCTCTTTTACAGATTCAGCATCATTGCGGTAATTCAAATAGGGAGCAATGGCTGCAAAGAAACTATCATGACGATGAGAACTTCTATTCTCAACACCCACACGAAGGAAACAATTGGCATTGGGCAAAAGCTCCATCTTATTGGCTTCACGGGAGACATATTCCTTGGGTGTCTGACCAAAGTAGGCATCTAAGACAGCAGGTAGAAGACCTACTTGAGGCCCATCAATCTCACTGATTTTTAGAAATTCTTTTTCAGGTCCCACGATATATTTTTTGTGAGCACGATACATGGTCACTTGATAACTAGTTGTAGGCACTCCCACAATTGTTCTAGATTCCTCTTCTTTTTCTTCTTCTTGCACACGCACTTTTTCAAACCGAGGATCGGTTGCATAGAGAGGCATATCTTCTTTGAAGCAACAAGGCATGTAGAATTCTTCAGGATGCTGTGTTTCGCCTTGAAGGAAGCTTACATACAAATGACGCTGAGTTTCTCCTTTCTTTGCACGACGTTGAATCACTGTTTCTTTTGGTTTGGGAGCTTTGAGAACTTTTATCTCTAATCCATGACAAAACGGACAGGATCCATTGTCTTTCTTTCCAGGGGCAGATTCACCTGGTTTGGGTTTTCCCTGTCTATCCACTGTGCTGTAAAAATCTTTTTCTCTTACCAAGATATAATCTTTTGTGCAAAAGAATTGGCAGCATAAATAATAGTTTTGTTTAAGAGGATTTGTTCCATACTTTAAAATTGTATAAATTTCTTCTCCAATTTCTGGAAGAGCAACGCCTGGTTCTAAAGGATATTCGATAAAATCCATTTCTCCTCGTTCTCTATCCGCATAATACGTTTCCTTCATGACTTGATATTGTTCCTCGTTTAAGACATAAGGTTGTCGTGATTCTGTTGCCTGGCACATGGTAACATACTTCTTTATTTTACGTCCTGCAACGGTTGGATTATAGGAGAAAAGACGTTGGTCAGCAATTTGCAATTGGGATTTTACCCAACCTTGATACGACTTTTTCTTTCCACTAGGCACATCTTCTTCTGATTCATTGGATTTTACTTCTTCTCGTGGAGCTGGAACTCGTTCTTCTTGAACAACTTGTCGTGCAGCAAGAGATGATGCGGCCGCTGCCGCCATTCCTCTTGTATTTTCAGCAACACGAGCTGATACATTAACATTCTGAACATTGTTTTGACGTTCATTTTCAAGGAGATTTCCCATATTTAAAATTTCTCCTTCTCCTGTTTCACCTCCTTCCTCATCGTCTCCTGGACCACCCATCATCATACGCATATAACGATCATTGCCTAAATTTGCCGACGCGTTAGAATTGTTTGAATGAAGGCTTTCAACAGCGGCTTCCTCTGGCCCTTCCGCAAGTCCCTGCACAGCTCTGTCTACTAAAACATTCGCCCCTGGAGACGCAACGACTACCGCACTTGAGACACGTTCAGAAACTGCGGCCTCTTCAGAACTTGTTACAAAATCGGAATCTTTTCCACTGAGCAATAGTGAGATAGCTGTAATTACACGATGAAATACTTTTTCAGAATCAACACGATATAAATGTATTGTATAATACGATTGTTGACCAAAAATAGCAATATCAATTCCAATATTATAGGTCATGATATAATCTTTGGTTTCAGGCACTGCAAGTTGAACCTCATTGCGACTTCGTAGCCAATTTGTAACTTTTGTTTGAGCTTCTGCTTCTGTAAATTGGAATTCCTTTTGGAGAGCAACCACTAATTCAGGCAACGCAGCCTCTCCTTTTGCGAGTGTGCGTGTTATCATAAGACTTAAAAAGGTATAAATTTTATCTTCTACTGCATAATTGCTCACTGCTTTGTAACGCAACATGAGAAGAGGTTTATCTCCAGGAAGAGGTGGAATTTCTTGAAAGAAAGGTTGGAAACTTGCTAACCGTCGTTTTAGTATATCAGAGGTCATTAATTTCGCCTGCAGAGGTAAACGAATCGCACAAATAATTGTTGCTTCTGCAATTTCAGGAAGCTCTTTGGAAAAGGGCGTGCCCTTGAGTCCTTCTGTAAGGAGAGAACCCAAAGCACTTAAGTCTGAGCGAGGATCCAATAAACG
>JACCDO010357315.1_pt1 | contig 11030 bp, 11 predicted proteins | sample 7446101 | NCBI WGS metagenome assembly JACCDO01 (sample SAMN15323440, study PRJNA562643) | freshwater metagenome | isolation source: river surface water | place: USA:Blue River Watershed | collected 2017-08-16
AGAAATTGAAGCAAGAAGAGTTGCGAAAGGTGCGCGGCGCACAGATGAAGCGACAGGAAATCAAGAAAATGCGCGAGGTCCCTTACTCACTCACTCACTGTCTTACTCACTCACTCACTCACTCATTCGCTCACTCACTCACTTACTCACTCACTCACTCACTCACTCACTCACTCACTCACTCTCTTACTCACTCACTCACTCACTTACAGGAAGCTTTTATTCTGGCGGCAACGAGGAGGAAGAAGGCGGATGATTACAAGGCAAATAAGTTGGCAAAACAAATTAAGGAGAAAGACGACAGGTCAAGTGCTATCAAAGAGGGATACCAGACCTTGAGTAAGATGCGCAATACTATGAAGGTACTCACTCACTCACTCACTCTTACTCACTCACTGGCTTACTCACTCTTACTTACTCACTCACTCTTACTTACTCACTCACTCTTACTTACTCACTCTTACTTACTCACTCACTCACTCAACTCTTACTTACTTACTCACTCTTCCTCCCTTGTAAGGACATCATGACTCGCGCCGTGCTTTGCCTGAAGGACGAGATCCACCGCTTGCACCATAAGGACGCGGGATCCCCTGATAAAGTACTCGACACCGCTGTTCATGTCACTGATGCACTATTATTTCCACATTTAAGAACAAAATTTGGATTTAAAAACAAATTATCTGATGATGCACTCAAGCTATTAGAGTCAATGGATAGCTCACAGACACAAGAGAGAGCGGTGACAGCACCAGGGGTGAGTCAGTCGTTAGATGCGAATATTAGAGCAACTACATCACATAGTAAGAAGAAAACTGGGGCATTACCATCACGTAGTACAAAAGGAACACTGTCATTAGAGGTACGCACTTACTTACTCACTCACTCACTCACTCACTCACTTACTTACTCACTCACTTACTCACTGGCTTACTCACTCACTTACTCACTCACTCACTTACTCACTTACTCACTCACTCACTCACTCACTCACTCACTCACCTACTCACTCACTCACTCACTCACCTACTCACTCACCTACTCACTCACCTACTCACTCACTCACTCACTCACTTACTCACTCACTCCTATAGGTTTTGACGAAGGACACGTTGCTCCACACCCTAGAGGAGGTAAAATCAAAACATTTGGAGCATCCTGAAGTTGAAGAAGCCAAAACCACGCCTAAACCAGTGAGTAGACAGAGCAAATCCCGCCAAAGTAAGTCCCGCGAAGCCTCTGTTGAGCGTAAAAAAGAAGAAATTTTACCACCAAGTAATAGAGATAGAGATCCACACCACCAGGTGGTGAGTGAGAACACGCCGGTACCTGCGGCGTCTCTACCCCTACCAACAACTAATGAGAAACCATATGGTAACACGATTCCCGTCGACAATAACCCTGCGTTTGATGATGATGAAGACAATATTTTCCCTGTTTATCAGTTCTCATTAAGTAATAGTACGTTGAAATCCGGGGCAAAGAAGGAACAGAAACCACATGGTTTATATACACCAGTACCTATAGCAGAGAATGAATTTAGAAGAGAACACTCTAGTGATCATCCACTTGCTGGTGGTGCAGGTACACACTCACTCACTGGCTTACTCACTCACTCACTCACTGGCTTACTCACTCACTCACTGGCTTACTCACTCACTCACTCACTCACGTAGGCAAGTACAAGAAAGAGCAAGCCGTTGGTAAGAAGGCCGTGAATAGTGACTTGGCGGGGTCGGGATTTGTGTCACCAACAAAAGTAATAGAGAAACTAACAATTGAATCGCAAGCAAAAGTAGTGGACCCTAAACGGCAGTTAGAAATCTTGAAAAAAGAACAAAATGAAGCACTTTTACGTGTGTTAGAAGACGAAAGATTTGCGGAAGAAACAAGAGAAAAAACATTGCGGCAAGTTGATCCTGGTACTCACTCACTTACTGGCTTACTCAGTCACTGGCTTACTCACTCACTCACACTCACTCACTCACTCACTCACTCACTCACCTACTCACTCACCTAACCACCTACTCACTTACTTACTCACTCACTCACTCACCTACTCACTCACTTACTTACTCACTCACTCACTTACTCACTCACTCACTTACTCACTCACTCACTCACTCACTCACTCACTCACTCATTCACTCACTCACTCACTCTCACTCACTCACTTACTCACTCACTCACTCACTCACTTACTCACTCACTTACTCACTCACTTCTTTAGACGAAAAGGCTAAATTGGAATTGATATTTTCTGAGGAGCGAAAGCGGGCGAGTGAGCGCATCATCAAACTGACGAAAGACCACGAGGCCCGCATCAAAGAGGCCGTTTTAGCACTTAGTAATTTAGGAAAAAAAGTTTCAAGTAAAATTTCTCAGTGAGTAAGTAGGCGGTTGTAAATGTAATTTATTTGCTTACAAAATAACATTTTAGTACACTTTTTATACTATGTTGGAACCTCACTCACTCATGCACTGAGTCAGTCAGTCAGTCAGTCAGTCACTCACTCACTCACTCACTCACTCACTGAGTCAGTCACTGAGTCTCACTCATGCACTCACGTACTCACTGAGTCGCTCACTCACACACTGAGTCACTGAGTCGCTCACTCAACTCACGCACGCACTCACTCACTCACTCACGCACTCTGAGCGGCACTCACTGAGTCACTGACTTACTTACCTACTCACTCACCTACTCACTCACTCACTCACTGACTGACTCAAGTCTCTGGTCGTTTGGTGGTGTAAACAACGCCTTGTTCATCAATAATCACCTTCTTTTGTTGATATTTTTGTGCTAAATTTAATTTCTTGATAAGTTCCGACCCACCGGTCTTGAGGTACTTTGCCCAAGCAAGTCTATTCCGATTCCTCTCTTCAATCTCTTGATTTCCACTCTTATTTCGAAGGTAACGAAACAAAGGTATCGCGTTATACAGCAGTGCATATGTGAAAAGAAAAGGGAAAAGCTTTGTTAACACAGTAAATAGCGTAGGATTTACTAGTAAAAGCTGTGGATTATTCATAAGACTTTGTAATTTCAACACCCCTAGTAAGTTAACAATTCCTAAGGCTCCTGCTAGAAGACGCAAGTTAGAAGGTGCTAATGAAAGTGGAATTTTCTTCTCATATAGACTTTCACCTAACCCTTTTACTAGTTGATTATTATTATTATCCACTCCTGTAGTAGTTATCATTAAATCTGGAAATGTGTAGACAATGTCACCGCTGGGTAACACGTTAGGAATACCGTCATAAGTAAGTAAAACTGGCAAGACAAAAGACTCATCAACAACATTTGCTTCAATATATTTCTCTAAATTTGGTGGGTTTAAATAAGGTGCAATCTGTTCAGCTGTAACAGTCCCATTATTCTTTCTTATTACACTAGCAACACTCTGTAGTGACACTAACGAAAGCTTTTCATTAGGATTTCCATCTCCAAAAATATAACTATAAAATGATTCTAAGAAACCCATACGATGCTTTGTTGTTACCTCTTGGTCTTGATAGTAATCAATCACTTGTTCATCGAAGTTACTACTCATTCCGCCACTATTTCGATAGTAAAACAAGTCAAATGGTGAGTTACCAAGCCAGATATTGAGACGATTTGGACTATTTCTTTCATCACGATCACGATCACGATCTGATGAGGAGGAGGATGTTGAAACTGCAACGAATGTAGTGAATATTATGGCTAATGAAGTCAGTAACATGACACCAAAGCTAATTCTTACACTGTAAGCTAATGGTGGTTCAATATAGTTCAAGTATATACGACGCAACTTATTAATTAATGATTTCTGATATAAAATTGATTTAAAATTAACAGGAAATGAGTAAATAACCTCTCCATCATTGGTCACATCTAGATCACCTTCAGTGAGTAATGCCAATGTTATTAAGTTCTGTTTCGCAGTACTAAAATCAACTGCTGCTACTGATGCAATATCTGACACTGACACTGATAATGAATTCTTCTCATTCTGTACTTGTCGTCTCTCTTTAATTAACTCAATTGCTTCTATCACGCGATCAGAAGGTATTAACAATTTCTCGCGGATATTATCATTTATGAGTTGATTCAAACGACTTTTAGACGAACTGAATACACCACGATAGCCTACACGTAAGCAAGAGGTATGCATGAAGCCTATATTAGGCTGGAATGCGTTTACATGCGATAATAATGATATAGCAACAATAGCAATAGCATATAGCATGGTGATAACCTAGTGCACAACAACTCGATGGTATGCACTTGGAGCTCTGTGATGACGAACTTCCTTCTGTTTAAAATTTTTTCTCTCTAAAAATTTCGCCTGAGCGGCCGGGTGTTGATTGAAGCACAAAGTAAAGACTGCAAAGTCAGAGAGAGAGAGAGAGGTAAGAGGGGGACTAGAACAACCCTATAGGTACAACTACACTAAAAGCTAAATCTACTTAATTGCTTTCAATACATCGAGAGCCGCGACGGTGATTCTAGTGCCGGGACCAAAGATACCGAGACAACCAGCTTTATACAACTCATCATAGTCCTGCGGAGGGATTACACCGCCACAAATAACCTTAATATGAGAGCCATTTAGTTTCTTTAAACTGTTTATTAAAGCTGGTACGAGTGTTTTATGTCCAGCAGCTTGACTAGATACACCAACAACATGCACATCATTATCAATAGCTTGTCTAGCTACTTCCTCAGGTGTAGAAAATAATGGCCCAACATCAACGTCATAACCAAGATCAGAGAATCCAGATGCAATGACTTTTGCACCTCTATCATGTCCATCTTGACCCATTTTTGCAACTAATATACGTGGACGTCTTCCTTCTTTTTCAGCAAAATCATTAACAGCTTTCAACACATCGTTGTATTCTTTCTCACGATCTTCACCAGATGCATTGAAGGAGGCACTGTATGCCCCTTGCACCACTTCAGTGGATGCCACATGACGTCCCCATACTGACTCTAATGCACTTGATATCTCACCAAGTGTTGCACGAGCGCGTGCGGCATCAACGGCTAATTTCAATAGATTTGATGGATGTGCACCAGAACCTGTGCTTTCAGTTAGTTTTGCCGATTCAACTAATTTAGCAAGTGCAGCTTGCACCTTGGAGTTATCTCTGCCACTCTTGACCTTATTTAAACGGGCAATTTGACTAGCTCTTACTGCGGTATTATCAATACTTAAGACATCAACACCTTCTTGTTTTGTTAATTTATATTTGTTCACACCTACTACAATATCTTCTACTGCATCAATACGTGCTTGTTTCTTAGTTGCACTCTCTTCAATACGTAATTTAGCCATACCAGATTCAATAGCTTTTGTCATACCACCCATTGCTTCAACTTCATTAATAATTTCCATGGCACTATCTGCTAGCTCCTTTGTCAAGGCTTCCATCATATATGACCCGCCCCAAGGATCAGCCACTTTAGTTATATGTGTCTCTTCTTGTAATATTAACTGCGTATTTCTAGCAATTCGAGCACTGAATTCTGTTGGTAATCCTAGTGCCTCATCAAATGCGTTCGTATGTAATGATTGTGTACCACCCATAACAGCAGCCATTGCCTCAATTGCAGTACGCACAACATTATTGTATGGATCTTGCTCGGTCAGTGAGTAGCCCGAGGTCTGGCAATGAGTACGCAATAATAAACTCTTGCCATTTTTAGCGTTAAACTTTTCCTTCATAAGTTTAGCCCAAATCATGCGTGCTGCACGTAATTTAGCTACTTCCATGTAAAAATTCATACCAATACCAAAGAAAAATGATAATCTTGGAGCCACTTTATCCACATCCAATCCCGCTGATTGTGCTGCTTTAACATATTCAATACCTGCAAGGGTGAGTAAGTGAGTGAGTGAGTCAGAAAGAGTGAGTGAGTAAGTGAGTGTTTACCATCAGCTATAGTAAAAGCTAATTCTAATTTAGAATCAGCACCAGCTTCTTGCATATGATAACCACTAATAGAAATAGAGTTAAATTTAGGCATATGCTCACTAGTATAGCCAAAAATGTCCTGAATAATTCGCATCGACGCCTTTGGAGGGTAGATGTAAGTATTGCGGACCATGTACTCTTTCAAAATATCGTTTTGGATTGTACCAGCTAGTTTCGCTTGTGGTACACCTTGTTCTTCTGCGGCGACAATATAAAATGCAAGAATTGGTAGCACGGCACCATTCATTGTCATTGAAACTGACACTTTATCTAGTGGTATACCGTCAAATAATATTTTCATATCTACAAGTGATTGAGTAAGTTAGTTAATGAATGAATGAATGAGTGAGTGAGTGAGTGAGTGAGTGAGTCACCTTCTAATGAACTTATTGGTACACCAGCCATACCAACATCGCCAATAACTCTTTCATGATCAGAGTCATAGCCACGATGAGTGGCTAAATCGAAGGCAACTGATAATCCTTGTTGACCAGCAGCTAAATTCTTTTTATAAAATTTATTTGACTCTTCTGCAGTACTAAATCCTGCATATTGACGTACTGTCCATGGTTTGGCAGTATACATACTTGCATAAGGACCTCTAGTAAATGGGTATATACCTATAATTGTTGATGAAGTGAGTGACTAAAGTGACCACAATGAAATGGATTTTGAATTTACCTGGAGCTGCTTGATTATCTGGGTTAGCATCCTTATTAACGTCAACCTCAGTATATAATGGCTTAATCTTTATTCCCTCTGGTGTAGTCCATTCTAAAGTTGAAGCTGCTTTACCTATGTCGAGAGAGAATGAAAGTAAGCGAAGAAGTAATTAGGGAGGGATGAAGGAATATTACCATTCAACTCTTTCGTTACTAGTCCTTCCCATTTTGCTGGATAACTTGCATGGCGACGAGCAGCTAGCAAGTGGCGCAGCGAGCGAGTTGTAAGTGGGCGCATTTGCAACATTCTCTCGGGGTAATTTACCAGGATATTTTCTCCTCATTGAAGATATGAAAACAGGAACTCAGACTCAACTATGCCTTCACCTGATATCAGATTAGAAAATTGAGAAATAAAGAAGAGGTAATATATTGATTAATCTTTATAAAGCCTTTTAAGTGTCCATACCACATTCTCGTCGGTTATAGTAATGACGAACTACGATGATGATTATAGTAGAAGTAGTAGCAGTAGCAATACATACTCACTTTAGACTAATTCCACATTGCTTTCATTCACTAATACGTCATGTATATAATACAGGAATTAATCGACCCTAACAATTGGAATAAAAAAGGGAGAAGATCGAAGATTTTGAAGCGCCTCTCTGTACACAGAGCAGCTTAAGAGACTACCCGGTGCGGTATCAAGCACATTGTACTCATCTACTCACTCATTAGATCACTTACTCCGTAATTAGCTCTTTCTGAAACTCGTAATTACTCCTTACTCAGTCCTCTCTTGATAATCGCTCACTGACTAAAGCACCCTCACTTACCAATACTCACTCACTTATTAATTCAATTACTCACTCACTCACTCAAGTCTTAAGTGCTTTGTACTTGCTACTTATTTGATTGCTGCTGAATTGTTAAGTTACCTATTGTGTACTCATGGGTTGCTGTGAAAGTAGCGAAGTAGCGACTCATCATAGTGCAGGTGGACCTTCGCGTAATAGAGAAGTTGAAGTGAAAGAAAAGGGACCAACTTCGAATCCATTAAATGGAAATCACAACCAGCCACCACCGCCTTCAAATTCTAAAAAAAATGGTAACTTATTCATGTACTTACTTATACTCTACTTACTTACTCACTCATTCATTTTAGTAAAACAATCAACATCGATTGAAAAAGTACAAAAATTAGAACAAATGTTTAAAACTAAACGTGAGAATGTGTTCACGAAAGGTATTGACCTTGATGAACGTTCCACTTTTACAGCAAAACGAGTAGCTAAAACTCAAGTTCAAGAAGATTTAATTAGAAAAGCACTTAATGATAATTTTATTTTTTCATCATTATCAGGTTACTCACTTACTCACTTACTCATGCACTCACTCACTCATGCACTCACTTTCTTCTTTCTTAATCACAGAAATTGATATTAAAATGATCGTTGACTCCATGGATATTGCGCAAGTAAAGTCGAGAGAATTCATCATTCGCCAGGGTGAGGAAGGCGATTTCTTCTACATTGTCTATTCCGGTGAGCTATCCATCTTGGTTGATGGTAAACACGTTGGTACTATTGGTGTTGGTGCTGGATTTGGTGAACTAGCTTTATTACATAACACCCCTCGTGCTGCATCTATTAAAGCCGAGACTAATGTCTCTTTATTCTCATTAGACCGTAAAACTTTCCGTTATATTATTGCACAAAGTGAGTGTTATCGTACTGATGATATCCTTACATCATTAAAACGTGTCAAAGTATTACAACAACTAACTGATGATCAATTCCAACGTATATCAGATGTTGTACAACTAGTCAAGTATCAAGCAGGTGATGCTATCTTCCGTAAAGGTACTGAAGGAAATATTTTCTATATGATTTCTACGGGTTCCGTGAAAGTAACCAATGTAGGTGAGAATTTCTCTGATACTATCTTAAAAGAAGGTGATTATTTTGGTGAACGTGCATTACTAACAGGTGAACCACGTAGTGCAGATACTATTGCATTAACAAATTGTACTTTATTAACAGTTTATCGTACTGATTTCACTAATCTATTGGGTAACTTGCAATCTCTTATAGCTGCTAATATGAACGCACGTGTGATTACATCTATTCATTTATTTGATAATTTAACAAGTGAAGAAAAAATTAAATTAGCAAAATCATTTCAATTTGAAAAATTTGAAAGTAATACAACAGTTATCACACAAGGTGACCGCGGTGACAAGTTCTATATCCTATTCTCAGGGGAATTACAAATTATTGTGGATGATAAAATACAAACAAAAATATTACAACCAGGTGATTATTTTGGTGAAATGGCTTTGTTAGATGATGAAGTGCGTAAGGCAACAATAAAGGCGTTGAAGGATTGTGAGTGTTATTCGATTGATAGAACCACCTTTGCGCGCATGTTGGGCTCGCTACAGAATATATTAACGAGGTACTTACTCACTCACTTACTTACTTACTTACTTACTTACTCATTCACTTACTCACTCACTTACTTACTTACTTACTCAATAGACACGCATCAGAGTACAGTAAAAGCACGTTTGTTGCCACCAAAATTAAATTCAGCGACTTGAACATCAAGACAATTCTGGGCAGCGGCACCTTCGGCAGGGTTTACCTAGTTACTGATAAAACCGACGGCAATGTCTACGCCCTCAAAACCATGTTTAAGAGCGAGGTAGTAGCGCAGAAACAGACAGTTAATGTGTTGAATGAAAAGAATGTGATGATTGCTTGCAACCATCCATTTGTGCTGCGTTTATTCCAAACCTTCAAGGATGCCAAGAAATTGTATATGCTGTTAGAATTTGTTCAAGGCGGGGAATTATTCTGTGTTTTACATTCAGAAAGAGGCGATGGTACTCACTCACTCACTCACTCACTTACTTTCTTACTTACTCACTCACTTACTTACTTACTTACTCATGAAGGTGTATCTGATCGCGCTGCTCAATTCTACGGTATCGGTGTTATACTGGCTATTGCGCACTTGCATTACAAGGATATCGCTCATCGTGACTTGAAACCAGAGAATGTGTTAGTGGATAAGGATGGATATCCTAAACTAGTTGATTTTGGATTTGCTAAAGTTATTAAGGGCAAGGTAAAATCACTCACTCTTACTCACTTACTCACTCACTCACTTACTCACTCACTCACCTACTCACTCACTTACTTACTTACTCACTCAGTCGTTCACATTATGTGGCACACCCGAGTATCTGGCACCCGAGTTAGTGCTAGGACGTGGTCACAATAAAAGTGTGGATTATTGGGCATTTGGTGTTCTTATTTTCGAGATGTTAGCAGGTTACTCTCCTTTCCACGACCCACACGGCATGGATCAGGTAGTTATCTGCCGCAATATCGTCAACGGAAAGGTGGGCTTTACATCCAAGTTTAACAATGAATCCAAGGATATTTGTCGTAAATTACTATCACGTGAAGTAGCCAACCGTCTTGGTAACTTTAGAGATGGTGTAGATGACATAGTGAATCATGAATGGTTATCGCTAGATAAGGAGGCGTACAAAAACAAAACAATCAAGGTAACTCACTCACTGGCTTACTCACTCACTCACTGGCTTACTCACTCACTCATTCACAGGCACCATGGCTACCTAATATAAAATCAAAAACCGACACTTCTTCGTTCGACCCGATAGCGGACGACGGACACAATGACAACAGCAATTACGTGGACACCGGCGATAGATGGGATGCGGAGTTTTAGGATTTATTATTTATTATTACACACCGTAATTACTAACTAGAAAAAACAAAAGAAAAAACATAAAATTCTTTTTTTGGACATAAAGTTAAGACTTTGACTCGGTAGTAGTTGGACCAGAAGAAAGTGGGTCTAGGAGATAATATAACGGCTAGTTTTCTTGATAGTCAACTCTTCGAGGGTCTTGGATACGTTGTCAATAGAAATGCGGGTCACATCTTTCGAAGGAGTCAGGATTGTGTAGTTTGAGTTGGGGGTGCTACTACTACTGCTAGTGCTGCTACTGCTGGATTTCCTCACTTTGCTACTCTTTACTCTGATTTCAGGGAACGTATCCTTCTCACGTTGAGGAACAGCCTAACGAGTGAGTAAGTAAGTAAGTAAGTAAGTAAGTGATTGAGTGAGTAAGGAGTAATAATGGAACCTCTGAAAACGTTGTGCGTAAAATATTTCTAGTCGTTGGTAATTTCAACGGCAAAGGGGAGACCATAGCATCAACTTCATTAATTGATGCAGATTCCGACTGCTTTGACTGCTTCTTTTCACTCTCTTGACGCTTCTTAATAGCTAACCTTGACGACCTATTATCTAGCTTGATCTCATTCACTTTTGTAAGTGGCATCAATGCCCATTCCATCT
>JACCDO010657852.1_pt1 | contig 11029 bp, 2 predicted proteins | sample 7446101 | NCBI WGS metagenome assembly JACCDO01 (sample SAMN15323440, study PRJNA562643) | freshwater metagenome | isolation source: river surface water | place: USA:Blue River Watershed | collected 2017-08-16
ACTAAAAATTTAAAATAATCATCACGTTTTTCAAAATTTGGATCTATTGCAACTAAATTTGCGGGTATGTCAGTTGTAATATTATTACCAAGTTTTGATAAATTCATTCTTAAAGTATTACTGAAAGAACTATAATCTCTAGCTGCATTACCATTTTGTAAAAAATTACTATAATATGGTGTATCATTAGAAATTTTATTATATTTTTTATTTAATCCAATTCTGTAGTACAATTTATATGAGTCTAAGTCATTATCATTATTTAATTTACTCATAATAGAAATTATAATATATTTACTGAAAATATTTTATAATTTAAAACAAAATGAAGTTATTTTCTAGATTGTTTATTTTTTCTAGATAATGATTTTCTTTTACGAATAGAACCACCTTTTAGGTTATTATTAGGTTGTTCAGATTGTTCAGGTTGTTCAATTTGTTGAATAAGTTCATTTGCTTTAAGGTTATTATTATTAAATGAATCAATATAACTATTAGAATTATATATTGTATTTTCTAAATCAGTGATTTTCTTTTTTAATTTAGTATTTTCATTTTGTAAATTATTAATTTCAGTTTGTAAGTTATTAATAGTATTTCTATTTTGTTCGCTAGTATTTTGATTTAGTTGTTTTTTATTTTCTAAATCAATTTGTAATTCTGAAATTTGAGAATTTAATTTCATAATTTTATCATTATTAACTGAATTATTATTTTCAATTTTTTTCTTACATAATTCAATCAATTTACTATAAGTAGAATTAACCCTTTTTGCATTATCAACACTAAATTCTTTACTTGGTACGGTTTCATTATTACGTACTGTTTCATTGTCACCAGCGTATTGTTTATTTTTTTTAGAAGGCATTATATAATAATCAGTTATTTTTTTTTATTTTTCTTATTTAATTTACCAGCAGTTTGTTGTTTATTATCAACCAATTTTTTTACACGACTAGATATATCAGTAACATTTTTTTCAATATCATTTAGGTCTTTAGATAATTTGTCATAATTAGTTTTAAAATTTGCAAGACCTAAACGAATCCATTCAATTTGTATTAATGGTAAATAGGTTTCTACAAGATTTCTAGAATTACTTGTATTTAATAAAGAAGTTATATTATTCCAATGTTGCCAGTATCTAAAAGCCTCCATATATTCAGGGTCATTTCTACCACCTGGATTTCTTTCACGTAATAACATATCTTGACTCCAAAAGTCGGCTAATTCTTGAGATAATTTTTTAGCTTTTTCAATCATAGCTTTATCATCAATAGATAAATATTTGGGATTACTAAAGAAAGAATTATCTGAATTGCTGCCACCTTTCTTTTTATTTCGTATATTATTCATTTTTTATATATATATTATATATAACTAAATTTAAAATGAGTATTAGCGTTCAAACAAAAGTTACTCATATGAAAGATGAATTAAATGAACTAAATAAGTTATTAGATGATTTTGAAAAGAATAAATCTAGTTCAGAAACTACTCAATTACCAAATAATGAATTACAAAATACTACTGCATCTGCTCCTACTTCTACGTCAGTATTGACATCAACTAGTCAATTACCATCTACTCTAAATTCTCAAAACCAATTTCAATCATCTCTTTATCCACAAAATCAATTCCAATCTACCTTTTACCCACAAAATACATATGATCCTTATCAACAATATAATTTTAATGGTTCTCAGCCGGTTGATAATAATTATATGTATCAAACTCAACAATCAACTGAATTATATCCTAATCAATATCCATTACAAGAATATCAATATCCTCAAGTACAACAATATCAATTACCAGCACAAATAAAAAGAGAAAGTTCGATTGAAGATATTTTAGATAGACAACCACAATATATTTCTGGTGTTTATAAAAATAATTTAGCTGAAAGAAATGAATATATAGAAGAACAAAAAAGAAAAATTCTTAAAGAAAAAGAAAGAGATGTCATAACTAAGGATTCTAATTTAAATCCTAACCAACCTATTATTAATTATAATTTTAATCCAAGTCCAACTCAAGGCAATACAGTTGATCCTTTATTACAAGCAACATTAATTAATTCTTTACAACAAAAAACTAAAGATGAACTTATTACTAATAAATATGTTACCCAAGAAATGTTAGAGAAATTAGCTGATAAAATAAATAAAAATACTCAAGATATGATTGAACCTATTAAAAAACAAATATCATATTTAGAAGATGAAGAGGAATATATACCTAAGAAAACTTATACTCGTCCTTCTATTAACTTAGAAACTGAAACTAAAACAGAAAGACCATATGAATCGATGCTTTATATAAAAGATGAAAAAACACCTCAAACTTCTAATTATAAACCAATACGTGATGAATTAAATCAATTACTTGCTAGTATTGAAAAAGATACAAATGACGTTGAAACTGTTTTAAAATCAACATCTAATAAATCTGTACGTAAATCACCAACTAAATCTATACGTAAAACAACTCCTAAATCTATTTTAAAATCATCTCCTCAATCAGTTTTAACTGATGAAAACATATCAATTAATACTACTTCTGAACAAAAAGAAGTTACTATTAGTCCTGAATCAGTTACTATTACTTCTGAACCAAAAATTATTAAAGAAGAACCTATTGCTTCCGAATCCTCTGTAGAAACATCTGAACAAAAAGAAATTGAACCTATTACTTCTGAACAAACTAATGAAGAAAACCCTACTATTTCTAAACAAACTACTTCTGAATCATCTGTAGAAACATCTGAACAAACTAATTTAGAATCATCTATTGAAACATCTGAACAAACTAATTTAGAATCATCTATTGAAACATCTGAACAAAAAGAAAATGTACCTACTACTTCTGATGAAACATCAACACAAACTAATGAAGAATCAAAAGAAGAAAAACCTATTACTTCTGAAGAATCATCAACCCAACCTAATGAAGAATCAAAAGAAGAAAAACCTACTACTTCTGAAGAATCATTAACTCAACCTAATGAAGAATCAAAAGAAGAAAAACCAATTACTTCTGAAGAATCATCAATCCAACCTAATGAAGAATCAAAAGAAGAAGAACCTATTACTTCTGAAGAAACATTAGCACAAACGAATGAAGAATCAAAAGAAGAAGAACCGACTACTTCTGAAGAAATAAAAGAAGAAGCAAAACCATTAGTTGAAGAGATACCATCTGAAAATGTCAATGAAGAAGAAGTAAATAATGCAATAGATGAAGTAAATAAATTAGAAAATGAAATAAATGAAGAAAAAGAACAAGAAGAGGTACAAAATGCAATTGAAGATATTGATAAATTAGAAAAGGAAATTTTAACTAAAGAAGAATCTACTGTAATTGCGGAGAAACCTAGTGAATTATCTAAAATAAATGAAACAACAGTAGTACAACCGACTGTTCAAACTAAACAAGAGCCTATTGCTGTTCAACAACCATCATCTGAACCTATTCAAACTAAACAAGAACCTATTTCTGCGGAACAACCATCATCTGAACCTATTCAAACTAAACAAGAACCAGTTGCCGTTCAACAGTCTGCTGTTCAAACTAAACAAGAACCAATTGCTACTCAACAATCACCAGTTATTGTACAACAAGAAACTACATCTATTCAAAAACAGGAACCAATTACAACTCAACAACCAACTTTAGTATCTAATCAAACCGAACAAGAATCAGTCCAGCAAACAGTCCAACAACCAGCTACTACATCTGTTCAAACTAAAGAAGAACCTACTATTGTTGTTCAAGATATTGACAAACAAAAAGTAGAACACATTGAACCACAACCGCAATTAATTATAGAAGAACCTGTTAAACAAAGTATTAAAAAAAGCCCAACTAAAAATAATTTATTGGTTGCAACTCCATATAAATCCGAACCTAGTCCATCTAAAAAAACACCTGCTTCAACTGAATTATTATCAGTCGATGATACAAACTTAACTACCGAAGATAAAGTTATTTTAAAAGAAAAAATTAGAGATATTGCTGATATATTAGGTACTGATGCTGTTACACAAATTGAAAAAATATTATTATCTTCACCAAACAGTTATCAAAAAATTAAAAGTGATAGAGAAAATAAAAAGAACGATTTAGTACGTGATATTCGAGAATTAAGAGAAATACTTAATAAATCTGAAAATGTTAAACGTCAAAAAACTAAGAATAAAAAGATTACTACTAAAACTCTTAATAATATTATTGATTCTTTACGTAAAAGTGAAACAAATATTAGTGATTTTGTCGCATTAAGTAAATCGGAATTTATCGAGAATGCTGCTAATTTTTTTAATCCTATTTCTAATAAAACTGGTATTAATCAAATCGATAATGACTTAGAATATATTAACAATAAAATTAAAGATGCATATCCACGTTATATAAGTTCGAAAACAGACGATTCTAAGCGTAAATATAATAACTGGCTTAAAACACTTAAAAAAGAAATTATTACTATGCGTAAATTATTAATTGAGTATATAGATAATGAAGGTTCATTACAAACCGGTGGTGATGAAGAAGAATACCAGGATATTATTAATAAATTAGATCTTAAACAAGCCATTGAACAAATAAATAATTACTATAAAAATGATACTGGAAAATTAATACACGTTATTGAAGATTTACAAGAAGAATATAAAAAACAAGCAGAAGTTAATGAAATTAATCAAAGTGAAGTTTTTCAATTCAAAGAAAAAAATAACGATATTGTTAATAAATATAATAAAATTATTGATGATATCTCTAAAACTTATAATTTTCTTAAAACTAATAATATTAATATTAGTAATGATTTATCAACTACAATTAAAGGCATTATTCAAAATTATAATAACTTACAAAAACAAAAAAATAATATTGCAGGTTTCGAAAATTTACAAAATTTAGTATATAAAGAACATAATAAGTATCTTAACCCCCAAAAAGAACCATTATTTGATACACTCCCCCCATCCATAATTGATAAACAATCGCAAATAGATATGGGAGTAATTGAAGGTATTATTAAAAATTATATTAAATATGTACAAACATTAAATCCATTGATTATCTATCCTACTGGAACTAACAGTTATACTAAGACAATTGATGCGAAAATTACTGCATTAGAATCACAATTAAAATCTAATCTAACTATTAATCCTATAAAGATGATTGAAACAATTATAAAATATTATTTTGGAGATAAATCGGTAAGTCCTCCAATAGGCGGATTAATATCACTTTTACCAATACCAGACAATACAAAAACTATTCCGAATTATAGTAATTATAACGGCTTATATAATAGCGTTATTACTAAAATAAACAATTATATAAATTTTGTTGAAGTTAATTTAGATAAAATGACTGATACTGATGCAATATTCAAGGCAGTTACTAAATTAAATATTTGTTTTTATATATTTTATGTATATTTAAATTATTATAATGATTATTCATTAAATTATGGTTATATTGACTATAAAATTAACGAAATTAATTTAACTGATACTAAAATATTTAATTATGATTATATAAAAATATATTTAACTGATTTTATAACCATTGTATTAAAACGTTTATATAATTCGTTATTATTAAAAATTTCTGATATAGGTGCTGATACAAATATTAACATATATAATCCTATTTCATCTACTACGGTTACACTGACTCTAAATGATTATATTGAAAATAGATTAAAAACTATAACTGAAATAAAAGATTTAAATACTAGCGTATTAATTGAAGATTCTGAATCTAATTTTGATAAAAACTTTGAAAAAATGTATGAATTAAAGACAAATATTGAAAAATCATTAAAATCAATATATGAATTATTAACAATTAAAAATGTCGCTCAAATAAATACACCAATTTATAATGAGCTACAAACTATTCAAGGTAGATTTGAACATCCTGTTCCAAGCAAACCATCGGGTGATATAACTTTTGCGGAACGTATTAATTGGCTTACCGAATTTAATGATAAATTAGAAAAACTAGTATTATATCGCACACCTTTATTAAATTGGTGGCAATTAAATGAAATAGTTGATAATTTAGATGCATCTAATCCAATTAAACAGAATATGAAAACTAAATTAGATGCATATTATGTAACAATCACTAAACAGAATTATTATACAAGGTTATCAATTAATTCAGATGATTCTGATTTAAATAACATATATAATGAGTTACTAAATGGTTTTACCAATGTATGGACTAATTATACAAATTTATATTCTACAATAAGTGGCAGTACTTCTTCACCAACCTTATTTTTTGGTGGCGGTTATGATGATTATATTGGTGGTGGTGACGACATCGATATTAAAAATAGTATTGAGAATAAAATAACTAATTTAAAAACTAACATGGGTAATATTTATAAAGGTAAATTTGGTATTGAATTCGCTGAACCAATAACAAATATTAGTGCGTTTTATAATAAATTCATTACGGATTTTCAAAATAAAAATACTGAGAATTTGAATTTTTTATCAAATTATGTTTTTTCAAAAGATAGTAGTTTTATCAATAATGACGGATTTGATTACAAAAAGTATATTGATGCAATACATAAATATAATAATGGAATTGTAAAATATTTAGATTCTCATTTAGAAAACGATGATAAAACTGAATTAACAGCAAAAAAAACAATTTATGAGATAATTGATTATTTAAAAAAAGATATATTAGTAAATTTAAAAGCAGATTTAGATAATAAAATAAATAATTTAAATACTCTTATAAAATTATTAGATAGTTCCAAATCGGATTATACTTTACCAAAAGTTATAACTGATGAATATAATAAATTTATTAATTTAGAATATATAAGTAGTTTTAATAACGGATTTAAACAACTCCCTTTTATGAAACAATTTGTAAATGAAATTGAAGAATATGAATTTAAATCAATAAATTTACAATATATCTTAAATAATTTTAAATTTATAAATAGTAATTTAACTTCATATAGAGACGCGGCTAATTTATCTATCATTAAATTACAAGAACTAATAACAGGTAAAAATACGACAAATAGTACTACAGGTGGTTTTACTAAGGGCGGTTCAAAAACAACAGATACAAATATTCTTTTTAATTATGAAATGATTAAACAAAACATTAATAATACGTTTATTCAATTAATATCCAAAATACCAGAAGAAAAAAAATTTATAATTAAATCTTTAAATGATACAAAAATTGTTACATTAGATACATTATTAGATTATTTAAATAATAGTGATTTTAAAGATAATGTGGGCATATCTAACGATAATAATAATGATAAAATTATGACTTTTTTAAATAATATAGATAATAGTTCAAGTAGTAGTGTAGGTGGTGGTTTATCTGGAGCAGGTAGTACGACAGAAGTAGAATATAATTCTACAGATGGAACTAAACAAAAAATATCTTTAGATGAATTAACTAATAATCTTATTAAAAATATTAAAGATTCTTATGTAAATGATATCACAATTAATAAAGATAATTTAATTACTTACTTAGTTAGTATTAATGACTATTTAAACAATAATTCGGAAAAAACTAATACTACTATTGAAAATTATCTAACAGATAAAACAAATACTATATATTCTGATAATGAAATAGACACATATAAGAATAATATAAATGAAAATTTAAAGGATTTAGTTAATAAGATACCAGAAGAATTAAAAAATGGATTAGAGTTAGGTAATTATGGTTTTACTTATTTTTATAATAGATTAAAAACATTTTATGATAAACTTGAAACATTAATTAAATCACTTGATGAATCATATATTTATTTATTAAGTATATATGGAATCACCGATAATCGAGGTAGATTATGGTCTAGAATTGAAAAAAACATACCTGTTTTTAAAGCTTTTCAATTAAAAAATATAGAAAACGCAACCATTCCAAATACAAAAATATTATTAGAAAACATACCAAAAATTACCAACACATTATCAAATCAATATAACAATGTAAAAACAATGTATGAATTCATACTAGGAAAAACTAGTGATTCTAGTGATTATAGTATAGAATCGGATATGAATGATATATTAAAAAAAAAAATAGAAGAAATTAACTCATCAACCCCTGAATTAGGTGGGTGGAATGGTGTTGGTGGTGTTGGTGATATAGAGGCTGGGACAGGAGGTCTTCATTTTGAGGTACAATCAGGTTTTTTATGTGGAAAACATTCTATAAATCACTTATTAAATGGTAATTATATTATAGCAAAAAACAAAGAAAGATATGATTTATTATTTAAAGATCTTTCTGAATTTGATGGAAAGTTTAATAATATAAACGACACACTATTACCAAAGTTTGTTACAGAAAATAATATATATAAACAAGATTATTATAAATATTTACGTTTTAATAATGATAAATTATTTCGTATGTTACAAGGTTTTAATAAAAAATATGCAGAAATTATAGATTTTTATAAAAATAAACATGTCTTTAATTATGCTACCAAACCAGATTTTTATGAAAAAGATATAGAAAATTTTAAAATAAAGGAAGATAATTGTATTATACAACCACATCAAGTTGATATTCCAGAAATATGTATATATTTAAAACAATTTTCATTATTTGATATAGGTGAGGCAGAGGATGATAAAATTAATTATAATTCAAACTTTACTGTTGAACAATTAGAAATAGGTTTAGCAATTCTTGGTTTTAGACTAGAAGTATTAAAAGATGCACAAAATAATGATGAAAAAGTAATTCAAAAAAAAATAAATAACCTTTATACTAATAAAGATTTTATTGGAATATTAACAAATTCAGACGGTACCCATTGGAATGTTTATAAATATTTAGGTGATGATGGATATATGTTTATAGACAGTATTATTGAAAGAGTTTTTAAAAATTTTAATAAAGAAGATTTGATAATGGAAATTAAGGATAAATTTAGTTTTTTTGCTGTAGTTAGAGACCCAGAAAATGCATTAAACAATTTATTATTTAACAAATTAATTAATAAACTAGATGACCAAGAAGGTGATTTAATTAATTTAATAAATAATAGAATTAGTCCGTTTTTAAATATTAAAAATAATGAAGATGGACATGATTCTGAAACAAATGAAATTATAATATATTTACAAGATTTTAAAGATAAATATTTAGAATTTATTAAAATTATATTTAGTCCAGATATAGATTTTTTTAATAAAACATTAATTATTAGTAATATTTATTTTTGGACTGATATATTAATAAAGTATTATGATGATTTTATTAAATTAATAAAGGATGCATTAATTAAAGATACTCATATTAAAATTAATGTAGATGATAATACATATCGTGAAAAAGCTCTACTAATTAAAATTAAAGAATTATTAAATACTTATTTTAATAAGATTATGAAAGATACTGATTATAAAAATAATGATATAGCTGAGTTAATATATATACTTGATTTAAAAGATACTATAAAAAATAAAGACGATTTTGATAAATATGTCTTTAAAGAATATAATTATGAAGAATACAAAAATAAAATTATTGCTAATTTTGGTAATAAAAGTACATTAGAAGATATAAATAAACCAGGTAAGAAAACACTTGACCAAAATTTATTTATTTTTTATTCAACAAACTTTAGTCCTATTTTTGATAATAAAAAAATAGGAATGGAAATCATACACGATAATAGTAATCCTTCTATTAAGAAAGCAATATATAAAGAATATAATATAGTAAATGAAGATATTAACAAAAATATATTTAATAATTTATCTGAATTTAAGGATTCTGAAATTATAACTAATGATATTAAGAATGAAATTAATAAAGTAACTGTATCCAAATTAAACGATGAATATGTAAGTAATATATTTATTAATTATATAATTGAAAAAATTACTATTTTTAATAATAAATTATTAAACGGACCTAAAACAGACGCTGATACATCTAAATCATCATCTGAAGAAGAAAAAGAAGAAAAAAAATCACCAAATCCACCAGAATCAGAATCAAAAACAGATACCGATGCAGGAACGTCGTCTGCTACTGATGGACCATCATCAAAAACGTCGTCGGATACACCTTCATCCTCAAGCTATGAAACACCAAAAGAAGAATCATCATCAACTGCTGGACCATCATCTAGCGCATCAACTACTGATGGGGCACGATCTAATTCAGACGACGAAGAAAAAACAAAAGATGACCCACCACCACCACCACCACCAACAACAGAAGAAAAAACAAAAGATAACCCACCACCACCTATTCCACCAACTGAACTTAATAAATTACAAGAAGTACTTAAGACTAAATTGGACAATTTAAAAAAAACTTTAAGTATAGATGCGGATATAAATACAAATATTGTAGATTTATTAAATAACTCTAAAGAAAAATATGAAGCTATAAATAAATCTAAAACTAATATTAATAACTTATTAAAAGAGAAAGGAATTTTACAAAGCGGTGGTGTTTCAGCAGATTTAATTAATACAGTAGAAAATATTGTTAATGAAATAAAAGATAAAATACAAAATAATATAATAACTATTACTGATATAGAAAAAAAATATATAAACCCAGATTTAAAACAAACAGATAATAATAAATCTGTTGCAGAATATTATACATATGTTACTACTTTTGCGACAGAAATATCAAAATATATAGATGATTTAGACAATAAAAATAAAATATTAAAATCTGAAAATGAAGCTTTAAAATTACAATTAATAGATACTTCAAAAACAGATGAAATTGAACAACAAATTAAAAAAATAGATGAAGAAATTAAAACAAATATTGATACCGATTCTATTACAAATGAATCAATTAAAATCTTAAATGTAGAATTAACAAATATTACTGACTTATTAAAAGAATATAAAAAAATTAAGGAACAAAATGATAAAGTTCGCAAAATAATAATAGAAGCAAAAAAAAAAGTACCAAGTTTAACATCCGATATATCACAATTGAAATCTTTTTCATCTAG
>JACCDO010818483.1_pt1 | contig 11029 bp, 4 predicted proteins | sample 7446101 | NCBI WGS metagenome assembly JACCDO01 (sample SAMN15323440, study PRJNA562643) | freshwater metagenome | isolation source: river surface water | place: USA:Blue River Watershed | collected 2017-08-16
AGCACCTGTGATCACTACATATCCTAGTGGTAGCATTAATAATGCAACTCCTACAATTGCAGGTACATGTGAAGCCGGTGCAACCATTGCTATTATTCGTGATGGTAATACTGTGATTGGTACAACAGTAGCCGATGCAAATGGTACCTGGTCGTTTACTCCAGGAACCGATTTAGCAAATGACTCTTATAGTATCACTGCAAAGGCAACCGACTTAGCAGGTAACGAATCTAATGTATCTGACCCAGTTACTTTTACAGTCGATACCATTACTCCCACCATAATCATTACTACTACATTTGCTGATAATAGTACCACTAACACAAGTCCTACAATTGAAGGTACATCTGAAGCAGGTGTAACCATTATTATTTATGATAATGGTGGTCAGCTTGGTACAATAACGCCTACTACTAATAATTGGTCGTTTACTGCGACGAATCTAAGTATAGCCAATCATAGTATCACCGCCCGGGCTACAGATTCAGCAAGCAATAGTGCCACAAGCGAACCACTTATTTTTGCGGTTGTCCCTGAAGCACCTACTGCTAATAATGCACAAAATCTCTCCAGTTCAAGTACGGTTGCAGATTTAAATGCTTCGGGTTCAGATCTTAAAGTATACGATGTTTCAACAGGTGGAAGTCCTTTATCCACAGGACTATCATTAACACAAAATACTACCTATTATATTTCTCAAACCGTAAACAACCTTGAAAGTGCCAGAACTTCAGTCACAGTTACTCTAACCACTGATGCACCATCTTTATCTTTTTCAACATCATATAACTTTTCCAGTTCCAGTAATGTTGAAATTTTACTTGCTTCTATATCACAAGTAAATGTGATAGTTTCAACTCTTAAAGCATACAATAGTGAAACCGATGGAACTGCTTTATTATCATCAGATCTACTAACACAAAATACTACCTATTATATTTCTCAAACCGTAAACAACGTTGAAAGTACAACCAGAACTGAAGTCACAGTTACTCTAACCACTGATGCACCATCTTTATCTGCTTCCACATATAACTTGTCCAGTTCCAGTACTGTTCAAAATTTACTTAATGAGATATCAAGTGAAGGTGAAAATCTTCAAGTATACGATGGTTTAATGGGTGGAAGTCCTTTATCCCAAGGACAATCATTAACACAAAATACTACCTATTATATTTCTCAAACCGTAAACAACGTTGAAAGTGCAAGCAGAACTGAAGTCACAGTTACTCTATACACCGATGCACCATCTTTATCTGCTTCCACATATAACTTGTCCAGTTCCAGTACTGTTCAATATTTACTTGGTATTATATCAGCATCTAATGGGGGTTTAACTTTTAAAGCATACACTGATGCAACAGTAGAAACTGATTTATCCCCAGAACTATCATTAACAAACAATACTACCTATTATATTTCTCAAACCATAAAAAACGTTGAAAGTACAAACAGAACTGCAGTCACAGTTACTCTATATACAGATGCACCATCTTTATCTATTTTAATATATAGCTTGACCAGTTCAAGTACTGTTTACTATTTACTTAGTAATATATCAGCAATAAATTTTATAGGTTCAACTCTTAGAGCATACCATGATGCAACAGGAGGAACTGCTTTATTCGAACAACAATTATTAACACAAAATACTACCTATTATATTTCTCAAACCATAAACAACGTTGAAAGTACAACCAGAACAAGTGTTTATGTTGAATTAACCACCATTGCACCTACTCGTACTGTAAAACCTATACCACATTATAGAACAATTGGGCTTTTGTCACAAGCAACAGCATCAGATTATTTCAATCTAATAGAGGATAGTACTCTTAAATTTTATAACGTTGATGGTTTCTCAGTCACATCTACTTTTGAAGCAACACAATCCACCTTTTATGTATCTCAAACCGTTAACAATGTTGAAAGTGGTCAAGTACTATTTACATTTGCGAGTGTATCAGAATTATTCAATGATGGCGTACCAGTGATAGATTTTGACAATTTTGTCGGTTATACTGCCCACAGTATTATCAGTGTTGGATATACAAACGAAGCCTTAACATCAGCTGGATATAGAATTAACTTTGCTAGCGAAACATACTCGGCATCTCCAAATGAAAATACTCCATTCACCATGACCGTATCTGCAAGTAATAACAAAGACAATAGTTCACCAATTATTTACTCTATGATTCCCGGAGACGATGCATCATCTTTTTCGATTAATGCGAATACAGGTGTTATTACATCTAATGGGCCATTTGATTACGAAACAAAATCCTCGTACACTTTCCAGGTTACAGCTACTGATTCACCATTGTCTGCTACTACTAGAATAAACATCCTCGTAGTTGATGTCAATGAATCCCCTGTTTTTAACAGCAATGATCCTGTATCTTTCAACTTCACTGAAAACGCAACTACGGCAGTATGCACAATTACAGCATCAGATCCAGATGCAAATCCTACAATTACTTATTCGATTTCCGGAGACGATGTAGGCAAATTCAATGTTGATACCACCACCGGTACAGTCACATTTAAAGCGTCTCCAGATTTCGAAACGCCAAGTAGTACTCTAGGTACAAATGCTTATAAAATCACAGTTACAGCAAGTGATGGTTCATTATCTGTCAGTAAAGACATCACCATAAACGTAATCAATGCCAACGAAGCACCTAGTATTACTTCGGTTGATTCAGTCACCTTCCCGGAAAATAAATCTATAACTCAGGCGGCATACACAATTACAGCAACTGATCTAGATGCAAATCCTACAATTACTTATGATATTGCCGGAGCAGATGCAGACAAATTCAATGTTAATACCACCACCGGTACAGTCACATTTAAAGCGTCTCCAGATTTCGAAACGCCAGGTAGTGACGCAAATACAAATGCTTATAGCATCACGGTTAAAGCAAATGATGGTGAATTTATTGTCAGTAAAGCCGTCACCATTAACGTCACTGACATTAATGAAGGTCCTGTATTTCGTTCTCCTACAAGCAATCTTGTCCCTGAAAATATCTCTACTTCATACATCGTCTACACGGCAGATGCTGTAGACCCAGAAGGGGTTAGTACAATCATTACATACTCTATTGTTAGTGGTTCCGATGCTAGAGCAGATGGTCAGAAATTCAACATCAATGCTAGTAGTGGAGCAGTTACCTTCAAAACAATCATACCTAATCATGAACAACCCTCCGATTTCAACGGAGACAACAGTTATGAAATCACTATAAAGGCAACCGATTCCGATGGGTTGTATTCTACTCAAGATGTTACCATCACAGTAACTAATCGAAATGAAACACCTACGTTGTTATGCAATGATTGTAGTAATGGCGGCTCCACCAATGCCAAAGTACTCTTATTCTATGGTGTCGCAGATCCAACTACTACGGTTACCTTGTATTATGTCAACGCGGGTGGAACTAAGACGGCTTCCACCTTTACGGGTACTGCAGATAACCGCGGTAACTACCATATTTACGTAAGAGGGTTATCCATCGGAACATATACATTTATAGCAACAGCTAGACTTACCGGTGGATATCCCGAGTCACTGGATTCCGCGGAATATACCATCACAACCACGGTAAATTCCATCGGATGTTTCCTCGCAAAAACCCCCGTACTTACGAACCATGGTTACGTGAACATTGAAGCAATCAACCCAGAAATACATACGGTGAACAACCATAAAATCGTAGCAATTACCCGTACAAGTTCCCAGGAAAAGCACATGGTGTGCGTAGCTAAGAACGCGCTCGGCGAGAACTACCCATCCCGAGACACCTATATGAGTTTGAAACATAAAATTTTCTACCAGGGACGTATGATACAAGCAAAGAAACTAGTAGACATAGAAGGCGTTTCCTTGCGTCCTTACAAAGGCGAAGTCTTTTACAATGTGCTCTTGGAAAACTACGAACAAATGAAAGTAAACAACATGGTAGTCGAAACCCTGGATCCAAAGAATGCAGTAGCCGTGTTATACAATACATTGATGAATACGGATATCAATCTTCATGCGGACATTATCGAGAAACACAACAAAGCCGAATTCAAAAAGCAGGTAAAGTTATTCAGATAATCTGTACAAAAATAAACGGAAGCATGCGAACAAATCAACCACATATAAAGGCGATGGCTCGATCGCAAAACCCGCCGAAACCATGGTCAGTTTAGCGCGCGTCCACATGAAAGATCCATAATCATTATGGAAACAAGAGTATTTAGACATAAATGTATATTGACTTGATATACATGTATCTTCAAATTGTCGCATTCATCGGTGTAATAGGATTATTTTGTAACGCCACCGCATTCCAGCGGCGATTTTTGCCGATGCAAAACGGATTTATCGGCACCATCGGCCCCAATTTGCGCACCAATGAAATCGGGTCTTTAGCCGAACTCTTTATGGGCGACGGCGTCATCCAGGGCGTCTTTTTCCGCGACGGCCGCCCCTCGTTTGCACGGCACGTCGTCCAAACCCGCAAAATCGTAGAAAATCCGTCCCGAAAAAATATCTTCGAAATGATGTGCAAGTATTTGCTCTACAAGGCACAATTATACCCCTATAACACAATCGGCGTAGCCAATACGGCCATGATGGCACTTTCGAATCCCGTCGACGAGAACACGACCGCCGTCTATGCCCTCTACGAGCGCGATTTACCCTATTTAATTCATCTATATCACAATACGTCGACCATTGAAACGGTCAAGTACATGGATGCATTTTATCCGGGAATACAGGAAGTCTCGGGACATAGTAAACTGGTTTCGAAAATCATCGAGACGATCGATTATCACGTATTCGAGAAAACGGTCGATTTTCATCAAATTAGCGAGAATATGAGAACCTTGCTCGCTACCCGCACACTACAGATGAAATATATACCGGTGATTCATGATTTCATATCGACCCCGTCGAAATACATCGTCATGGATTCGCCTTTATTCTTGAATTTAGGCAAAATCGTCAGTGGAAATATTCCCGTAGTGTTTGACGAATATTCGCCGTCTTTTGTCCATGTTCTCGAAAAGACCACCAACAAAGTCGAAACGTATTCGATGGACCGAGGATATTACGTATTCCACTATGCGGCCTGTTGCGAAACGGACGATGCCATTGAACTATATGCACCCCTCTATCAGAAACTCGATTTCTCAACCGTCAATATTGCCGGTAAATACCGCAAAATGGTGCTGGACAAGGCGACGAAACGGGTCAATATAGAATGCAATCCCGAACTGGAATCCCTCAATCTGGATTTCCCGGTGAAAACGGACAATGGCATGATCATTTTGCGCAACATTGCCGACCGCAAAATCAACGGTTTCGTCATGGTGGATGGGCTCCGTGTCATAAAAAAATGGTTCTATGACGACGTGTTTTTCATGGGAGAACATGTCGTCGTGGGCAACGTATTGATGGCCTTTTGCATAAAGGACGGGCGCAATTCCCTATGCACGATGGATATAGCCACCGATCGCATGGATTTCTTCGATTGCTCGTATGACCTCACACTGGGGTTTCATTCGACCGTCATACAACGGTAATATTTATGGCTATTCGTCGGAATACATGGCTAATGTCCGGGCACTGGCGTCGCTGGCCTCCACATATTTAGGCATCCACATGTATGGCACAATTTTCCCCCGGCCGGGGTACGCCTCTTCGAAAATCGACCTATAATAATATTGCTCGACGGTGCGCGGCGGGTTGTGGGTCCACGGGGATTGTGTTATATCGACATTGCCGACCATGGTTTCGGCGTGTTCCTGCAAAATCTGGTACAGGGATCGCGACGTATCACTCACCCCATCGCTAAAGGCCTCCTTCTTGCGCCATAGCACTTCTTTCGGCAAAATCGCATGGTTGAACGCCTGGCGCAACCAATCTTTCTCAATGACGCCGGGTCTGAACCGGACGGTGCACGGCAACGACAATACATATTGCGTAAATGCGCGATCTAAAAACGGCGTGCGCGGTTCAAGCCCATGCGTCGAAATGCACTTGTCCGACCGCAACACATCAAAGGCATGAATGTCCTTCAACAATCGACGACACTCCTTGTCGAATTCGACGGCATCGGGTGCGCGTTTCAGGTATAAATACCCGCCCAGCAATTCGTCGGAACCGTCCCCGTTGAAAATCACCTTCGCCTCGCTGTGTGCCGCAATGTATTTCCCGAGCAAATAATTCCCGATACTGGCGCGGACCGAAGTCGTGTCATACGATTCTATTGCACGAATCACTTCCGGAACCGCATCGCAGAATTCTTTTTCGGTCAAGACAATCTCGGTGTGTTTTGTGCCTAAATATTCGGCCACGATTTTCGCATGGTGTAAATCGACGGACCCTGCTAAACCAATGCTGTATGTTTCGACGGGCGACAGACCGTTGTTTTTGTGGTATTTCGAAACGAGCGCCGTGATCAAACTGCTGTCTAGACCGCCGGACAATAAACAGGCGATGGGACGTTCGGTCGTATTACACCGTTTTTCCACCGCGGCCGTCAAATAATACCGGATATTTCGTGTCGCCTCGTCGATATAATCAATGAGGATACGAGATGGCGGGAATTCGGCGAATGCAGTCGTGTGATAGGGAATATTTGATTTTTCGACGATCCATTGTGCGTGGACTTTGACGGGCAATTTATACATGGACCAGGTGCCGGGTGAAAATTGCTCGATGGTGGTTTGCGCGTCGGGGAATAATCCCGACAACATTTTGAGCTCGGATGCGAATGCGATGGGCTGGTCGTCGGAAGGTCGGTCGTGGTTGTCTGGGAGTGTCTTCATTTCGTATAGGGGTCTTACGCCATAGGGGTCGCGCGCCACATAGAGGCGGGATTCGCCATAATTTAGGCGCTGATCAAGAAGGACAAACGCAAAGACGCCGTCGAGCATCTTCAAACATTGTTCGATCCCGTATTTCTCATAGAGCCATAGAATGACTTCGCAATCGGACTGGGTTTCGGGCACAACGTCCATGATTTCGTATAATTTGCGATAATTGTAAATTTCGCCGTTGCAAATGAGCGAGAGGCCGCCCCGCTGAAATGGTTGCGACGATTCCATATTTAGCCCGTTGATGGCTAATCGGTGAAATCCCATGGTGATTTTTATGCCGGAACTGACCAATTGCGAATGTTCGGGTCCACGGCCCTTTCCTTTTTCGAAATTTGCAGAGACGACGGTTGTATCGAGTGTTGAATTTAAAAGCGAGAAAATGCCGCACATGATGAATTAGCATGGCGATTTATCTTTATGTTTATGTGGAATATAATAAAATAATTGCTAAATATATATGGCTCAATCTATTCCGGCATCCTTTGAACCAGCACCTTCCGCGTCGAATGATTATATGTTTGCAGAATTAGAAGAGAAGCAATCGCATTCACAATTCACTATGACACATTCGGATCAGTCTAAATATTATGTTCCATTATCTCCGGATACTGAAGGGGTCGATGATGTGCAATCGGAAGAAGAAGACGAAGAAGACGAAGAAGACGCTGAAATATCGAATGAATATGGATCCCTCGATGTCATTGCCGTGAAACAGTTCCATCAATCAAACATGGATTTTACCAGTCAATTATACGTGGGATCATTGACCGTACTTGGACTGTATGTGTTATATAGATATTTACGCAAGTAAATGGTGTGGGGGAAAACATGATTACTGTGGGTAGTAATCATATTTTTGCGTATTTACATTTTGACGCGCTTGTAGATTTCAAGGGCGACTAAACCTCCTAAAATTTGTGACACGGCGTATGGCACAATTTCGGTGGAAGGTAGTTTTCCGGCGGCGGCCATGGTAATACTGACGACGGGGTTAATATGACCTCCGGAAATAGGGGCCGTTAAAACAATCACGAGTGCTAAAGCAGCGCCGATGGCTAAAGGATTGCCGGTGGCTAAAATGACGTAGACGAAGAAGATCGCGCCTAAAAATTCGACTAAATATTTGTTCCACATGGATTATATACTATGGGGGTATATTTTTACACCTTTGAACATTATAAATCAAAGGTAGAGTTATATGCTTGCCGTAGTACGAATCGTAATGATTGAGCGTGATGATTTATAGACGGAACTGCTGGAAAATATGGTATACTCGGTTGCGGGTGAATTTTCGGTCGGTGTGCCACTGATTTTTCCGGTGAATTTGCCTAAAGTTAGACCTTCCGGTAAGTCTGGGGAAATGCGGAATATGGTGGTTTTGTCATTGCCGTAGCGACCATTGATGTGGGGTAAAACATGGACGGTGTCATTGTCGGAAAAGGTGTATGATTTTCTAGGGTACTTGAAAAAGAAATTCGCGCCGAATGCATTTCCGGAAGAAATATTCGTGGCTAAATCGCGTGCTTGAAATTTGTAGCCATCAGTGTCGGGTTTGCTGAAGGACCATTTGCCGTCGGCTCCCGTGGTGACTGTTCTGGTTGCATTGGTGCGGGCATTCGTGGCGACAATGGTCGAATTCGCTTCGGCAGTGCCTGAAATGGTTTGGCGCGTGGTTTCTGTAATCACTGGATTAGTAGGTGCAATGGTGTCGACCGTAAAGATGCAAGGCGTTGATGCAGCGGATGTAATCGCTGAATAGGTTGCAGTGGCGGTGATATTATGACTGCCTTCAGTGAGATTTGACGTTGGAGTAAATGACCATGCACCAGATACATTTGCAGTCGTTGTACCGATAGTAATAGTACTATAGTCTTTTATAGTAATGGTGGACGATGGTTGAGAAGTACCGCTTATGGTTGGCCGTGCATTATTGGTGATGTTATTGGTGAATATTGTAGTGATGACGGGTATAGTGGAATAAATGGTCACTCGATATACACCTAGTCCATTAATGGTGGTCCATGCACCTAATGCATATACATTACTAGTGGTACCAGTATAATTGAATGCAAGCGTACCAGTTCCGGTTTTACTACCCGTATACGTGATTAGATTATAACTGGAGCCGGTAGTTACTGTACCGCTTAGATTTAAGGTTACATTTCCATTAAGTAACATATTTCCAGCAATGGCGACTCTTGTGCTCGCATACATAGTGATAGATGATGAACCGGTCGAGGTAGTAAATATGGATGTGTTTATATATCCGTCAGTCAAATCGAGAGATGCACCGTCAGGGAGTGTCAATGACTTCATATTGACGGTAGATGGCATGCTTTCATTTTGTACAATCAACGATCCATTCACGGTGATATCACTGTTTGGAATACTGCTGTTGTATAATGTGAGTGAAGCGTCGCTTTGTATGGTTGTAGCACCATTGTACGACTTTATAGTATCTGAATAGGTGACATTACCGGTAATCACTACATCGGAATTGGCTGCTGTTCCTACGATAGTTCCGGTGACATTGATGTTTCCGTTTAATGTTAGCGTCGTGCCGTTTTTCGTGAGTGTTCCCGAAAGGGTTAGGGTACTGTCGGATGTATTTAAAACAGTATTTGTACCTGAGCCGGTAACAGTAATGGCATTCGCAACATTGCCTCCGGAAAATGAAACTATGGCTGAACTTGATGATGCAAGTACAATCGCTGCTGTACTCGAAAGAGTACTGAGCTTAGTGGTACCGTTTTTGAGTTGTAAAGTGCCCGTGAAATCGCTTGCATTGTTAATCATAATTATTGAGCTTCCCGATATCGATATATTACCAGATCCAGACAATGAACCGATTATACCATGACTATAATTACCAGATATAGTAACGGTTGCGCCACGATAGACCGTTAATGAGCGACTGGTGGAGGGAGGTATAGAAATTGACGCGAAACCTGAAATAGTCGAATCGACGAATGCAATCACTGAACCACTGGTTATCCTATTGCTGATGGTTGCATTGCCCATGACAAAGACAGTTGCTCCGTCAATTGAACCGACAGTATCGTCAAATAGCAGTACGTTACCTGAGGTTAAACTCATGCCGGAGGTGTATAAGTTATATGGTTGCGCAACATTATTGAAACCATTAGGTGTTATACCGGTCCATTCACTACTCGTAGATAGATAATAAGCGACTGCATCGGTGTTGATATTGTTAAATGGATTAACACTAAACAAACTGGCATTATAATCTTGTTGGAAAAAGACGTATTTCAGGTTTGTGCAATCTAGAAACGCATAGTTCCTGATGGAAGTGACTAGAGGCATATAGACAATCGTTAAACCTGAGCAACCTTGAAACGCAGATTGACCGATGGTTGTGACTAGAGGCATCGAGACACTCGTTAGATTTGAGCAACCTTGAAATATAGATGGATAGATGGTTGTGACCGAAGGCATCGAAACACTCGTTAGATTTGAGCAAATTTGAAACGCACCACCACCCACACTCACTACATCATTTCCCATCTCAATACTTATTCTGGTACTTCCAGAATCTGCATAGACACGTATCACCGCAATGTCTGACAATGTTTTTGTGCCATCGGTGACTATCGGACGCAAATATTTATCTAGATAACCTGTATAATCAATGCTACTACTATTTGCACCAGCTATATTTGACCACGTTGAACCGTTACTTGAGTGTTGCCATTGATAAGTTACGCCATTCACACTAACTGCTGTAGTGACGGTAATACTCGTATTGTCACCACTTAACGTAAAATTATAAAGTGTCACTTCTACAGATGTTCTAGCACTTTCAACACTATTGACCGTTTGAGAAATATAATAGGTCGTTTGCGTTAATGTCACGTTTCCAGCCAAATCACTTCCACCAGTTGCAGCGGTATATACTTTAAGATTTGATCCTGCAGTGGAAACCTTGCTGAGTAAATTAGCAACGGTACTGGAACTAGGTAGGGTTACTGGCGACGAAATAGAAGGCGATGAAACCGAATCGGTTAATGTTACCGCTACAGATGTTCTAGCACTTTCGATACCATTGACCGTTTGAGAAATATAATAGGTCGTTTCCGTTAATGTGTCTGTTTCAGACAAAGCGGTTCCGCCATTTGCAGCTGCATAT
>JACCDO010374467.1_pt1 | contig 11027 bp, 12 predicted proteins | sample 7446101 | NCBI WGS metagenome assembly JACCDO01 (sample SAMN15323440, study PRJNA562643) | freshwater metagenome | isolation source: river surface water | place: USA:Blue River Watershed | collected 2017-08-16
CATGGATAAAAAAATTAAGATACTAACACTATCCGACCACCCAATGTCACCCTCTGGTGTCGGAACCCAATCTAAGTATATCATTGAGGGTATGTTAAAAACAGGAAAGTATAAGGTCTTGAGCCTTGGAGGTGCTATTAAACACCCAGACTATAGACCACAAAAGACTGAACAATGGGGTGACGATTGGCTTATCTTTCCTGTAGACGGCTATGGAACACAAGATATAGTTCGTTCTATCCTTCGTACAGAGAAACCAGATATTGTTTGGTTTATGACTGACCCACGCTTTTGGGGCTGGTTGTGGCAAATGGAAAATGAAATTAGACCAAACGTACCAATGGTCTATTATCACGTTTGGGATAATTACCCATACCCAAGCTTTAACCGAAAATTCTATTTATCAAATGACCACATAGCAACTATTAGTAAGCTTACCGATGATATCGTTGCTAACGTTTCCCCAGAAGTCGAGAAAACATATGTTCCTCATGCTGTTAATACGGATATCTTCAAAAAACTACCAGACGAAGCTATTTTGAAATTTAAACGTGATAATTTAAAGATTGATGATGATAGATTTATATTTTTCTGGAATAATAGAAATGCTCGTCGTAAGCAATCTGGTTCTTTAATTTGGTGGTTTGCTCAATTCTTAAAACAAACTGAAAAGAAAGCAACACTCATTATGCATACTGACCCCAAAGATGTGCATGGACAAGACCTTCATGCTATAATGGCTGAATTAGGACTTATAAATCGTGAAGTTCTTATTTCTGAGCAAAAAGTACCACCAGAGAATCTGGCATATTTTTATAATGTTGCAGATGCCACAATAAACATCTCAGATGCAGAAGGATTTGGTCTTGCTACTCTTGAATCACTTGCTTGTGAAACACCAATCATTGTTACTAAAACAGGAGGGCTACAAGACCAAGTTAGAAATGGAAACCAATTATATGGCATTGAAATACTACCAGCCTCACAGGGAGTTATAGGCTCTCAAGAGGTTCCTTATATTTATGAAGATAGAATAAGCGAAGAACAGATGGTTGGTGCATTAAACACTTTTACAGATATTCCAAAAGAAACAAGAAAATTGATTGGACAAGCAGGAAGACAGCATGTTATAGACAATTTTAACTTTACAGACTTTATCAATCGTTGGGACAAAATTTTTACCGATACCTACGAAAGAAAAGGTTCGTGGCCTAATAAAGCCTATAAAGCATGGGAGCTTATAGAAATAAAATGAAAAAAAAGATTTTAGTTACAGGTCCACTATTAACGGCCTCTGGATATGGTGAGCAATCTCGTTTTGCTCTTAGAGCATTGCGTTCAAGAGAAGATTTATTTGATATTTATGTGAACCCAACAGCTTGGGGACAATGTGGATGGATTCACGATGATAGCGAAGAGCGTGCGTGGATTGATTCTTTAGCAATGAAAACCTCGCAGTATATACAAGCAACAAATAATCAACCACAATATGATATGTCATTACAAATTACCATTCCAAATGAATGGAAGAAAATGGCACCTATCAACATAGGTTATACTGCTGGCATTGAAACAAATAAAATTTCTCCACATTGGGTTCAACCATCGAATCAGATGGACAAGATTATCGTGGTTTCAAGCTTTGCCAAAAAAGGTTTTGAAAACGGTGTTTATACAGCTACAGACCAAAGAACAGGTCAGCAGATACCAAATTTTAAAGTAAATATCCCAATTGAAGTAGTCAATTATCCTGTTAAACAAGTTTCTCCAAAAGATATAGACTTACAATTAACAACAGATTTTAACTTTCTTACCGTAGCTCAATTAGGTCCACGCAAGAATCTTGGTAATACCATTCAATGGTTTTTAGAAGAATTTAAGAACGATGCAAACGTAGGATTGGTATGTAAAACACATATAGGTGGTGCTTCACATATTGACAGAGAATTTGCTGCTGCAAATATTCGCAATATTTTAAACAATCACAAAGATGCAAAATGCAAGGTATATCTGCTTCATGGGGATATGTCAGAAGAAGAAATGGCAGGGCTTTATACACACTCTAAAATTAAAGCTTTGATATCTTTATCACATGGAGAAGGATATGGGCTTCCAATATTTGAAGCAGCATATTATGGACTCCCAGTTATAACTACCGAATGGTCTGGTCCTACAGATTTTATGTATTGTCCAAATAAAGAAGGAAAAATTAAACCACATTTTGCTAGAGTTAGTTTCACTCTTCAACCCGTACAACAAGAAGCAGTATGGAATGGGGTATTAGAGAAGGATACTATGTGGGCATTCCCAATAGCGTTATCTGCAAAAGAACAAATGAGAGAAGTTTATAAAAATTGTGATAGATTTCGTGGACAAGCTAAAAGATTAGCAACCCACATTGCAACACAATTTGAACAAAGCAAAATAAATCAATCTTTTGTAGATTGTGTTATAGGAAAATCTACTCTAAAACCACAAGACTTTAATGGAATCTCTTTTTGTATACCAACCAATGGTAAAAGACCAGACAAAACAGAACTAACAATTAAATCAATCAAATCACAAACAGATAAACCAATAGAAATTATAATTTGTGGAGATATTGATAATTTTAGACATATTGACGGTGTAACGTTAGTAGATAGAAAAGAAGATGCACACTCAAGAAAAGTTGCTTCTCTTAGAAACAAAGCAGCAGAAGTCGCAAAGTATGACGTTATTGTTTGGTGTGACGATGATATAATTTTAGATAAATATTGGTTATATAATACCATATCTTATTCTATGAAAAATGGGTGGGATGTTCTTGGCAGCAGAATATTAAACCCAGATGGTACAAGACATTGGGACAGAGCATTAATCGAGCCTCATATATTAGTTGATTATGAGAGTCCAAATTACTTGCCTTACCTACAAACATCTGGGTTTATGTGTGTTAGAAAACAAGTATTTGAAAAGATAAAGTGGAATGAAAATAGACTAGTTTACGCAGACAGAGATGGTTCGGGCATTCCAGAGGATGTTCAATATAGTATTGATTTGAAAAACAATAATTTACTAATATCTTTCAATGCTTCATCTACTGTATGGCATAATGATGAGAGTTATACTGAATTTACCACTAACTCACAAACTTATACTTTGAAAAAAGAAGTATTACAAAAACAATTTTCTATGCAATTCTTCCTACCAAATTGTGCAGAATATCAACAAACAATTAGTGAATTAACAAATGCATAATTTATCCATAATTGTTCCATATCGAAATAGACAAGAACATCTATCAAAATTTGTTCCCCATATTGAAGCATTTTTAGAACAATTTAAAATAAAATATGATTTATATATTGTAGAACAGTTTGATAGTAAACCATTCAATAGAGCCAAATTATTAAATATTGGCTTTAATGAATCAAAAGATACTCATGATTATTTCTGTTTTCACGATATTGATATGTTACCTGTACATACTGATTGCGATTATTCATACATAAATGGTGCTTGTAGAATGTCTCACTTTGTAAGCCAATTTAATTTTATTCCACGACCAGAATCTGAATTTGGTGGTGGAGTTATAATGATAAACAAAGAGAGTTTTGAAAAAGTAAATGGATTCTCAAACAACTATTGGGGATGGGGAGTTGAAGACAACGACTTCTCAGAAAGATGTAAAAGAAAAAATATTATTCCATCTTTTAGACATGGAAGGTATCTTTCCCTAAGCCATGAGCCAAATGGAGATACATTAGGTAAGCCTCCTTCTGATGAAACTATTAAAAATAGAAAATATTTTGATTCAATTATTAAAAGTGACAATTTTTTTGATAGTGGAATAAATACTTTGACATATAACTTGGAACAAAAGATAGAAAATAAAAAATATACAAAATTGGTAGTTAGTTTATGATAGATTATAATGAACCATATTTAATACAAAATATTAATAAATTTGAGGATGAAAGAGGAATTTTTTATCAAAGTTATAATAAGAATCTTTTTAATAAAAATTTTATAGTTGATAATCATTCAATATCTAAAAAAAATGTTGTCAAAGGATTGCATTATCAATGGGACAAGCCTCTAGATAAGCTCGTTAGAGTATCTAGAGGCTCTATATTAGATATAATAGTCGATATTAGACCTAATTCAAAACACTTTACCAAAGCTTATTATTATACTCTATCAGATGATAATTTAAATCAGCTTTGGGTTCCAAAAGGATTTGCACACGGATTTTGTGTTCTAAGTGAGGAAGCACATATACAATATAAATTTACAGAAGAATACAATAAAGACGGAGAAAATGGTATTAATATATTTGATGAAATATTAGACATTAAGCTACCAATTCCAAAAAAAGATGTTATTATATCTAATAAAGATGCTAACTTGATGTCTTTATTAGAATATAAAAACAAACCAAAATTTACGGATTTATTATGAACTTAGTAGTAACTGGCGGAAGAGGCTTTATAGGAAGTCATTTTGTTGAAGAAGCCTTAAAATTAAATTGGAAAATTTATGATATTGATAAAATGACTTATGCATCTCATGAAAAATTGCCGTGGGACAATCACAAGAATTATACGTTAATTAAACAAGATATAAGCGATATTGAACATATACCATCTTGCGATATACTAATTAATTTTGCTGCTGAAAGTCATGTTGACAATTCTATAAAAAGCTCTGATATGTTTGTTAAAAGTAACATCCTTGGTGTTCATAATTTATTAGAATTGATAAGAGGAAAGCCGTCATACGAAAGACCACTATTCTTTCATATCAGCACAGATGAAGTATATGGTGATACTATAGAATACAAATTTAAAGAAACAGACAGACTAAAACCGAGCAACCCATACTCAGCTACAAAAGCAGCAGCAGAAATGCTTGTATTATCGTATAGTAGAACATATGATTTTGATTATCTTATTACTAGAAGCAGTAATAACTATGGTGAAAGACAATTTGAAGAAAAGTTAATACCAAAATGTATTAACTGTATTACTAATGATAAGAAAATACCAATTCATGGTGATGGTAGTTATGTTAGAGATTGGATTTATGTCAAAGATAATGTTTCTGCTTTATTGTTCTTAATTAAAAATAATGTTAAAAATGATATTTTTAATATTGGTGCAGAAAATTATAAAACAAACCTACAGGTAGCTAATCAAATATTGAATTGGTATGAAAAAGACGAAACTTCTATAAAATTTGTAGAAAATAGATGGGGACAAGATTTAAGATATTCAATTGATTGTAGTAAAATTAAATCTTTAGGTTGGGATGCAACACACAAAACCAGTATCCACAAATGGTGGTAGATGAATATATTGATTACTGGTGGTAGTGGATTATTGGGTACACATTTAATAAAATTAATAGATAAAAACCATAACTTACTGTGTCCTAAATCATCAGAATTAAATATATTAAATATTCAACAATTAAATGATTATTTTAATGCAAATAAAATTGATTTAGTCATACATTGTGCTGCTTATACGGATGTTAAAAAGGCTCAACACGATTTTGTAAACTGTATGAATGTTAATATTGTTGGGACTTGCAATCTAGTATCCTTATGTTCATATAAGAACATAAGGATTATTTATATTTCAACAGACCAAGTTTTTGACGGTAACAAAGGTGATTATAGAGTTAATGATTGTATAAACCCAATTAACAAATATGCAAAAAGTAAAGCATCGGGAGAATTAGCCGTAAGAATGCTAGAAAATTCTTTGGTAATAAGGACTTCTTTTTTTGGGAATGATTTTCCTTATGATATTGCATTTTATGACCAATATACAACTAAAGATTATATAGATATCATGGCTCCGAAAATATTAAATCTATGTTTATCAAATAAAACTGGTATCGTGCATTGCGCCAGTAATAAAAAGACATTATATGAATTAGCAAAAGAAAAAAAACCAAATATCAAAAAAGCATCTAGAAAAGATTTTGCTTTTTCTACTCCTTTTGATACCAGCCTAATTGAAGAAGAGGAATGATTATGATAAATTGTAGAGTGTGTGAATCAAACAGTTTTATGGAAGTCCTAGATTTGGGCTTTTCTCCATTAGCCAACAATTTGCTTCAATCTAAAGAAGAGGAATGTGACATTTTTGAATTAAAGATGATAAAATGCAAAAATTGCCATAATTGTCAATTATCAAAAGTTATAAAACCAGAAAAAATGTTTAAAAATTATTTATTTTTATCTTCTACTGCTAAAACAACAAAAAATCATTTTTTTGAGGCAGCAGAAAAGTATACTGAATTTTTTAAGCTTGATACTAAATCAAAAGTAGTTGATATAGGAAGCAACGACGGTACAGCCCTTATGCCATTTAAGAAACGCGGTATAAACGTTATAGGTGTGGACCCAGCAGAAAATATTAGCAAAATAGCAAATAGTAATGGCATCTATACAATAAATAATTTTTTCAACAAAGAAGTAGCAAGTTTTATTCGTAAAGAACATGGGTTGGTTGATTTAGTTATTGCTTCAAATGTGTTTGCACACGCAGACAATATAAAAGAAATTGCTGTTAATGCATTTGATATCTTAAAAGATAATGGAACTTTTATTGTTGAAGCACAATATCTCTTAAATACAATAAAAGATTTAACGTTTGATAATGTTTATCATGAGCATGTTAACTATTGGTCACTAACCTCTTTAAATTATTTTTTCAAATCTTTAGGGTTTATTGTTTACAAATGTGAATTAATAGATACTCATGGAGGCTCTATAAGAGTATATGTTTCAAAAGATAAAGATATTGCTGTTGATAACAGTATAGTAGATAATCTGACATTAGAACAGGAATTTGGTATAACAAAAGAGAGTGTTTATGTTGAATTTTCTAAGAAGATACAAAATATAAAAAATAATATAGTTAAAAATATTAATATTTTATGTTCTAGCAACATTGTAGCTGGTTATGGCTCTCCTGCTAAGGCAACAACTGCATTAAATTATTATGGAATAAACGATAAACACATTAGTTTCATTATTGAAGACAATGAACTAAAGCACGGAAGATATGTTCCAAACGTAAAGATACCAATTGTTTCAAAAACAATGATAGATAAAATTAAACCAAATATTATTATTGTTTTTGCATGGAACTATTATGATGAAATTTTAAAAAATAATACCAAATTAATTGACGATGGAATAAGACTTATCAACATCAAGGACTTAGAAAATGAAAATTTCGATTGCAATACCAACCTATGAGTGCTATGGAAACGGCTGGCTTTACATCTCAGAATTATTGAACAGTATTTATAAACAGAAATATAGTAATTATGAAGTAGTAATAGCTGACCAAAGTGTTGATGATAAGGTAAAAAAAATATCAGAGGTTTACTCAAACTTTATTGATATCAAATACTATGATTCTTCTACTATTCCAAGAAAAATAGCTAATAATTTTAATTTTGCAATAAGCAAATGTAGTGGTGATATTATAAAACCTATGTGTTCGGATGATATTTTTATTAACGATAATGCATTAGAGATTATTAGTTATTCATTTGAAACAAGTCCTAATGAATGGCTTGTTAGTGCTTGTTATCATTGTGAATCAATACATCGATTACACAGTCTTATGACACCATTTTATCATGATAATATACATTTAGGACAAAACACTATTAGCTCCCCAAGTGTGCTGGCTACTAGAAGGAAGGAGTATTTTGATGAAAACCTTTCTTTATTAGTTGATTGTGATATGTATAAAAAATTATATGTAAATTACGGAAATCCAATAATAATTGCAGAACCATTAATCTCTAATAGAATGCATAGCAATCAAATGCAAAAAAATATAGATTTAGAGATAAAACAAAAAGAAATCGAATATTGTATTAAAAAGTATAATTAAATTATGCAGATATCTTGTACAGCCATATTAGCATACAACATCAGCAATTGCTTAGAACAAGGAGAGAGAAGATGGATAGGGTAGCAGTTTTGGTTGTATCACACAACTATCCACAACTAACAGATAGTTTGTGTGAAAAAATAGTTGAATATACTAAAAATGTTGATTACGACTTATATGTAATTGAAACTGGTTCACAATTAAATCTTTTATCCAAATATACTTCACTATGGGTATCTGATGGATGTAGAATGACTCGTGGTTTTAATTTATTAAAACAATACGCAGACTTTACATTACAAAACAAAAATAATCAAAAATATGATGCTTATATACTTTTTGTAAATGATGCAAAATTTATAGATAATAAAGATTTAATTTCTATTATGTATGAAGAAATGAAAAGCAAGAAAGATTGTGGTCAAATTCATCCATATCAACAAAATATTCTACACCCATATAATAGAATGAACAAAATGACAGAATCAGAAACCAGAAAAGAAAGTTTTGTTGAGTTCATATGTCCAATGATTTCCAGAGATGCTTGGGAAAAATGTGGTCCCAATTTATTAGATAATAGATTCTTTTATGGTTGGGGATTGGATTACGATATACCGTTTCAAATGCATTTAAATGGATATAGAACTTATATAACTGATAAAGTTGGGATATTTCATAATGCGTTTACTTCCTATACCAATAAAGATATAACAAAAGAAAAACTACAAAAGTCTGAGTTTATACCTTTAGCTAGGACCAATATGTTTAATGGAATGAATGAAAAGTACGGCGAAAATTGGATGAAGATAATGTACAACTCTATCCCAAGCGATGTTCCGAAAGAGTTGTTATATCTCTGGCTCAGTATAAATGACGGATTTAAACCATAGGTAGGTGTATTATGAAGGTAGTAATATTTGATTTAGATGGTGTTTTGGTAGATGCTTGTGAGTGGCACAGAATTGCACTCAATGAAGCATTAAAAGAAGTATGTAAATATGAAATTAGTTTAGAAGAACATTATAAAGAATATAACGGTCTTCCAACTAAAACTAAGTTAAAAAAATTGGCAGATAAGAAAATCATAAATAATGATTTAGAGCTATTCAATAGAATTGAAGAATTAAAACAAATAAAAACAATAGATGCTATTAATCAATACGCTTTTATAAGAAACGAAAAAGTTGAATTAATGAAATTTTTACGTTCTAAAGATATAAAAATAGTATGTTATACCAATAGTATACGAAAAACAGCAAATCTTATGTTAGAAAAAACAGGTATTCTTGATTATTTTGATTTTGTAGTAACTAATCAAGATGTAACTAGCCCAAAACCAAACCCAGAAGGTTATATTTTATCTATGAAAAGGCTTGACATTACACCAGATAAAGTTATAATCATTGAAGATTCTGATAATGGCTTTAAAGCAGCAACATTATCTGGTGCGAATGTTATTAGAGTTAAGAATCAAGAAGAAGTTGACATAAAGTTATTGGAGAATCATATATGAAAATTCTTATTCCTATGGCTGGGGAAGGTAGTAGGTTTGCAAAAGAAGGCTATACATTTCCAAAACCATTAATTGATGTTGAAGGAAAACCAATGATTCAATCTGTAGTTGAAAATTTGGATTTCAATTCAACATATATTTTTTTAGTACGAAAGGAGCATTTAGTTAAATATTCTGGGTTGCGTGAAACTTTAAATAGAATTACTAACAACAACACAAAGATTGTCGAAGTAGATGGTTTAACAGAAGGTGCTGCATGTACTGCATTGCTTGCTGAACATCTTATAGATAATGATGAAGAATTATTGATTGCTAATTCAGACCAGTTAATCGAATATAGCGCAGAAAACTTTAAATTATTAAAATCATTTACAAATGCTGATGGTATTATCTTCACCTTTAATGCGGTACATCCAAAATGGTCATTTGTTAAGACAAATTCAAGAGGAATCATAACTGAACTACAAGAGAAAAATCCAATCTCTAATATAGCGACTTGTGGAATCTATTGGTATAGAAAAGGCTCTGAATTTGTACAGTACACCAAACAGATGATAGAAAAAAATATTAGAGTAAATAATGAGTTCTACATCGCACCAGTTTATAATGAATATGTGCTAGATAATAAGTTACTGTTGCCGTTTTACGTGGATAAGATGCACGGAATAGGTACTCCAGAAGACCTAAACAATTATCTAAAGAGAAAATAATATGAATATTAAAGATTTTATAAAGGGTTGGATTGTTGGTGATTTTGAACCTTCAATTTTGAAAACAAAAGATATTGAAATTGGTTTGAAATATTATAAAAAAGGTCAAATTGACGAAGAACATTATCATAAAATAATTACTGAATATACGATTATTGTCTATGGTAAAGTAAAGATGTTAGACAATGTTTATTCTGATGGAGATATAGTAAAGATAGTTCCATTACAAACTAATAGATTTGAGTGTGTAGAGGATGCTTGTGTGTTAGTCATTAAAACACCATCTATAACAGATGATAAATATATAATATAATTGGAGAAAAAATGATGTTAAATATGTTCTTTATATGCACAATGATATGACATTTGATGAAAATGTTGATTTTATTGAGCCAATGGTTGAGTTTTTGGAAAAAAACAATAATGTTGCAGTTGTGCATCCATCGTTGAATCAAGAAGCCACACCAGTTTATATTGGTGACAGAATTGTTGTTTACGATAAGAATAAACCAGATTTTATTAAATTATTACCAAACGTAAATGATGTAATAACTTTAGATGATACTAGTCCAATAATAGTCAGAAAAGAAGATTGGAATGCCGTTGGTGGACAAGACCATAGACTCACCCGATGCTATGGTTCTGGTAAAGATTTCTACACCAGCTTGCACAAATTGGGCAAAGAAATATTTATATGCAATAAAGTTTTCATAAATCATCATGGTCAATACACTTATCTAAACAATGTTGGAGATGAATCGTATCAAACTTTAGATAAAGAAGCTTATGTTGAAATGAATATTGTTATGGCAGAAAAATATGGTCCACAATGGAGAACATTATTTCAATGATTAAAAGCGATTTATGTATTGTAGTACCACTTGGGGTATCTTCTCC
>JACCDO011987355.1_pt1 | contig 11027 bp, 7 predicted proteins | sample 7446101 | NCBI WGS metagenome assembly JACCDO01 (sample SAMN15323440, study PRJNA562643) | freshwater metagenome | isolation source: river surface water | place: USA:Blue River Watershed | collected 2017-08-16
CATAATTCTAAAGTCCGACTTTTCATTATTGTCAATTGCCGATGAAAGCTCTTTAACAGTTGTTTTCGCAACCATTGAATATACAAATTTAATATCATCCAAAGGATGCTTACTTAAAAAGACACCGACCAATTCCTCTTCTATTTTCAACTCTTGATGCAAAGAAAAGGGCTCAACATTTGGAAGTTTTGGTTCTTGAGGGACAGATGATTCGCCGCCGCCACCAAACAATGAAGTTTGGCCACTAATTTTATCAGATTGAACATTTTGACCATGCTTGATGGCCAATTCAATTCCAATTCTACCTTCAGAATCAGGCAAGACGTATTGGGCTCTGTGGTATCGGGTATCGAAATCAAAAACACCCGACTTTGCCATATTTTCGAGATTACGCTTGTTTACAGCCCTTAAATTGACTCTTGATGTTAATTCAAATATGGATTCAAATGGTCCATTTTTATCTCTATCTGCCAAGATTTCAAGTACCGCACCTTCTCCAATACCTTTTACGGCGTTCATACCAAAACGAATTTCATTGTTTTTGGTTACGGTGAAGGCTGAATTACTTTCATTTAAATCGGGACCCAATACTTTCATATCCATTCGGCGACATTCTTCCATGTAAAATGTGATTTTTTTAATATCACCCATGTTACTTTTTAGAACTGCGGCCATGTATTGAGCTGGATAATTGGCTTTTAGATAAGCCGTTTGAAATGCAATAACGGCATAGCAAGTAGAATGCGATTTGTTGAATGCATATTGCGCAAACTCTTCCCAGTCGCTATAAATTTTTTCTAAGATGTTATCTGGATATCCTTTTTCTCTTGCTCCTGACATAAAGTCGGCCTTCAAATCGTCGATCAACTTTTTATCTTTTTTACCCATCGCTTTACGAAGGACGTCTGCTTTACCTTTAGAGAATCCAGCCAATTTCTGACTTAAAAGCATCACCTGCTCCTGATAAACGGTAATACCATATGTTTCTTTGAGATATTCTTCCATTTCTGGCAAATCGTATTCAACGGGTTTTCTACCATGTTTACGATCTACGAAATCAGGAATATATTTCATTGGACCTGGACGATAAAGGGCATTCATTGCAATAAGATCACCAAATTGCGTTGGTTTTAGGTCTCTCATATGCTTTTGCATACCGGGACTTTCAAACTGAAACACACCGTTGGTTTCTCCTTTTTGGAACAATTCGTATGTTTTTGGATCATCAAGTGGAATGCTATCCAAATCGATTTCAACACCTACTGTTTCTTTAACTAAGGTTATTGCATCCTTCATAATCGACAAGGTACTTAAACCCAAAAAGTCCATCTTCAGCAACCCTGCTTTTTCAATTTGGGTAACGTCGTATTGAACTTGCATCCATTGCGAATCCTTACTTTTCGCTACAGGCACAACCTCATCAATATCTCTAGGCGCAATGATAATTCCACAGGCATGAACACCTGTATTTCTTACACTCCCTTCTAGTTTTTCGGCATCTTTTAATACCTGTGCTGCAGGTTCATTGCTATTATAGATTCTCTGAAGTTCTTTGAGATTATCAATTTCTTCAACCTTTAAATTCTTGGAATCGTCTTTTGCCAATTCAACCAAATCGCTGTGCAACATGGTTTTAAAGTTTAAATTACCAGGAACTAACTTTGCCAATCTATCTGTTTGAGGGAGAGGATATTGCAACACCCTACCTACGTCTCTAATTGCACTTTTTGCGGCCATTGTGCCATAAGTTACAATTTGAGCAATTCTGCGCTCGCCATATTTTTTTGCAACATATTCAATGACACGATCTCTTCCCATATCGTCGAAATCAATATCGACGTCGGGCATACTCACCCTTTCAGGATTCAAGAAACGCTCAAAAAGCAAATCGTATTTCACAGGATCTACGTTGGTAATTCCCAAACAATAGGCAACCAAACTTCCTGCCGCAGAACCCCTACCTGGACCTACCCAAACTCCCATATCTCTGGCGGCAGTTGTAAAATCTTGAACAATTAAGAAGTAACCGGCAAATCCAGATTGTCGAATGGTGTTTAATTCAAAATTCAAACGTTCTTCAACATGCCCCGGAATAGAGCCACCATAACGCTTTTTACATCCCTCAACTGCTAAGTGAGTGATATAATCGTTCTGGGTTTCAAATCCATCTGGTATGATATAATGTGGCAACACAATATCTCTCGCCAACTTCGGCGGTTCAATAGAATCGATGAGTTTATTGGTATTGTCGAGAGCCTCAGGAATGTCTTTGAACAACTCGGCCATTTCAGCCTGAGTTTTAAAGAAAAATTGCTCGTTAGGAAATCCAAAACGATAACCTTTACCGCTTTCTTCGTTTGTAGCCTTAGGAGTAGACTGAAACTCAGAAGTATTGATACACAGTAGGATATCATGGGCATTGGCGTCAGCTTCATCAATATAATGAGAGTCATTGGTTGCAATGATTGAAACATTATATTTTCTTGCGAATCTTATCAGTACTTGATTGACATCTTCTTGTGACTTTCCGGTATTGTCAATATTTTTTAAATTATGTCGTTGCAATTCAACATAAAAATCATCGCCAAAAAGCTCATGCCATTCTACAAAAAGTTTTTCTGCTTCTTCTTCTGTTTTAAAAAGAATTGCTTGAGGGATTTCAGCACCAATACAACAAGAAGTGGCAATTAATCCTTCGGAATATTGTTTAATGAGGGCTTTATCAACCCTTGGATATTTACTATAAAATCCCTCCAAATAGCCTAGTGAGCAAAGTTTTGCGAGGTTTTCATATCCTTTTTGATTTTTAGCCAATAAAAGCTGATGGTATCTTTTATCTTTTTTCCCTTGTCCAAATGTTTTAATAAATCGGTCTTCAACCATGTAAAACTCACAGCCAATTACGGGTAAAATTCCTTCAGATTTGGCAGCTTGGTAAAACTCAAAAGCACCGAACATATTTCCATGGTCGGTAATTGCAACGGCAGGCATGCCATCGGCTTTTGCTTTTTTCATTAGCTTTTTAATATCCGCAGCACCATCGAGTAGCGAATATTGTGTGTGAACATGTAAATGAGAAAATGTGGGCATAAATTGAGCTATCGAAATTACGATTTACGAGGCTCAAATTTTGTAGATGTGGACAAATTTCGAACAATAATTATTTGCAAAAAACGCAAAAAATTATTCTACCACTTGGTAATAAATGGTATCTCCTGCAACTCTATCGCGGGTAAATGGAAGCATCCAAACCATTTTATCGTTTTTGTACATCCCTCTTTCTTTAATTTCCCCTTGATCGTAATAAACTTCATAGAATCCATCAAAATAAGCCATGCCCGTTCTGTTATCACCGTTTTTAGAGTAATGGGCCATTCTTTGACCATTGGGATAATAATTTTCTTGCCATAACATTAACCCTTTTCCGTTGAATTTGTAAACAGATTCAAGTTCGTTAAATTTATTGTATTCAAGCATATAACTCACAGTATCTGCCAAAAAATATCTTTTGATTTGAGGTTTACCTGCTGCATTCAGTGTTTGGTTCATAATGGCTTCTTCTTCCTCAACCAAACTATCTAAAGTTGCCACTGGGAATTTGTAAGGTTTTGCATCTCTATTGTCTTTTTCAGTACAAGAAAAAACCAAAACACTCGCCACAATCAAAGAATAAACAGTTAAATTTTTCACATTGCAATTTTACAACAATAATTGAAGTATACCAATGTTAAAATTTAAGCTTAATTTTGCCAAGTGTTTCTAAAAGAACTTCAACTGTTTCATTTCAAAAATCACGAATCATCTAGATATGTGTTTTCAGAGAAAATCAATGCCATTACAGGAAAAAATGGAGCAGGAAAAACCAATATTTTAGATTCAATTTACTTTTTGGCAAATGCTAAAAGTTATTTCAATAGCATTGACAATCAGCTCATTCAATTTGAAAAAGAGTTTTTTACCATTGCAGGGAAATTCGAAGATGAAAATCCCTTCGATGTAACCATCAATTTTGGAAAAACCACCAAGAAAACCATTAAAAAGAATGGTAAGCTTTTCAAACGAATTTTAGACCATATTGGTCAAATCCATACTGTTTTCATTACCCCGAATGATATTTCCCTCATTTACGAAGGAAGCGAAGAACGCAGGAAGTTTGTTGATTTCACAATTTGCCAACTCGACACTGCCTATCTTCAAAATTTGGTGGAATACCGAAAAGTTGTTGAACAAAGAAATAGCTTTTTAAAAACTGGTGAGGGACGTTTTGTCGACGAAATTCTTCTTGAAAGTTACAACCATAAACTCATTCCTTTGAATCATTCAATTTACGAAACGAGAAAAAAATTCCTCTCAGAATTTATCCCTCATTTCAATAAAACATACAATGAATTGTGTGATTCATCTGAAAAATGCGATATAACATATAAGAGTTGCCTCCATGATCAATCTATGGCAGCAATTTTTGAAGCCAATTTCAGGGCTGATATTGCAAGTCAAAGAACAACAGAGGGGATTCACAAAGACGATTTAGATTTCACCATTCATGAAATTCCGATTAAAAAATATGGAAGTCAGGGACAGATAAAATCGTTTATTGTTGCCTTAAAAATTGCACAATACGAGTATTTAAAATCAAAAACGGGTAAGAAACCGATTCTACTTTTGGATGATATTTTCGAAAAAATTGATGACCAGCGGTCAAATCAGCTTATGAAAATGGTTTGTTCTGACCATTTCGGTCAAATTTTTGTTTCAGATACGAATTTCCAAAGGGTTCAAGAGCATTTTGAAGATCAACAAATGCTGTGCACCTTCATTGAAATTTAAGTTACATAAACATACCGATCATCAGATCAATATCGTGGTATTTCATTGCAAATTTATCGGCCAAGCTTTTATTGGTTAAATTTCCTTTATACAAATAAGTTCCTTTTCGAATTCCAGGTTTTTCTCTTAAGAAGTCTGAAAAACCGCCACTTTGCGCCATTTCATCGAGCATCGGAGTGAAAACATTACTGAGTGCATAACTTGCAGTTCTAGAAACCCTTGAAGCAATATTTGGCACGCAATAATGAATGATATCGTGTTTTTTAAACACCGGTTTTTCGTGATTGGTAACTTCAGAAGTTTCAAAATTCCCACCTCTATCGATGGCAACATCAATGAGAATACTGTTCGAACGCATCGACATAACCATATCTTCGGTTACAACAACAGGACAACGGGCGGTATTACCGGCTAGAGCACCAATAACCACATCGGCACGTTCTAGGGCAGATTTTAAAACCAGAGGTTGAATGGTACTTGTGTAAAGATGGAATCCAAAAGATTTTTGAATTCTTCTCAAACGATACATGTTATTGTCGAAAATTTTCACGTTTGCACCCAATCCTAAAGCTGCTTTTGTGGCAAATTCGCCAACAGCACCAGCACCAATCACAACAACTTGTGTTGGGGGCACACCTGCAAATCCGCCAAGAAGTTCACCTTTCCCAATGTGGGTATTGTTAAGATATTCAGCAGCGATCAAAATTGAGGCAGTTCCAGCAATTTCACTCATTGCACGGATAATTGGAAGGGCTCCAGAGTCGTCTTGAAGAAACTCATAAGCCATTGCATTGATTTTCTTATCCATCAATTTCTTGAGTAATATTGAATCCAATTGATTGATTTGCAATGCAGAAATCAACAATTGCCCCGATTTCATCATGTCAATTTCCTTGAAGGTTGGAGGATCAATTTTCAAAACTGTATCGCATTGAAAAACAGCGTTTGTATCGGTTGTAATTTCGGCACCGGCTTCACTGTATTGATGGTCTGAAAAATTGGCATTGTGTCCTGCACCACTTTCAATCACAATTCTATGTCCGTTTGACGTAAAAAACTTAACCGCGGCTGGGGTAAGCGGAACTCTATTTTCTTGAAAGGTTGATTCTTTCGGAATTCCGATTGACATTCCACCGCCGCTCAATTTAATTGCCAAGGCTTTTGCCAACGTTTGCGGAGAGGTTTCTTGAATACTTCCAAATATTTGATTCGACATTTCTAGAGATTTATGGGGTTAAATTGACGTGAATGCTTTTTTTGTATTTTTATTGAGACAAAAGACAATAAAAAGCATTCAAAAATCGTTTCTTTTCCACAAATATAACATAAATTTAAGACACTAAGATTGCCCATTTTATTGAGTTTTCGAAAATTATTCGTAAATTGTGCAAGTTTTAGAAACGAATCTGAGATAATGATATTGAAAAAAACCTTTTTATTTTGTGCTACCGCTTTAGGCTTAGGGCTTGCCTTCGGACAAGCGCCTATTAATCCAGTTAATGATTTTAACAACATTAGCAGAATTGATAGTATGACTCAAGAACTCTTGAGTTCTATTCCTAGTCATACCCCTGTTGCTAAGTCCCCTGTCTCTTATTTTAGTCGTGCTCGATTTGAAGCAGATGTGAAAATGATGGGTACAACCATTCCAATGGATTATCACTACATGGTTGAACGACAAATCCGCACCCTTCTTGGGTATGGACAAAACTATTTCAACATGATCCATGAGAGAATGAACCTCTATTTCCCAATTTTTGAAGAAATATTAGATAGAAATTCTTTACCCGTTGAATTGAAATATGTTTCTGTGATTGAATCAAATTTGAATCCCAATGCAGTTTCATGGTGCGGTGCAACCGGACTATGGCAATTCATGCCTTACACAGGCAAATCCATGGGAATGAAAATCAATTATAACCTCGACGAAAGAAAAAGTATTCTCATGAGCACTCAAAAAGCAAGTGAATATTTTAAAAATTCATATTTCTTGTTCGATGATTGGTTGATGAGTATTGCTTCCTACAACTGTGGACCAGGCAATGTAAACAGAGCCATCCGCAGAGCCGGTGGTGGAAAAAAATCATTCTGGCAAATCCTTCCTTACCTTCCTCGCGAAACTCAAGCTTATGTTCCTAAATTCATTGCAATGGCCTACGTTTTAAACTTTACAGAACATGCTTACAATGAAACGCATAACGGGTCTAGCTCAATTCTTGTGCCAACTAAAATCGATACCACCCTTCATTTGGGCAGAGTTTGTACCTTTTTAGGTCGTGACCAAGATGAAATCATGCATTGCAACAGAGATTTATTGACTCAGAATACAGGTGTGGCAACAAACAATACTGTTTTATTGCCTTATCAAGCAAGCATGAGCTTTATCGACAATTTAGATAGCGCAACTGAATATGCTGCAATTGATTATCCTACTTATAATTACTCTCAGTACGACAATGTGACTCCCAATTCACACAGAAGACTGAGACGTAAGGGCGCAAAAGCAAAGGTAGAACCTAGGGCAAGCGCACATTCTTCTCACCATATTGTAAGAAGAGGACAAACGTTAAGTTCAATTGCTAGAGCAAATGGTGTGAGTGTCAATCAAATTAAAGAGTGGAACAACTTGAATTCAAATTCAATTAGTTCGGGAACGAAATTGAAACTCCACAAAGGCAAGAAACATCGTCACAAGAAAAACTATAGATAATGTAATTGCAACACCATGAGTTCTCAATTATCTAAAATCAAATCATTCTACCCTTTCATCTTTATTTTTCTTCTAGTTTTTGGGGGATGTAAATCAAACCAAGACAAACTAGAAACTCTCGAAGCAGATGTTTCCTCGGTTGCCATTATTGGCGATGAAACTTATGGTGAAGGCCTAATTGATGTCTTTACAAATAAGAACGATACAAATAATGTATGTAGGCACCTTCCTTTGGAAAAGTCTGTAACGGGTTATGAATCTATTTTCAACTATATTGTCATTAATTCAAAAGAAGAACATGCCATGGCAAAATCCAATCGCATTGTGGTTCTTTTTGATGAAATTTCAAACGATTTAGAATCAGATATCAACTCAGATCCAATCAAACAAGGAGATGTTAAATTTCAAAATGCTAAAATTGGTTCATATAGCATTTATAAAGACATTTGGGCTATCGGACAATGCGTTGTAAAAGTAGAACTCAACGAAAATTTGCTCGAAACCATCAATGGATCAACTAATTCAGATGCAAATAGAGGTTCTAATTTAATTCAAATTTCTGCTGGCATTCAACAAATTGTATTAGAGTGCCACCAATTGCTTCAATTGAAAGGGAGTATTGGTTATTACGAATCAAATTCACCAGAACTTAAATACTCTGATAGTGTCATGAAATTATTGAGTTCTAACTATGGATTCAATTTCTTTGTTCCAAATTCTTTTAGAATTGTTCAGGCCGATTCAACGTTTGTTTGGCTCCTCAATATCAAAAGCTCAGGCGGATATGAAGCTATCATGGTCAATATCAATCAAACTCCTGTAGATGTTTCAAACCTAAGATCCCTCATTGAAAATAGAAACTTGTTTACATCAAAGTACCTTCACAACGATGAAGGCACTAAGATTGTGGTGAGTGAAAGTGGTGCATACAATCCATTTTTAGGAAAACCAGGGCTTGCCAACAATCAACCTTACAATGTGTTGTATGGTTGGTTTACTGAACTTGGAACATACAGAAGGGGTCCTTTTGGCCGTTATATTTTTAACAATGGCAAAAAACAAGTGGCCATCGATTGGTTTGCTGGAGGAGCGGATCGATACAATGCAATCAAATCGCATTTGGATTTAATTGCGCAATCTTTCAAATTTACCCGATGAAAAAGATTGTCATTTTTGCTTCTGGAAGCGGAAGTAACGCCGAAAATATATACAATCAACTTCATGAAGAAGTTGAAATTCAATGCATCTACTGCAATCATCCAAAAGCTGGAGTCATTGAAAGGGCTGAAAGGTTAAAAATCCCATTGGTTCTTTTTAATCGCAGCGAATGGATTGATTCACAAAACATTGAGCATCAAATTGAAGCGTTAAACCCTGATTTAATTGTGTTGGCTGGATTCTTATGGAAAGTGCCTGAAAGTTTCGTGGCCCGTTTCCCTCAAAAAATCATTAACATACATCCAGCACTTTTGCCAAATTACGGCGGAAAAGGCATGTATGGGCACCATGTTCACGAAGCTGTAATTGCAGCCAAAGAGCCAAAATCAGGTATCACAATTCATTATGTGAATGAGCATTACGACGAAGGTGAGTATATTTTTCAAGCCGAATGTGAATTAACTTCGAACGACACTCCCGACAGCTTGGCACAAAAAATACACGAATTAGAATTTAAATATTTCCCATTAACCATTCAAAAATTATTAAACGCCTAATTATGCGATACAAAAATATTGAAACCAACGTTTTGCATGCTGGTATTGAACCAGATCCAACAACTGGAGCCATCATGACTCCTATTTTCCAAACGAGCACTTATGTTCAGGCCGCTCCTGGAGATCACAAAGGATATGAATATGCAAGAACACAAAATCCAACACGCGACGTACTTCAAAACAATCTTGCCGCTTTAGAAGGCATGAATTACGGCATGTGCTTTAGCACTGGTATGGGTGCTGTTGATGCCTGCATCAAATTGTTAAGCCCCGGTGATGAAGTGGTTTCAACCAATGATTTATACGGTGGATCTTACCGTATTTTCACTAAAATATTTGCAAATTATGGTATCGTTTTCAAATTCGTAGATATGTCTGATATCGACATCGTGAAAGCTGCCGTGAACGAGAAAACCAAAATGGTTTGGGTTGAAACCCCTACCAATCCTTTGTTGAGAATCATCGACATTGAAGCAATGTGCCAAATTGGTCATTCAGTTGGTGCTATTGTTGTGGTTGACAATACTTTCTCGTCTCCTTATTTGCAGAATCCAGCAGATTACGGTGCCGACATTGTGATGCATTCTGCAACCAAATACATCAACGGTCATAGCGATGTTGTGATGGGTGTTTTATGCATTAACGACACACAATTGAAAGACAGATTGGCATTTATACAAAATTCATGCGGTGCAACTCCTGGTCCTCAAGATTGTTTCTTGGTCCTTCGTGGCATTAAAACCTTACACATTCGCATGCAACGCCATTGCGAAAACGGTAAAGTTGTCGCAAACTACCTTGCCAATCACCCTAAAGTTGGTGAAGTTTACTGGCCTGGATTTGAATCGCACAAAAATCACGAAGTTGCTAAAAAGCAAATGAAAGATTTTGGAGGGATGATTTCCTTCACACTAAAATCTGACGCCATTGAAAGTGCATTAACCTTCTTGAAATCAACAACTGTATTTTCGTTGGCAGAAAGTTTAGGTGGTGTTGAGAGTTTGGTAGGACATCCAGCAACAATGACACATGCAAGCATTCCAAAGGCAGAGCGTGAAGCAAATGGTTTGAAAGACAGTTTGATTCGCTTGAGCGTTGGCATTGAACATATCGACGATATCATTGCCGATTTAGAAACTGCTTTGGCAAAAGTATAATTTATTTTAACATTTATATGAAGGCAACTGAATGACAATGATTCGGTTGCCTTTTTTTATTCAACATTCAATCTATGTCTGACAACACTATTGCACCTGAAATTCAAGAAATCCTTTGGGAACGTGTGAAACAATACAACCGTAGCACGTTTATTGAGGACGATCCAATTTCAATTCCTCATCGTTTTTTGCAAAAAAAAGACATAGAAATTTCTGCATTTTTCGCGGCAACATTGGCTTGGGGACAAAGGAAAACGATTATAAAGAGCACCAATACGTTGATGTCGCTTTTCGATAATGCACCTTTTGATTTCATTTCCCACGTCACGGAATCGGAAATTGAGGGGATCCCAAAATTTGTTCACAGAACGTTTAACACGGAAGATTTAAAATTTTTCATTCGATTTTTCAAGCGTCATTACGCGGAGCATGAAAGTTTGGAGGCAGCTTTTTTCCCTCAAAAGACAAAAGAAATAGAAGCTGTAAAGTTGGGTTTAATTCATTTTCACAATACTTTTTTTGAGGGACATTTGGTGAGTCGAACCAAGAAGCACGTTTCTACCCCATCTAAAAACAGTGCTTGCAAGCGATTGAACATGTTTTTACGGTGGATGGTTA
>JACCDO011156746.1_pt1 | contig 11026 bp, 3 predicted proteins | sample 7446101 | NCBI WGS metagenome assembly JACCDO01 (sample SAMN15323440, study PRJNA562643) | freshwater metagenome | isolation source: river surface water | place: USA:Blue River Watershed | collected 2017-08-16
TAAGAACAAATGAAGTAGGAGTTGCTGGCGTAGCAGAGGAGCTTTTTTTTTCTAATTCTTTTTTTTGTAACAACTGCTGCGAAGTTGTTAATTTTAATGTTGTCTTATATTTTTTATTTAAATAAAAATAATAATTTTTTAAAAGAGCGGCATTATTAGAAAATTCATTTAATTTTTTTAGAATTAATCTACGTTTTTTAAATTCATCTAAATGTATAAAAGTCTTTGGTTTTGTTTTAATATAATTTTTGCCTTCAGCAATAATAAATTTCATATTTAAAAATCCATCATCAGCTAATGTTGCAATATATTGTTCAGGATCAACACATTGAATAAAAGGAGGTAAACGTAAATCAGATGCACGTACAACACCTGGACCTCGAGCTCTTAAATAGCCGATTTGAGGTCTCATATTTTTTTGTGCCCAGCATAATTTTTTTAGAACAATATCTTTTATATTTAATAATATATCTAAAACAGTATCACGAACCCCTGGCAAATTCGAATATTCATGTGATGCACCTTCAATTTCTACTGAAATAATTCCAATTCCTCCCAATTCAGATAATAATGTTCTTCTTAATGCATTTGCAAAAGTTAAACTTTCACTTGTCCCAAAAGGTCCAATTAAAAAAGAACTATAAAAACTTCGATTATTTTCAATTCGAGATTCTTTACATGAAATTACAAATTGTGACATAACTTTTTGTATTTTTTATAACTAAACTAATTAAAATTGCTGGTATACTCCCGCCCCTTTTTTTAAAAAGGGGCAAAAGTAGTGAGCAAGTGAAAAATTAAAAAATAATTTCTTAAGTCTTTATAAAAAAATTTTTTTTTTAAAAAAAAAAAAAAAAATAAAACAACTAGAATAATCAACGAAAGATTGTTTTTCCAATTGACTTTTAAGTTAGTTGTCTAATTAGCAGATAAAATAAAAACAAGGTTTTTTTATTACTTTTAAAAAATTTTTTTTACTAAACCAAGGTTAAGGTTTGTTTACTTAATTAATACAAAATAGTAAACATTTTAATGCACTTCGCCCCCACCCCCAACGTTTTGCTTTTGATTTAGCTGCACTAAGCTAAGCTGCTCTAGAAATAAACTAGAGAATTAAAATTCTTTTTAGTTTAAAAAAAAAGCAAGAATAATTTGTTATTTTTAAAAAGGTTTTTTATTTTAATAAAATCAAGTTTAGATTTAATTATTTAACTCATAAAAAAGCTTAACGTTTTGCACGGTGACTGGAAAAAATAGTTTTTTACTATTTAATCAATTTTTTTATAACTTTGTTTCTATATGATTATCATATAGAGTACAGTAAATTTTTTTTTTCTAAATTTTTTATTACCTAATCTTTTCCTTTGAGCACTATTAGAAAAAAATCATTATCACTTTTTAGAATTCACCCTTTATGAATGGGCGAGCCAAAAAACCTCTTGCGTAGCTGAGCTAGGTTTAATAAGTTTTTAATATCTAGCTTCTATAAAAAAAACTTTCCACCCATTAGGGTGGATTGGCTAGTTAAGCCTTAGATTAAAGTTTTTAAAAGGTAGTCCGAACTGAGCAGAAACACTTGAAACAAATCGGAGAGAGAGGGATTCGAACCCTCGGTACAAAAAATTTTGTACAACGGATTAGCAATCAGCCGCTTTCGACCACTCAGCCATCTCTCCATTTTTTATAAATAATTTTCCTTATTTTAACTTAAAATAAAACTACTATCAAATTTCTTTTTTTTAATTTCCTCCAAAAAACATTAATTTAAAAAGTTTAAAAATAGGCTTTCCAAAATTACAAAAAAAGTTAGTAAATGATGAACTATATTTGGTTAATTAGCAGAGCTAACTTATAAAACTAAAGACAAAGAGGATGAGGAAGAGGAAGAGGAAGAGGAAAAAAGCTGTTTTAGGATTATCTAGTAGGAACTTGACTTTTAATATATAGAATGAATTTTATTTCTAGCCGTTTCACACAAATAAATTTATCTACTTCCACTATAAAATTAGATTATTTTTAGTTTTTTTTAAACGTCGCTAAGCTTTTATTCTTTTACCTATTCTTTTTACGTGGTAGGACTGGAAACAAGATCAAATTCTTAAAGATAATAAAAATGATTAACCTAACATTTTTAAAATATTTGTATACAGATATTTTAGAAACGTTAGGTTAAATTGATCAACTATTAAATAAATATTTAAATCTTTGCAACCGTGCTTATTTTGATTATTATGCTAGTCTACCTCGATTAGATTCCCAATACTGTGCACCCCAAAGGAGGTTGCAAAAAAGAGGTTTCGATCCTAACTTAGTTTAAGTTAACTGCCCAACTAATTAATTTAAAAAAATTTTTGAGTAGCGTTTTTAGATTCTGCAAAAAAATTTCTTAAATAAAATAAAAGCAATTTTCCATTTTTAATCTTTAATTATTTTTTGAGTACCAAAACAAATAAGCTTTTTTTTAGTTAAAAATTATTAATTAGTCTTTTTTTATTTTTTATAAAAAACTAGATGAAATTTTATAACAATTTCCAAAAAATTAATAAACATCTGTTTTTAACCATCCCTTACGTTTCCACCTAAAGTAACTCACTGCCATTTGTTTTCCGATTCTTTAGTGAATCTGCTGGTGAACTAAAATAGTGAACTGGGGTAAAAAAAAGGTAATAGGAAAAAAAGGTTTGAGTGTATGAGCTGCGCAGACTCTAATTCTTACACTTTTAGCTAGATAAAATGGCTATTAGTTTTTAACAGAAAATTATAAAAAACTAGCTGTACTGAGAAGATAAAATTAGTTGATATCTAAGCTGTTTTAGTTTTTATAAAATATTAAGCGGCTCCGCAATTTTCTTTACCTTTTTTTTGAGTTATTAAACAAAGGTTTAAATTTATAAAAAATTTGGCTTTTGCTTTTTGTTTTTCCTTAATTTTTCATTTCCTGTAAAAGAATTAACATAAAATTTAGAGAAAATTCAAACCATTGCATTTGCAATTTTTATTGCAAATTTTAGTTTTTAAAAACTGTACTAGTTTAACTCTCCTTTAACCACCCCCTCTTAACGTTTTTGTTAAAAAAACAAAAGAAGGGTGGAAATAGAATATTAAACTAAGATTAAAAAATAATTATTTTTTATCTTTTAAAAACGCATAAATTGGCAGAATTCATTGGTTAGTGCACAATTAACAATTCTTTGATTTAAATAGAATATTTTTAACATTTTTTTATTGCAAATGCAAAAACTAATAGCAATTTTAGCTAGATAAAATTGCTATTAAATATTTTTTAATTTAATCTTTTAAGTTAAGTCTTTTGGAAATGCGCATATAAAAACTCAAAAAAACAACCTTTAATGCACTAGTAAAAGGACCAGGAAGAAAAAGGTTGATGATAAATATAAATAAGGAGAGAAAAGGTTATTTAGCGCAGCTACAATAAAAATTATGCTAAGTTTATTAAATTGTCAACCATAAGAAGATCGTTTTTCTTTTTCGGATTAAATCTAAATAATTCTATATCTAAACAAAGTGCTTGAAGTTCGCATACAAGAACTTTAAAAGATTCCGGTGTTCCAATAGAAATTTCTTTAGTTAATATTATGTTTGACCATAAAGTTAATCGTCCAATCATATCATCCGATTTAATTGTTAACATTTCTAATAAAGTAAAAGCAGCCCCATAGCCTTCTAAAGCCCAAACTTCCATTTCTCCTAAGCGTTGTCCACCTTGTTTTGAACGCCCACGTAAAGGTTGTTGTGTTATTAAAGAGTATGGTCCTATTGAACGAGCATGAATTTTGTCATCAACCATATGGACTAATCGTAATATATAAGATTCTCCAACAGTCACGGCTTGATCGAAAGAATCACCCGTTCGTCCATCATATAAGTGGATTTTCCCGGGATTATTAGGATCAAATAACCAAGTACATCCTGTTTTTACTCTCGCTTCAAATAATTTTGAGTAAACAAAACTTCGTGAAGCTTCAGGTCCATAAATTTCATCAAATGGAAAAATTTTAAAATTCTCGCCTAAATATTTTCCAGCTAATCCTAATAAACATTCATAAATTTGTCCTACATTCATTCTTGAAGGAACCCCAAGTGGATTTAAAACCATATCTAATGGAGTTCCATCAGGTAAATACGGCATATCTTCACGAGGAAGAATATTTGAAATGATTCCTTTATTCCCGTGACGTCCAGACATTTTATCTCCAACTTGAACTTTTCTTTTTTCAGCTAATAAAATTTCAATAGATTGAATCTTTAATTGTTCTTCTAGGGTAGCGCAGCTTAAGCAGTTCCTATTTACTTTTTTCTTTGTTAAAAAAAGTGAACGATAAATAAAAGAATTTTTTAAAAGAGTTTCATTATAATAGATTTCTTTTGTTAACTGATTTTTCAAAACTTTTCTTTTGCTTTGGTCCAGCTTATTTTGCATTCCTTTAAAAGGATTAAGCGCGTAAGCGCTAACCGCTTTACTATTTTCCAGCTTTCTTTTAGGGAAGGAAACGGGTTGATCAGCTATTTTTTGTTTTATTAATTGGTATCTTTTTCTAGCACAGCTAAGCAGAAATTTCATAGAATATTTTTTAAAAAAATAAAATTTATTAAAAATTTTGACTTTTTTTTTTGAAAAAGGATATTGTGAAAAAAAATCTTTTATAGGTTTATTTTTATTCAGAGAAGAAATTAAAGAACTCTTTTTAAACTTTTTTCTAGTTAAGTTTGCGTAAATGCGCTCACGGCACATTTGATTTAAAAATAAGTCGCTTAATTTTTTATTTTGGTCAGAAAAGTTTAATCCGTTTACTGTAAAAAAGGAATTTTTATGTTGTTGATTCGTTTGTTCAGCTGTCCAGTCATTTTTTTTAGTTTTCATTAACTTATTACTTTCTTTTCCTTTTGATTTAGCAAAAGCGGAAGATATTTTAACTTTCATATTTCCATGTTCAGAAGTTTTTATTTTATCAAAATTATTCTGTAGCTTTTCCTCTATTCCAAAAGCATTTTTGAAAAAATTAGGTTTAGATTTTTTTAAATTTGAATCTTTTACGCGTAGCTGCATAGCTGCTTTTTTTTTAGATTGAATTTCTTTAGATGATAATGAAAAACTTAAATTCTCAGTTTCATTATTATTTTTTAAAATATTAATATCAATTACTTTAGCTTTTACACCTTTCGGTGCTCTAAAAGAGCTATCACAAAAAGGTACAAATTCTTTTTCAAGAATTGTATATAACAATTTTTCATAAGGGGTTTGATCTTTTTTATTGATTGGAGTAATTTTTCCGACTAGGATATCACCTTCTTCAACCCAACTTCCTAATTTAATGAAGCCGTTAGAATCCAAATTATCTAACTCTTTTTTACTTACATCGGGAATTTGTCGAGTGATTTCTTCCATTCCAAGTTTTGTTTCTCGAAGGTGTGTATCATATTTTTCGATATGAATTGAAGTATATAAATCATCATAAACTAATCTTTCACTAATAAGAATAGCATCTTCAAAATTGTAGCCTTCCCAAGGCATATATCCGATTAGAATATTTTGTCCTAATGATAATTCGCCTCCAACACTAGCTGAACAATCAGCTAATAAATCCCCAGATTCAACCCATTGTCCTTCAAAAACAATAGGTTTATGAACTAGACTAGTATCTTGGTTGGATCTGTGAAAACTATCTAACGGATAATTTGAAGTGACAATTTTTTTTTCCGCAATTGCACTACACATTCCCAATTTTGGAGAAATATCAATATCAAAAAATAAATTTGGAAATAGTCCTTTTGATCTTATATATTTTTTTTTATGGGGCTTCGCAGAAATTTTGCGCGTTTCGTTAACCCTCTCTTTTTTAATAGGTTGGGCAAAAACTAAATTGATTTTGCACGGCCCTTGAGCAAATTTTATAGATATGTTAGGTTGAACAAAACCTTTTTTATTTGACAAAAAAAAGATCATATTTCAAATAGTTTATTTATTAATTTTTAAATAAATTTTCAAATATTATATCAAATTTAGTAGTTTTTAATTTTTAATAGAAAGTGGACCTTAATTCTAAAGGAACTTGACTTGATTTAAAAAAGCTATGGTTTTCATTTTTTTTTTATTGCTACACTAAAGGGTAAATTGCTTTAGAATAAAGCAATTGGAATGGAATATTAAGAATTTAAAATAGTTGTTACTATTATATTTTCCCCACTAACATATGTAACTAATCCACTAAATTTTGCTTGAATAACGTGTCCGGAATCACTGACTGCTCTTGCTTCTAATCCTGTTCCTACAATGGGACGGTTAGGACGCATTAAAGGGACAGCTTGACGTTGCATATTTGAACCCATTAAGGCTCTGTTAGCGTCATCATGCTCCAAAAATGGAATTAAGGATGTTGCAATAGATACCATTTGGATAGGTGAAACACCCACATATTCAACATCATTTCGTCTTATTTTCGTAAAATCTTCTTTAATACGAACGGGAACGTAAGAACGTGGCAGAAATTTAATAGATGAAACAAATAAATCAGAAGCTGCTAATTTGATTTTTTCTTCTTCTTCAGCTGATAAAAAAACCATTCCAGCATTTTTTTGTACTTGACCTTTATAAACTTTATAAAAAGGACTTTCTAAAACTCCTTCAAAATTGACTCTAGCATAAGTTGTAATTGAATTAACTAAACCAGTATTTTTTCCTTCAGGTGTTTCTACTGGACAGATACGTCCATAATGAGTAGGGTGAATTCCTCGAATCGCTAATGTTGCTGTATCTCTTGTAACCCCTCCAGGTCCCATTGAACTAAGTCTTCTTTTATGAGTTATATCTGATAAAGGATTTATTTGATCCATAAATTGAGATAAAGGACTTGTACCAAAAAATTCTCTCAAAGCACTATTAAATGGCTTTGTATTTATTAAATAATTAATTTTTAATTTTTCATGGACAAACTGGTTTTCTTTATTAATCATTGAAAGGTTTTTTTTATTTGGCACTTTTAAAGTACTGTTAACAAGATCAAATCTTTTTGAACTTTCTCTTAGTTTTTCACGGATCGCTTTTTCTAAGCGAATTACAGCGTTGCCTATTTGAATTTGAATAAGTTGACCTGACGTGCGAACGCGTCGATTTTTTAAATGATCAATATCATCAATATTTTTTAAACCTTTTTCAACTTTCATTAAATAATCAGTAGCATATAATAAATCATAAGGAGTTAAAGTTCTTTGACTTTCTGAAATGTTTAATCCTAATTTTTTATTAAAAGCTAATCGGCCGTATTTTCCTAAGTCATAAGCTCTTGGATTCATAAATTTATTGAATATCCATTTTCTTCCTAAAGTTGTAAGATTTTTATCAAAATTTGGATTTTTTCCTTTTATCAAAGAATAAATTAATTTCCAACTTTCAGCTGTACTTGTAATATAAGGATACATTTTTTTTTTGTAGCTGCGTGCACTTTTTTTAGTGAATGAATAAATACGAGGTTTAGTATTTTTTTTTTGATCTGAAATATTATAATGAAATTGATTTAAATTTCTAATAAGGCGTGTTGGTTCTAAAATTGATTGAAATATAATATTTTTAGTTAAACCCATTGCAAGAAGAAACCAAAAGATTGGAATTTTTGGTCCTTTTTTTGTTTGAGCCCAAATATTTTTTTTTTTATCAACTTCTAAACGTAGCCAAGTTCCTTTAAGACAAATTAAATCTGCATAATATCTTTTATAATGAACTTCTGCTCTTGTCTTAGGTTTTTGATAAGGATTTTCATAAAATTTTTCTTGATAATAAATCCCGGGACTTCGAATAATTTGATTTATAATGACTCTTGCTGCGCCGTTTATAATAAAATTCCCACGTTTTGTCATTAACGGTAAATTTCCAATATAAGCCCATTTTAATTTAATAATTTTGGAATTTTTATCCGATAATTGAACTGGCATATATAATTTTGATGTATAACTTTTAGAATTTAAAATTGCTTTTTTTGGGTTAAATTCTGGAACAGTAAGTTTATAATATTCAGGATAAAAATATAATTCAATATCTTTTTTTACATTATTTATAGGATTTTTTTTTGAAAATTCTTCAATTAAACCATGTTCTAATAACTCACAAAAACTATTTCGTTGAATTTCTATAAAATCTGGTAGAAAATATTTGTTAATTGTCATAACTTGAAAATTTAGTTCTTTTTCTTATCAACCTACTTTAGGTTTTAGTCAAACCACTCCCATCTTTACCTTACCTTTATTGTGTCGTCTAAACTCTCGCTAGAAAAAGATATTTTACCTACTTTACAGTTGTAAGAAACTTTTGAACTTGCCGGGTAGGTGGGCCTTGACCAAAACTTTAGTAGGGATAGTTTTTTTTAATAGATAAAACTCTCTGCGTAGCTGCGTAGAGAAAAAATAAAACTTTTAAAATTATTAAAAAAAATTAGATTTAAAATTTTATAATTTAATTAATTAGATTACACATTTTTATTATTTTTAAAAGATTTATTTATAATGTTATTTTATAACATTTATTTAAAATTTTTTTATTAAGATTTAAATATTTAATATAAAGAATTTTTTTTTAAAAAAAACTAAAACTAAACTAAATTAAGGTTAATTTTTTTATTTTTTTTTACTTTATTATTGTTTAGCATAGCGAGTTTAATTAAATTAGCTAACCTTATTTTAGTTTTAGGTTTATCTTGTTTAAAATGGAAAGTGTTTTAGTTTTGTTATCTCAACCTATAAGGTAGGTTATCGGTGATTTCTCAAGATTTTTTTAGTTTGTAAAAGAAAAAAAGAAATATTTTGTAATTTCTCTTTTTATTTGTAGATATATTTATTAAAATATAATAAAAAAATAACTATTTAAAATATTTTATTACCTAATCTTTTCTTTTTAGCTACGCTAAAAACGGTCCCTTTTAACGTATCTAGCGCAAACTTTAACTTAAAAGTTAAATAAACGAAGCTTAAAGACCTTAGCTATCTGTATTAGCAAAAAGATATTAATAAAAAATTGGAAACCCATAAAATATTCTAAAAAAAAGATCTTTTTTTTTTAGAATATTTTTAGTAATATTTATTTCACAATTAAAAGTAAAAAATTTTAATTTCATTTTTTTCTTTTTTTAGAAGAGATGGAAAATTAAAAATCTAAAAAGATTTGTAAAAATCCACCCAAAAGGGTCCGTCTAAGACGGATTAGCATTAAAAAAATATAGCTTAAATGGTTTTATAAAAAGTCTCAAAGAATTTTTTTAACTGGGCTCCCGCTGGTTTTAAAACTTTTTAAAAGTTGGGTTAATTGGTTAGATTCATTGTTGTGGCTTATTCTAATTCTTACTCAACTTTTATTAAAGATTCATTTAATAAGGTTGTTAATTTCTGGCTGTGCGGCTAGTTAGCTGTTGTTTAGTAAATTTTTGTTCATTTATAATGTTAACAAATATTCATCAACACTATTTAATTAAGAAAAAAATTTAGGGTACTTTTTAGACGAATATTTTATCTTTTTAAACTGATTCAATATGACTACAAGAAAATCAGCTGAAGTTATTACTTATCCAATTTTTACTTTCCGTTGGCTAGCTATTCATGCTATTGCAGTTCCTACAATTTTCTTTTTAGGTTCAATTACAGCAATGCAATTTATTTCAAGATAAAAAAATCAAATCTTAGTGCACAACTTACTCTCATATAGATTTAAAAAAATGTGTTAGGTTGACACTCTAGTTTCATTTTTTTAGCTATGTTTATTTTTAAAATAAGTAAAAAAAATACATAAAAGGCTAGATTCTTATTATATAATTGACTTTTTTTCTAGGCTATTCTTTCTTTATCTTAGGTTAAGCAAAATACTAAAAGATTTTGACTGTTTTTGCTGTTTTGCGTTAAACGTATTAAGACTGATCAAGGAACATTAATATATTAAGTGGACATAACTCTTTTGTCTTGTTAAAGAATAGAAATTTAATTATTTTAAGCTTTTGTCTACCCCCACGCTCCTGGTAGCACTTGACTTCAACTTTTCGTTATTTTTAAGATTAACTTCTCAAGGATAAACTTAAAGGGAAGGTAAACCCCTAATAAATAAGGACTGAAACTAAAAATAACTATTTCTAGAAAAATTTTTAGAAATAACTATTTCTAAAAATTATGCAAAACTGTGCTAGAAAATTATATAAAAAGCTAGACCAATAAAAAAATTTTTCTTTCCTTTATGTCTAGACCAAACCCAAACAAACAAGTAGTTGAATTAAACCGTACTAGTCTATATTTTGGACTATTATTAATTTTTGTTTTAGCTGTTTTATTCTCTAGTTATATTTTTAACTAAAAAAATCAAAAAGCATTATTCGATGTTCAATAATTCAATATTTTATGGAAAGATTTAAAATGTTTGTTTTATTTTTTCCATAAAATATTTATTTTTCTTATTTTTAGTTTTTAGTTTTTGACTTGAAAATATTTTTTTTTTATTATTCTTTCAATTATTTTTTTATAATCTTACAGTTTTTAAATTTTTTTATTTATTGACATTTTTTCTAATATGATATATAATTAAATTAATAACTGCAAAGAAAAAAATTATTGCCATTGGATTGGTTAAAAGAATTTAAATAATTCTAATAGCCCCCATCGTCTAGAGGCCTAGGACACCTCCCTTTCACGGAGGAGACGGGGATTCGAATTCCCCTGGGGGTAATAAGACTTAATTTTTTAATATAGCACATAAATTGTTGAAAAAAATCTAAGCAATGCTTAGAAGGAGTGAATTATGGCAGGGAAATCAGTAGAACGTCCATTTTCAGATATTTTAACTAGTATTCGTTATTGGGTTATTCATAGTATTACAATTCCTGCTTTATTTATTGCAGGTTGGCTTTTTGTAAGCACAGGTTTAGCATATGACGTTTTTGGAAGTCCACGTCCAAATGAATATTTCACAGAAGAAAGACAAGATGCACCTTTAATTACAGATCGTTTTAACGCATTAGAACAAGTAAAAAAATTATCTCAA
>JACCDO012437452.1_pt1 | contig 11025 bp, 5 predicted proteins | sample 7446101 | NCBI WGS metagenome assembly JACCDO01 (sample SAMN15323440, study PRJNA562643) | freshwater metagenome | isolation source: river surface water | place: USA:Blue River Watershed | collected 2017-08-16
CCGGAATCTCGTAATAACCTTGATCCGGTTCAATATCTGCAATAATTTTGATGACCAGAGAGTCATTTTTTTCTAGTGATTCATCGAATGTAAATGTACCTAATTCTCTGGTATATCCTACCTTATACGATGATCCATTTTTATAGAATAAAATTCTAGAAGATTCTAATTCGTCAAATTTTCTCCAATCTACTGTAAAGAATGTTATTGAATTAGTAGATTCTGGTAATACTAAATGATCAATGATTGGTTGAGAATATGAATTATTATAAAGAACCCATCCATTAGAGAATTGATTTTTTGAATTAGATTTAAAATACCCGGAAGATAGATCTTGAGAATATACTGTCTGATTTATTGTATATTGAAAGGTGTCTGATTCCCAGGTCCATTCAAATTCAATATCACCAACATTATCAATATTAAGATAGCTAAGACTGAATCCTAAAACAGGATCTGGTGTAGAATTTCCTACTTTATAAGAAAATAACTTAGATCCAGTAAATGTACTGTCGGGATATGTTTCTGGATCATTTAGTGCTATTCCGTTAAAATCAAATGCAGCAAACAAAGGAGGTTGATTTACTGTTGTTTTTTCCTGGCTTAAATTCCATTTAGATCCATCGTACCAAAACATCTTTCCGCTGAATTTAAATCCTCTTCTAACTAAAACTGTTTCAAGTTCTGCTGATTCGGTATCTTCGGTTTCAGCTAGATGTATCTGCCTGGTTCCGTTATGAACTATAAATTGTACTTGATAGATTTTGTTGTTAACTAATCTATCTGTATCAGCTACTAATAAAATCCTAGCACCGTCAAATAATTGTTCTCCATCTATACTATAACCTAAACTTCCTTCAATTCTACTAAATGCATCTGTAGTAAATGTGTCAATATAATCTACGCTGGTTTTTGCTATCGCTCCGTGATTATATAATTGTATGTTATCTTTAAATTCAATAATAGGTCGTTTGGCTCTAGCGGCTTCTGGGGCTTCAAAGTCTGCATTTCTAAACGAATATGCGAATTCTAAAACACTTCTGTGAAACCATCTATTGTATCGACTCCAAGGATTTAGATCTAGATTATCTTTCCTTATAGTCATATAATCCGGATATGTAGGATATGATTTCGCATCATCAAAAGGCTGTGTGTCAAATCCTTGATCATCAAATAATACTTCCGGAACATCTGATGTTAGAACCGGAACAATTAAATCAGAGAAACGAGTTAGTGTTATTTTTTCTCCAACGCCTTCTACTAACCAAGTGTCATTAGAATATTTTTCAGGAGTTACATTACCTCTAAACTCTAATACCATACCATTCGACAAAGTCACTCCGTTGCTGGATGTGAAATTAATTTTTCCGATTATATCTTTATCAACATTTAGATAGGTATTTTCTTCAATGTCTCCAATTACAAGTCTGCCAAAAAGATCTTGTGTTGTAGAACTTTGATAGTATAAAATATCAGGAGCATCGTAAGGAACTGTAAATGTTAAAGTTCCGTTTTCGACTCCATTGTTGTCTACTCCTTTGTTGTAGTCAAGAACAGATCCAACAGAAATGTTTTCAACAAACTGCCAGTCCTGGCTATCTTCTGTTATTGTGCTACCGTCGCTGGCTGCAATATCAACTTTAGCTGACCATAACTTCCCTTCGAATACCACTAATGATCCGGCAAGATATGCTCTTCCTGGAACAAATAATAAAGAACCTGTATCAAAGTTAGTTCTAATTGTAAAAGGTTGTCCTGGGGAGTTTACACGAAACTTATAGGTCTGTCCTCTGTATAATGTTAAGGTTGGATTATTGGTAACACTGTCCGGGCTAAGAATATATGCATCAGCAGTGCCGCTCACTGATACACGATAGGTACTGGTTATTGCAGCAGATTGTCCTAAGATCTCTATCGACGGCGGACCTTCTGGAATCCAATAGTATTCTCTAAAGTTTACAAACTTATCCCAGCAGATAGGAGGATTCCAGGTATAGTGTTGTTGTTCAGTTATCTTATCATCTCTTTCATTGGTATTGCCAAAGAATCTAAGTTGATTTTTAAAATCAAGATAATCAAAGTATTTCTCAACTGTATCGTGATTTTTTTCTATAACTGCCGGTTCTAATTGATATCTACTTCTTAAAGTCTGATCGTTGTCTAGATATAGATCTTTTCCTTTAAAAGTCTTACCATATCTCCTGCCAAGATACCCAGTGATTTTTTGTAAGACTCCCGGTTGTACGAGAGGATCCACCACGCCCGACATGAATTTGTCGTTCGCAGTTGTCTGAAAAACTTGTGGTAGAAGTTCTACCGTTTTTCTAATTGGTAGTTCGCTGTCTGGAAAAATCTTATTAGCCATATTATGTCGTTGTTATTACCGATTGAATTGAAGCGTTAATTTCTGCTGCGGTAATCGCAGTCACTATCTCTATATCATCAACTGTGGCGCCGCTGATTAGAATCTCGTCTGGTTTACTTTGTATTTCAAATAAACTTCCAAACACCTGAGAATTTTGTTTAGGTACTATGACAATATTACTGCAATCAGGTGCCACTGAATTTAAGATATAAGTTATCATTTCGCTCATATAAAATCTATCACCAAAGTCCCAGTTATTAACATCAAAGAATGTATTAATAGCTGCTATGATTCTCACTTTAAGATCATTATCATTTATTAATTTATTAGGATTTTTAACAACCTTAAATGTTGCCTGTAATTTTTCATCTGCCTTAGATCCGAATAAAACTTTGTATCTTACTGGATGATAGATAATTTCGTCGCTGATAGATTTAATAGCAGAAAGATTAGTTCCAAATGTAACTCGTAGACTCTCAGTCGTTGGAGCCTCGGGCTCAGTCGAAAGACCTCCTGCTAGATATATTCTGAAAGATTCATCGTATGATCTAGTCAACATATAAAGATCAATAATGTTGCTTACGCTAGGATCGATTCTTCTGTCTACGCTGGCGTTGTGAATATATTGGAATTTCAAATCTCTTCTGCCAATGTATGCTACATAATTATTTTGTGTTTCTAGCACTGCTGTAGACTTTCCTGAACTGTCAGTTGTTCTAACAACCTTTTTAATTACATTTTCATTAATATCATAAAAATATATTAATTGATTATTAGGATATGTCACTGTGTCAGTTAAATCAATCAAGCTTTCTTTTTCAACCGATATGATTAGATCTGCACTATTATCTACTAGATCAAATTTTTCTGTTCCGTATTCATCGACTGATGATTTGAAATAAAGAAAATTCAATTCTTGATCGATTCCTGCTAACTGTTCAAACTCTTCAGGATTATCTGCGATTCCATCGTCGTCGCTGTCGGAAAATGCTAATTTTATTTCATTAGTACTTTCATACCCGTCGTCATACTTAATAGTGTCAAATATTTCAAATGTTATATCATCATCAAGCTGTGTGATTAGATCAGGTTTTGTATTAATGTTTAATACAGTAACTTTATCTTTTACAACTCTACCTACAGAATCATTGTATTTCTTCTCATTGATATCAAAATAAAATCTATTTTGTTTTAGGCTTCCAAAGATATAACTTAAGTTTCTAACCCTAACTGTATATGTTCCTGCTCTCTGGATAAAAGCCATTATCCAAGAAGAATCTAAATTAATGTTTGTTGTATCGCCTGCTTTACCTAAACTAAAATCATCAGATACATTTAAGTTTGTGTTTTCTATAATTTTCCATTGTTGAGATACAACATCGTATCTTAAACCAAAATCTAAATTATTAGTGATCTGTGTTACGATCTGTGATTCCAACGATGTTGATAAATCGGTAACGAATCTAGCAACAATTCTACTTGCTACTGCACCAGTAGGAACTGTCTCACTTAATGTAATTGGTCCGACTGTGGTAGAATCGGTTACTTTTCCAGCATTGGTTCCATCGTTAGTAACTTTGATAACTCTTGCCCAAATCCTATCTGTCTGTTCTGGATCAGTGGCATCAATCGCTACTAATTTTCCTTTTTTGAAAGCTTTACCTGTAGGAGGTACAAATTTAATTAAAGCTTGTGTGGTAAAATATTTTAAGGTGCTTGTTGAATAAGTTCCTACTTTTAATAAAGAATTATCAACTACATTTTTAAAATATCCTGTCGAAGGACTAGCACTCAAAGACTGCCAAATAGTATCTGAGTCTGTGAATAACAGCTTATCAAATTTTCCTAAATAGAAGTTATAAACTTCTGTATTTGTAAATTGTGGTTCTATATTTCTTCTTATAAAATTAATAATGTCAAGAGTATTAACATATTTTAATTGTAAAATAGTTTCGTTTTCTTTCTTATAACAGTATCCGTCATCTGCAAAAACATTGATGCTGCTGTATTTTCCGCTGGCGTCTAGTATGTCGAAATTTCTAGAAATTCCGCTAGAGGTTCTGTTGATAGCTTTAATCTTAACTATGTTCTGACTGGTTGTCAGCGGAGCAAGATTATAATCCTCTCCGGTTATCATTCTGTTTTGTGTGTAATAAGATGCAGGAGCATTAGTCCTGATAGTTTCGATGCCTTCGGATGCAGCAGCGTTAGCCACTGTTGATTGCAAAGCCAAAGTAACTGTTAAAGAATGCTGTACTCCGTTTTTATTGTAGTAAGGAATAGATATATTAATTCCTCTCATCTCATTAGGATATACAGTGTATGTTAATCCATTGCTTACTCTATAATAAACTCTAAATGTTCCTTGTGGCAGATTTCCGTACACACCGTCTGAAAATACAATATCGATCGCATCATTTGTTTGTGTTTGTACTGCATAGATGTTTCTAATATCTCTTACTAAACTGTTATAGGCTATATTATTACCAACAACATTTCCAACTTTTGTCCATTCGTCTGTTTGGATTCCTGAACCGTTCAATGAATATAACCAAATATCGTCGTTATTAATATTTTGCGCCTGTATAGAAACTTTTTCATTAGCTGTCGGAACAGGTATATTAAAATCTGCTAGCTCTAAACTACCTTGCTTGAATAACAAAAAGAATCCTGTGTTAGCACTTCCTGCACCGGATCCATCGTTTCTATATACAAATCCTAATTGATTTCCAGGAATCGGAGATTCTTCATAAAGATTTTCTGAACCCTTAAATGCTGTGCTTACAATTTCAAATACCATATTTCTAGCCGCAACATTTTTAGTAAACGAGTAGATAGGAATATTGCTAGAAATAGTTCTAAATCTATATTGTTCAGTGGGGATGCCTAGGATGGTTCCAGAACCTTGGCTGCGACCAAACTCTGTGTCGTCCGTCATAGCCGAATTTAAAACAGTTATAAATTGCTCTAACCAATTTGTATTAGTAGGATCGTTCCAAGAAATAATCTGATTGGCTAGATTCTTTCCGTTGCTATCAACTAATTCTTCTGTGGTTGTAACTGCTGTAAATTTTAATAATCCCTGTGCGGCTATATTTCTTTTCGCATTATAAGAAAGCATACGAGCTATTCTTAATACGCTTTCTTTTGTTTCCGCTAATTCAATAAAATTTTCACGGCTGGCTAAATCGATTCTAAAAGCAAGGCTTTGTCCGAGAAATGCCACAGCATCGATAAGAGCCAAATATTCGCTAGATTCAATGTAATCATTGAAATCTTCTGGATAATTTTCTCTCAAATAGGTAATGATTACCCTACGAAGATTTTCAAAGTCGTAAGATTTGAAATCAGCATTTTTAAATGTCTGATAAATCCTAGTCCAATCTTGGTTTAGGATCAAGTTATTTTGTCTGCTAGTCGTAGTCATATACCATATTTACCTAGAAAAATTAAGTGGTCAGTTTATTACTCGATTATTTCTATCGAAGTTTAATGTCATTCTTTCATTGATGTTGAACGGCAAGTACACAAGATCAGCCTGTATTCTTATTCCTAGATCAGTACTGTCTATTTGTATATCTGTTACAATCAATCTAGGATCATAATTAATAATACTTTGAATATCTTTAGCTATTATTTCTTTGACCTGAGGGGTAAAAGGTTCAAATAAAATATCCCAGATCACTGTACCGAAATCTGGATTTTCTAATTTTTCGCCTTTACGAATATAGAAATGATTTATTAAATCTTGTTTAACAATGTCAATATCGTAGAGTTTAAAATTCTTTGTATTAGAGTTCGAACTGAATCCTTTATAAGTGAAGGATCCTTGATTTTGATCTCCTATACTAGCTGCATTTTTAGCTAATGTTTTTTGTTGATATAATCTAGCCATTGTTATACCTCTCTATCTGTATCTGCTGGGGTTTGCAGATTAGGTGCTTGATTTTCGTGTTGCAACCAAGGTTCGTGCATAGGTACTCTTTTCATAATGCTCTGTAAAGTACCGTCAATATATTTTTTCTCCCAGCCGGCAGAGAAAGATGTTTTTACATTAGGATGCATCGATAATTGTTCTATAGGCTGACATTGTGCTGCTGTTTGAGCAGGAAAACTATTAAGATCAATCCTTGCTCCGGATTGTGTAATATTTCCTCCACTTTTAATATCTGTTGTAGACCCGGCAGTAAATTTATTAGCACTTCCGGTTCTCATATCTAAATTATTACCTGTGGTTATTTTTGTATCGTTACCGATAAAATGCTCATAGTTATTGCCAACAGTTATCTTTCCGTTGTTACCTACTAAGACTTCCCAATCAGTCGCAGCCTCTTGGCGTATTCTTCCGCTGGCTGCTTTCATATTAATATTTCTTCCGGCTTCTAGATTAATGTCTCTGTCTGCTCTTATGTTAAGATCAGCTTCGGTATGTAAACTAATGCTATCTTGTGCATAGATGTCAATTTTTCCGTTTGATGTTAGTTCTACCCAGGTAGTGCCTCTAGCGTTTCCTATGTAAATTAAATCTTCACTGTTGTGTAAAAGTATTTGATGACCGGTTCTGGTTCTGATTCTAAAATATTCATTCTTAGGAATCGTAGGATCTCCCTTTTCACCAGACACTGCATTCATATATTTTACTGGGCCTTGGCCGGCGGGTTTTTCTCTTACAAATCTGTCATCGCCATCATCTAAAATGATTTGTGTTCCGCCTAAGCGACCTGTTGGAATAATAGGATCTGTTTTTTCATCATTACTTCCTAATGTAGTTTTTTTATATCCAGGTCTTCTATCCAATGGTCCGGGAGAACTGATTCCAAAAACAGAACTCGGTGCTTCTCTTCTAGCCGATGAATCTGTGATTCCCCTCACATCGTCATCAAGTAACCCTTGTTCTAAAAACCTATCGGCAATTGGATGCACAGGTTTTTTTAATTTTGATACATCAACTTGATCATCTTTTTTTGCATTTACTCTTTTGTTATACTCGGCTACCGGAAGATCTTTATCTTTTCCATATTTTTTCTTGTCAGCTGCGTCGAGATAAACATCAGGCGATGCTGCTAATCCAGGTGTCATATGATTAGCAAATCTAGGAGGTACGCAGGCAAACCAATATCCTAAAGATGGATCACCGTCGACAAATGCTACTAATACAGTTACACCAACATCAGGCGGTACCATCCACATTCCATAACTCTTTTGTGTATCGTTAAACCCTTCCTGGGTGTTCTTTTCTCCGGTGTTTAATCCGGTATATTCATAAGGGGTGTGTCCAAAAAATGGACTGGCGTATGTTACTACAAAGGTCTGAGTATCCTCTCCCTTGTCGTTAGCTTCGTCTCTCAGAATGTAAACTTCCAATGCACCCATATATGTAGGATCAAGATTGTTTACTACCCTGGCTCTCATGATACCGGTGCCCATTTTACTTCTTGCTATATCATAGGCTATCGTGGGTCGTTTAAGTTCTGGCATATATTAGGTTACCTGTATATCAGTATTAATGGGTCTTTCTGGAATAGCCTCATCGGTCGGTGATGAGGTTTCTGGTTCTTGTTCTTTGATTCTAGGACCGGCCTGATCAATACTTGTAGCAGCAGTCTTAGCACCTTCTTCTGGTCCTTGCGGTCCAGGCATTCTAATGCAATGAAGTGTCTGTTTCCATACACCATCTTGAAAATTATTTTCAACTTGAGTTACTCTATAGATTCCACCAAACGGACTTTCTTTTAGATCGCCTTTAAAATCATATAGTCCTGTAGTTTCGTCTATGTCTGCAGGAGTTCTAAAAGTAATGTAAATGTAGATATCTCCTGCTTCGTAATTCATTTGTCCATCATCTGTAACTTGAGAATCTGCACTAGCGGGAGCAAAATAATTAGAGTAGCCGCTGTCTACGATCCAGTATGTGTCTCCTAAAATTTCTAATTTTAGAGTCATCATATCAGCGGAACCGCCAGACACAAATGCGTAATGAAATTCTTCAGCTATTTCTTGTTCGCTGGATCTAAAACCTGATCCGCCTTTTATCCTTTGTATAAAAGCAGGATCTTTTCTTTTTCTTGCTCTTCCTACATTTTCTTCTTGGTCTTTTTCGTTTGCAGAACCTTTTTCTCTTTCAACTACAGGTTGTGCATTAGTACTCACACCTGCTTGTTCTGGGTTATCTGCTTTAGCATTATCTTGTGCAGGAGATGCATGAGCTCCTTTATAAAACAGATTTTTAATATCGATATCGAATTTTAATACATCGACATTTTGTCCTGTGTAGAGATAATCATAAACCTTAACAACTTTTTCTTCTAACTGAGAATATCCGATTGGTTTTTGTGTAACTTCTGAAAAAATTGATTGATGAACATAATAAGGAACTATTCTTAAAATAAATTTTTTAGAATAATCGCCTATTAGGTAATCCATCTTTAATAATTCTACCTGGATGTCTACTTTAAACCATTTTATAAATCCTTCGGGCGTTGTTTTCTTAATGGTATTTTTGGCCCATTCAGAACTTAAAATAACCTGATTAATAATGGCTGTTAAACTGTGTTCTTGTGCGAACTGGAACACTCTGTCCTTGGCATTAAAGAACATATTATCAACTCTCTTGATACCCGTTTTAGGATCGTAGATTTCATTAGCTCTTTTAAATCCTATAGTACCACCATCTCGTTGTGTAAATCCTAAACTAGATGTTCCTATTTCGCTGACCGGTCCGGACGCTGCTGCGGCTCCAGTTGAATTAGAATTTTTTGTGATGGCTGCTATGATGGCACGATTCGTTGCTTCATTTGCATCAACCTGTACAATGGCTTTATCTGTTGTGGGAGGAGCTCCGGCTGTTGAATACATGATGTTAGCACTTTCAGGAAACTGTATTTCGTAAACATCTGGTTGTTCTATTAGTTCTTTTTTAACTAATGTATCTTCCATATTGTTCAGATAATTTACTAAACTTTTTTTGCCTGTCACTAACAACTCTTCAACAGTTCCTGGTCCATTAGAATCTCCCTGTATTTTACAATCTTTATACAGGGTATTTGTCATATTAGAGAATGCCTGATGATTATAAGGAATCGCGTCTACTTTATAAGTACTTCCACTTTCATTTACTTGAAAACTCATTTTTGTAATTTTCATCGTAAAGAACTTAGGTTGTACTGTCTTATAGATATTTCCTAATTCATCATATCCTTGGAAATCCATCCTTAATACAAAAGGTGCATTGTCTAGATAATTTTCAAATCCGGCCAACCTAGCAGCTCTCTGTGTAGACTGCAATAGTAAACCCATACTGTAAGGTTCAAAAATATCAAAACTAAATCCTATTGCATTTTGATTTCCGGTCTGTGTGTTTCCAGCGATTATGCACTTCATCTGGAAATTGTTTATAAAAAACTCAGGAGTTCCGTAAGAAGTTCTTACTCGCTGACTGTCAAATCTTCCGCCAGAAGAAAATACCACATATTGTAACTGAGTAGCATCACCTCGATACAAAGAAGGATTATTATACTGCTCCGGAGTTAAACAAGCCAGAGTCCATAATACATTATAAGAAGCAAATTTTTCTAAAGGATTAGCAAGAGTTTTTTGAGCGACCACAGCAACTTCTGGTAAAGATTTATCTACATTAACTGTGGCCTTATCAGTGTCTGCATCAGTAGCCGTAGCTATTTTACTAACTGTTACATTAGATGGTCGATTTAAAGTATTCTGAGAACCTGATGCGATATTAAAATTTCTAAATGGTGCAGATGGATCAAACCCAGATGGTGATGTAGGAGCATCGTTTTGTGTTCCTAGATTCCTTGCTAGATTATTTGCACCGAAGCTTGCTGCTCTTTGGCGTTGGATAAAATCTTCGTCAGCCAAGTTACACTCCTAGAAACTTTTGAAGATTTGATTTTTTTGGCAGGTATATGATAGTACCTGGTTCAAAATCATAGATAGGATCTTTAATAACATCAAGATTTCTCTGCACAATAACCCACCAAAGTTTAGAATCTCCGTAAACATCGTATGCAAGTAAGTCAGGTCGATGTCTATATTGAGATTGTATAGTGTATTGAAAATCACTAGTCTCCGATGGTACTGGTCTTATTTTTAATAATTCAAGATACAAATTATTTTGAGGTGTATTATAATAAGGAGATTTTTTTGTATATGTTGCCATATTATAGACCTCCTATTCCATCGCTGATAATGTAACCGCCTCGGCTGAATTCTTGTAAATTAAATTGACGCAACCTGGCTCTGTTATACACAGGAACCACTGTAACAGATACTGTACTCAAAATAGGTACCCAAGTCTGTGTTGGTTCATAATAGATATAGTTAGTATCGTCCTTGAAGTCAACTGAAAAAGATGTAACAATTACTGGTATGCTTTTGAACACACTAGAACCATAACCATCAAGGATACAGATCGGTGGAGGATTACCGGCGTTTTCTCCTGATCCAAAAAACATTTTAGTCACTGACCTAAAGAAAGTAGTAGCTGCTATCCAGTATGCTGCATCAAATTGTGTTTCAACAGAGAATTCTCCGCTGATCTGTATGTCATCGACTCTACTATTTTTATAAGCATAGAATGGATAATTGCTATGCGTAGGCTCTACTGTTGTATAATTGGCCTTAGTCGACAATGTCACTGTAGG
>JACCDO010848703.1_pt1 | contig 11023 bp, 3 predicted proteins | sample 7446101 | NCBI WGS metagenome assembly JACCDO01 (sample SAMN15323440, study PRJNA562643) | freshwater metagenome | isolation source: river surface water | place: USA:Blue River Watershed | collected 2017-08-16
AAACCTAAACTTTCGAGTAAGTCTCCTAATTTATTTACATCTACTTTTGTAAATGCGGTTGCATCACCATACATACCAAGATTTAATCCAGCTTTACCCATAAGACATTCAATAACTTGTGCAATTGTCATACGGGAAGGGACAGCATGTGGATTCATGATGAGGTCCGGAGTTATACCGGATTTTGTGAAAGGCATATCATCTTGTCTGTAAATCATACCAACAGTTCCCTTTTGCCCATGGCGACTGGCGTGCTTATCTCCGATAGTAGGTATGCGGGATACCCTAATTCTAACTTTTACGAATTTATAACCATCGCCATTTCTAGAAACGATGACTTTATCAACGAATCCTTCATCACCTGCTTTAACAGTAGTGCTACAGCAACGATATAATTCTTTATCATCCTTTTTAGAATGAATTGGATAAGTTTTACCAATAGCAACATCATTTTCTTTTAAATATGTGTTTTCTTCCGGTAATCCATTATCATTTATTTTTGTGTAATTATTTCCACGAGTACCCAATGTATTTTTAGGGTTTGGTCTTGTAAATTTTTCTTGCATTTTAACACTACTACTTTGACGCTTCTTTTCTTCGTCTTTATAAGTGTGATAATGGTCTGAAATAAATAGACCACGTTGTGTCGCACTTTTATTCATAATAATCGAGTCTTCTTGGTTGTAACCGGAGAAAGATGCAATTGCAACAATAACGTTAATACCCGAAGGTAAATCATTGGATGGTAAATATTTAATAACACGACTATTTACCAATGGTAATTGTGGATATCTTAATATGTGAGCAACAGTATCCATTCTATAACGAAAGTTTGTTGCGTATATTCCCATCGCTTGTTTTCCCATAGCTGAATTACTAGATAAGAAATTATCACCAGCAATAAAACTATGGTTTTCACTTTCGACAGTTATATCAGAAATAAGTTGGTTTTCAACTTCTTCTATTTTTAAAACAGGAACAAATATTGATTCATCTTTTGTTTCAATAATATTTAACCATTCATCAAATGTATATGAATCATTATTAATTTTATTAAATTCATCAATAACATGTTTCATAATTTCTTTTTCTTCATGTAAATCAATAAATATACCTATTTTAGTTTGTTCGTTCATATCTTCAACTGCTTTCCAACCTTCAGTAGTCATAAAATTATGATTACCTGTTGCAATAATTTCTCTTCCAGAAACAGTTGTAAGTTTATATATTTTTTTATCAGTAGGACGAACATACTGATGTATAACTTTAGTTATACTTGTTTTTGTTGTATTTAAATCAAAAGTAATAACTTCATCTCCAATAACAACATCTTTTATTTTCTTTCTATTACCATCAGCCATTAATACAGTCTCTTCAGTTGATAAACATTGATAAGTATTTCTAGGAGATTGATTATGGTCAGAGAATGGGATAATACTAGCTAAAACACCTTGTAAAAATGACGGGTGAATTTCAGCGTGAGTATATTGGTAGGTAATAGTTTTAGTACCGTTTTCATTGAGTTTAGCTTGAGTAATTGCAATCATACAATTATTTTCTTCTTGAACATCAATAAATTCGATAAAACCTTCACCTAATTCTTTTTGTGAATTTGTGGATTTTTCATTTAAACTACCTACAATGAGGTTATTCCATTTGAGTAATCCATTATCTATTTTTTTAATATCTTCGTTAGTAATAACAAAGTTATTATTTTTAATAATGTATAATGGTCTAGTGCATCTACCAGCATCAGTATAAATTTCGATAGAATTATCATCAATTTTCCAAACTATAGAAGTATGAATATTGATAATACCTTGTCTTCTTAATGAAATTAAGATATCATATACTTTTTTAGGTTTATTAGTAACAAAGGACCAATTACCATTAATTAAAATCTGACAATGACCAAATAATTCAGTAGGGTCAATATCAGTAATTTTTTTAACATCTAATCCTTCAACAATATCAGTAACGGAATTAACATCGGAATAGTTAGTAATATGACATGATAATGCCAAATTTTTAACAACACCAACGGAATGACCTTCAGGAGTTTCAGCACCGCAAATATACATCATTTGAGTTCCGTGTAATTTACGTGGAGCAACCAATTTACTAGATTTTTCCATAGGAGTATTGATTCTTCTTAAATGAGAAAGTGTCGAATTATAAGTAAGACGACTTAACACTTGAGCAATACCTTGTTTATTTTTATTGTTTTTAAGACCCCAATTACCAGTAGCTAAAGCGAATTTAATACCAGTAGTAATAGTTGAATATTTGATTATTTTATAAATATTAGTTTGATTGATAATATTTTCGAATGATTTATTTGCTTTCCATGCCCCACTAGTATATTCTTTATTAATATTGGTTTTCATATCCTTAATTAATTTAGTATAATATTGTCTAAATAAATTAGCCATTAAAATACCAGCGGTATCAATACGTTTATTAACGTAGCTATCACGGTCATCGCATTCTTTTTTTTTTAAGAAAACATCGAGCAATCTTTTAACCATGTGTCCTAAATAATATGCCTTAGAAACGTATGATTCACCAACATGTGGTAAAAAGTCGTTTTTAATAATATCATTTAAATAGGTCATTCTTTTATCACGTTCGCTCTTATCTCTATCATATCCCATCATATTAACGTATTTACATAAATATTCTTTTGCAAGTTGTTGGGTATTAATAGTAGAAGCTTCTTCTAAAGAAGAACGAAGGAATTGAGTATATTCACCCCATCCATCCTTAGCAACATTATATAATATATAATTAGTGATATCGTAATCATTAATAACACCTAATGCTTTAAATACAACAAATAAAGGAACATCTTGTTTAATATGTGGAATAGATACTTTAATATTTTTTCCATGTAATGATTCTTTAGATGTAATTTTAACTTGTATATTTTTAGGAGTTACGATTTTTTTATCAGGTAATGATTTTACTTCACAAATATATGAATATTTACTTTGTGACTTAGAATTTTTGAAAACATAAATTTTATTTTCTGCTTGACGTTCTTGGCCAATAATAACTTTTTCAGTTCCATTAACTATAAAATAACCACCTTCATCGAATTCACATTCTTCATAATCCATTCTTTTATTGAATGTTTTAGTAGATAAAACACAGGCCTTACTACCTAACATAATTGGTAATTTACCAAAATTAACTTTAGGAATTGTTTTACTAGTAGTCTCTTTCAAATCATTTAATCCTTCGCCATATCTTTCACGAACACGGAAACATACATTTGCATATATGTTAGAAGCATAAGTAAAATTACGTAATCTGGCTTCATTAGGATACATTTGTTTTTGACTACCATTATTTTCAAAAATAGTAGGTGGAGTAATTGAATGGAAAAATATTTCTATTTCCAAATCATATCTATGTTTATTAACTTCGATATTTTTAAATTCTATCTCTGTTTCAATGAATTCTTTAAATTCAGTTTGTATTAATTTTTCTTTTTCGGTATTACCACCTAAATGTTCAGATAAATCTATCTTGGTAACTTGATTATTTATAATAGAGTATTTTTCTTTGAATACTTTATAAATATCACTTAATTCGATAAATTCGGTCCAGTTATTAATAATATTAGTTCCATCTGGTTTAGTAATATATTTACTACCATCTTTGAATTTATAAAATTGTTGTTTACCAACAAAATCATAATTTAAAGTAATTGGATTAAATTGCTCAATAACATTTTTCAATCCTTTATCGAGAAATTCATTAAAAGGATTAATTTGGTGTTGAATAAGGAAATTGGGTTCTTTCATCATCAATTTCAATATATTCCATGCACCAGTTTCCCAGTTAAATGTTTCATTTGAAATTAAATTTGAAGTTGAATTATTAAAATTATGTGTCATAATTATATTTTTAATTATAAATTACTTTTAAATCATTTTATATCAAATTTTGTTTTTAAAACAAATTCTTTAAGTATTTTTGCTCTTTAAATAAAATTATAAAACTATTTAAATAAAAAAAATATTAATATATTAAAATTTAAAAATAATTAATTATTAATATATAGTATTATCATATTAATCATGTCTCGTTTTAAAAATCCTAATAAAAATAAACACCGTTATAATTATTATAATAATTCAAATTCAAATAAATTTAATACAAAAAATATTCGTTCTAATAAATATAAACACCGTTATAATTATTTTAATCAATATCCTATACCAATTATTAATAATCATTCAAATCAAAATAATCAATCAAATGTCATAAATAATTCAAACCAAAATAATCCGCCAAATATCGTTAATAATCCTAATGAACAATGGATTGATATTACCGATTTATTTAATTTATTACCAAATAATATACCTTTATTCCTAAATCCTGAAAATACTTATCCACCACCAATTAAGTCTAAACGTAAAAATAATACTGACGGTTCTGGTAATACTATTAATAATCAAGTTAAAAGGGATGCATCAGGTAATATTATTAAAAATAAAAAACCCAAATTATCAGACCCAACAAATTATGGTGATAAACCGATTAATATATTACCAGGTGTATCAGTTATAAGTATTACTCGTAAAGGTGGAAAACCATCAGATAATTTATTTTCATCATTAATACCGGAAATAAATAAAGCTTTAAATGAAATAGCAGAAGGTGAAAAAGATAAATGTTGTATAAAAGATTCGAATAAAAAGGATATTGAAAAAACAACTAAAAAAACACCTTTAGAATTAACAGACGATGAAGAAAAAATGCCATTTGAAATAATTGATAAAAAGATAGAAACTATTGCAGATTTAATTCAATTAGGAAAAGATTATGAAACAATTTATAAACCAATGAAAAAAAAATTTAATTTAAATGTTAGAGTTTTAGCTGATTTAGTTCAGCCTTTAGAAGATTTAAATACCATGATTGGAATGGAAAATATTAAAAAGTCTATTTTTAATAAAATTATTATGTATTTGCAAGGATTAGAAAATACAAATAAAGATTTTCTTCATACAGTTATTTGTGGTAGTCCAGGTATGGGTAAAACAGATATAGCTAAAATAATGGGTCGTATATATGCAAAAATGGGTTTTTTATCAAATGGTAAATTTATTGAAGCTAAACTTACAGATTTAAAAGGAGGTTTTCTAGGGCAAAGTGAATTAAAAACTCAAAAACTTTTAGATGAAGCAAAAGGTAATGTATTATTTTTTGACGAAGCATATTCACTAGGAGGTAGTGATGATAAAATAGATTCATATTCACAAAGTATTATTGATGTATTAAATCCATTTATGGATAAATATAAAAATGATTTTGTATTAATTATTGCCGGATATAAAGATGATTTATTAAAAAGATTCTTTAAAGGTAATCAAGGTTTGCGTTCTAGATTTGGTTTATGGTTAGAAATCGACCCATATAAAGCAGAACAATTACGAAAAATATTTATTAAAAAAGTATTAGATTATGGATGGAAAATTAATGAAGACCAAATAAAAACAGAATTCTTTGAAAAACATAAGGAGGACTTTAAATTTTTTGGTCGTGATATGGAAAATCTATTTTCAAAATGTAAAATTGCGCATGCTAAAAGAGTTTTATATTGTCAGCCATCCGAAAAGAAAATATTAAATGAAGATGATTTATTAAAGGGTTTTAAAGTTTATAAAAATGATATGAATGTTAATAAAAATGATGGTATAAGTGATTATATATTAAATCATATGTTTTTATAAAAAATTGAAATAAATACATTTTTATAAAGTGGTAAAACTATTATTTTATAAAAATTTGATAAAAATTTAATATTCTATATTTTTTTATAACTCGCTTTAATAAATATCTATCAAGATGTATATTAAAGCACAATTCAAAAACAGAAATTCTAATATTATTAAAAACACTGAAGATATTCTATCTGAAATATCATCAATGTATCCTGAAAAACTTTATCCAAATCAATCTGGTTATATGACTAGGTCTGAAATAATATTATTTACTATTTATGGCATAGCTATGCAATTAAATAATAAAACAAAAAGCCCTACATATGAATATACTTTAGATGAATTAGTAGAATATACTTATTCAGAAAAAGGGAAAGAATTTAAAAATGATTCAACCGAATATGACTATGATTGTATTATCTATTTCTTAAAAAAATATAAAATTCAAACATGGTATTAAGTTATCTGGAATTTTATTTTTTATGCATTATCCCTTTATAAATTAAGTAATTGAAATAATTTATTTTTTATCCTTTTATAAAATTAAAATATAAAAAAATTTGATATATTTGCTTTCAAATAATAATTATAGTGTGCTAAGTTATGGCACATAAAATAATATACCATGAAAACACCAGTAGAAAACATGTAAAAACTTGTCTGAGTTTTGGTAAGTTTGGTTATGATTATTACATGTAAAACCCGAATCATATCCATGTGTTAAGATAATCACATGCAGGCTATTATGATAGCAAATTATCTTAAATTATATATGTATTAAGTTATGTAGATACATAAATATTATATTAAACATAACCATGATAATACGGAAAACATGACAAATAACCGAGTTTTTTTATTTTACCCATTTATAAAATTAAGTATTCTTTCTTATTTAATTTTATAAAATTATAAATAATTATGATAACTAGAAGAAGGTCATCGAATACTAATCGAAGAGCATCTAAAAAACGCACATCTTCAAAAAATGAAAAATATGGAGATTTAGGTGTTGGAGAAACTATTGATATAAATGAACCCGTATCAAGAAAATCACCTCAATCATCAAAAAAAAATAAAAAAGATAAAGATGTAAAAATATCAGTTATAAAAAAAGATGATATAGAAAAATATAGTCATCAAATAAAAATTGATTTAAATGAAAGTTCTGAAAATAAAATGATTATTAAAAATTTTAATAATTCAATAAATAAAGATAAATATAGAATATCACCAATTATAAATAATCAAAATAATAAACCAATATATCGAGAATCACCTAGTTTATTACAAAATTATAATAATCAAATAAACAATTTATATAAAAGACAACCTAATTTAGTTGAAAATAATTTACTTAGAAATTCACCTAGATATTCCCCGAATAATAATCAATTACCTAGATATTCCCCAATTAAATCAAATGAAAAAGAATATTCAAATCAAATATTATCAAACGTAAGTTCAGATTATGTAAATAATGATTTACGTCGTTATTCACCTACATATATTAAAGATTATTCAAAATCAAGCCCAACTTATATAAAAGATAGTAAAAATAATTTTGAATATACCAAACCAAAACAATCACCTAAATTAATTGATTATGATGTTGAATTAGGTATAAAAGGACGTTTTAAAGAATATCGTGAGTCTCCTAGTCTTTTAAATAATTCAAAGAGTAAATCACCTTTTATAGACTATTCAAAAAAAGAAAATGAAATTATTAATCGAAATCTTACACAATCACCTCGTAGATATATTGACTTGACAAATAATAATTTTAGAGTGTCTCCCACTAATAATAGAAATGAATATCGTGAATCACCTAGTTTTTTAAGATATAATAATATACTTGATAATAATAAAAATATGTCCAATATTAATAAAAATACAGAAAATAAAAAACATTCACCTCAATTAAGAAATAATAAAATTGAAAATAAAAATCAAAATTCACCTATTTTACAATCACAAAAAAATATACCTACTCTTAAACAGTTTCAAAATACACTAAAAGACTCTAATAATGAAATATTAGCATTATCTGAAAAATCTGTTCCAATATTAACAAATTTAGATAATTTTATTTTACCTAAATCACATTTTAAAGAATCACTATTTTTAAAAAATAAAGAACAAATTACTTATTTTAAAAATATGCCTGATATATCTGATAAATATATATGCACAATTATATCAGATGGAATAAAAATAAATAAGCAGGAGTTAGATAATAAAACATAAAAATAATTAAATTAAAAAAAATATATTTATTTAAAAACATTTTTCTATTAAAAGATAGAAATTAATATAAAAATGTCCATAACAACTATTAAATCAACAAAAGCTCATAAACCAACAATAATAGATGAATATCTTGAAAAACAAGAATATTATGAAAAAAAATATGGAGAAAATACCGTTGTATTAATGGAGGTGGGTGGTTTCTTTGAAATTTACAGTGTAATTAATGATGATGAACAAAGTGGTCGTATATATGAAGTCGCAGATATTACTAATTTAAATGTATCAAAAAAAAATGATAAAAACTCACCAGTATCTCGTTCTAATCCATTAATGGCCGGATTTCCAAGTCATTCATTTGAAAAATGGAAAGACATTCTTCTTAAACATGATTATACTATTATTAAAATGGAACAAGAAGCACATGGTGGTAAAGGATTTAATCGTAGTGTCACCGAAATTATTTCTCAAGGTGTTAATATTGATTCAACCAATTTTTCTAATGCAATGATGTCAGTTGTTATTGAAGAAATGAAAGACCATAAAATTAATAAACCTATTTTATGTGTAGGTATTTCAATAATTGATATTACAACAGGAGAATCAGTTGTATATGAAACACATTCATCAGCTGATGATTTTAAATTTGCTTTAGATGAGGTATTTCGTTTTATTCAAGCTTACTCGCCATCGGAGGCATTATTTCATACTTTTAATGTATCAATGACAAAAGATGATATAGTATCCTATTTGGAGTTATCTAATGTTAATGTTCATTTTAATATTTATGATAATGAAAATTATAAACATCTCTTACAAAATAAATTTAAAATTGAATTATTAAAAAAAGTATATCCATCTACCGGTATGCTTACACCAATCGAATATATTGATTTAGAACGTTCTCCTTTTGCATTAAATTCTTATATTTATTTAATTCAATTTACATATGAACATAATGAAAATATCATCCAGAAATTACATAAACCTAAAATTTGGGAACCAACCAAATATTTAATTTTATCTCATGATTCAATCGTTCAATTAAATGTAGTTCCTGATAAATCTAGACAACAATCTAAAGGTATATCATCTTTATGGGATATTGTTGATAAAACTAATACACCTATTGGTCGTAGATTATTACGTGATAATTTATTAAATCCTATTTTAAATACTGATGAATTAAATAAAAGATATACATTAATCGAAAAACTTATACCTAATTATGGAACATTTAAAACTTATTTAAAAAACATTTCTGATATTGAAAGATTACATCGTAAAATGTCCATTAAAATGATTAATCCAGCTTCATTTGTTAATTTAGATATGAGTTATACTAATATTCTTCATATTATAAAATATATAAATGAATCTAACATATCTGAATTAATCAATATTTTACCATCAAATGATGTATTAACTAAATTTAATGAGTTTATTGGGGATTATAAAGATAAATTAAGAATTGATTGTTTATCAGGAACATCGTTAAATAATTTAACAGATTCTATATTTAAAAAAGGTTTATACGATGAAATTGAAGCAATTATGGGTGAAATTAATAATTGTAATTTATTTTTTTCAACATTTGCAAATCAATTAGTTCAATTATTTGAAAAGAATGCTACTAAAGATTTAATTGAATCTAAAAATAATGAACGTGATGGCTTTTATTTATCTATAACTAATACTCGTGCATCTCTACTTAAAAAAGCTATTAGTAATCTTTCAAATAAAAATATTCAATTCGATATCAATAATAAAACATATGATATAGATTTATCTAAATTAGAAATTAAACCAGCAACTGGTTCATCAAAGATATATCATGATTGTTTTAAAACATTGTCTGATTCATTAGTTGCAAATTTTAGAAAATTAAATCTTCAAACAGAAATACTCTTTAATAATCTTATTTTAGAATACTCAACTAAATATGATGCGACATTAACTAAAATTACTAACTTTGTCGCATATATTGATTTTTTAACATCTGCTGCTCAAATTGCAACCGAAAATGGTTATTCAAAACCTAAAATTAATATTGATTCAGAACAATCATATATTAAAGCATGTGATTTAAGACATCCGATTATTGAAAAAATTAATAATCAAATACAATACGTTGCAAATGATATCCATTTAGGTATTGACGGACAAAACGGTATTTTATTATTTGGTTTAAATTGTGTTGGTAAATCGACTATGATGAAAAGTGTTGGTTTAGCTACAATCATGGCACAATGTGGTTTATATGTTCCAGCAAAATCATTTGAATATTCTCCATATAAATATTTATTTACTAGAATTTCATCAAATGATAATTTATTTAAAGGTCAATCTACATTTGCGGTTGAAATGAGTGAATTAAGGGCTATTCTTAAAAGAACTAATAAAAATGCATTAGTATTAGGAGATGAATTATGTTCTGGAACTGAAACTACTTCTGCTTTAGCAATAGTCACTGCCGGTGTAATGCGTTTATGTCAAAAAAATAGTAGTTTTATATTTACAACACATTTACATAAATTGGCAGAAATGGATGAAATTAAGTCTTGTTCAACTGTTAATTCTTTTCATATGGAAACTTTATATGATGAATCTACTAAAAAATTAATCTATAATCGTAAATTACAACCTGGTAATGGTAGTGCTATTTATGGTTTAGAAGTTGCTAGAGCAATGGATTTAGATGATGAATTTATTTCAGTTGCAAATAATGTTCGTAAAAGAATAATGGGTATTAATGACCATATTGTTGTAAATAAAACATCACAATTTAATTCTAATGTTATTATTAATTGTTGTTCTATTTGTAAATCTAAAACAGAAGAAGTTCATCATATAAATGAACAACAATTTGCAAATCAAAATGGTATGATTGACTATTTTCATAAAAATAATTTATGGAATCTGGTTCAGTTATGTCATCACTGTCATAATGATGTTCATAATGGTAAATTAATTATAGATGGATATGTTCAAACATCTAACGGTGTTGAATTACAATATAAATATTCTGAATCTAAACC
>JACCDO010593656.1_pt1 | contig 11022 bp, 6 predicted proteins | sample 7446101 | NCBI WGS metagenome assembly JACCDO01 (sample SAMN15323440, study PRJNA562643) | freshwater metagenome | isolation source: river surface water | place: USA:Blue River Watershed | collected 2017-08-16
AGAACCCAAAGCAAAGGATTTGGGTGAAACATTTTTTCTTTAATTTTTTCTGTTTGTCTCAAGAAAATTCAAAGCTTCAAGTTGCAACTTGCAGTCAGGAACTCAAGGCAACAACCTCTGTGGCTCTTGTTGCATCAATTGAAGCTTGAAATAGTGATTAAAATATTAATATGTTAAAGTGTGGAGAATATGCTGCAATCATCAGCTAGTTTTGGTATCTAAGCATCCATTTATTTCTAGGATTTAATTGCTATTTTTGACTTTAATGTATATCAAATAACTATATTATTCAATACTTCACGTGGAATTGTAGTTAGTATAATTCGTTATAATGAACCGGGCCGGTTTGAAAAAGTTTTTGGCGATGCGATGAATAGACATAGACATTGCCAGGAAGATGTCGTCATTCCGTCGCACAGCTCCTGCACCAACAGCAGCTGCGACTGTAGGAGGAGTGCCATTGCAGCCCGTGCTCTCAAACCAGGGATGTAAACCATGGTTCAATAATCTAGGAATTGTGAGCAGTGGTCACAAAGAGCTTGATGAATACATTGGCGGCGGCATTGCACTTGGAACATTATTGAACATTGAAAATGATGTTTACACTAACTATGGAGAGACAATCTTGTCATATAATATTGCGGAAGGTTTGTCTCACGGACATAATATAATGATTTTATCAGCCAAATCATTAGAGAAAATTGATAATTTATTATCTAGATTACCTTATAATGAAACAGTTGGCACAATAGTAAGTGAAAGTAAGAGTGAAAATGGAAATTCTAATGATCTGAAGATAGCTTGGCAATATGCAAAATATATTGATGCTGAGAAAGATAAAGAAAAAACAAAAGATAAAGATAATTTCACAAAATTACCACGTTATTGCTGTAGTTATAATTTATCGAAAGGAATCCAGGAAACCCTGCTGAAAAGTGCGCCAACCTCTCGCATTCAGATTACAGATCACAATTATGAGCGTATTTTAGACACGATAAAAGAATTTTTAAATAAATCAACTAGGGAAGGAAAAATATCTCGAGTATTTTTGCCGGATATTAGCGACCTGCTTTACGACGGCGGTAACGTGGTCAACAAAGGCTCGTTGAGCGCTAATTTGAACCGCTTGCTTAAATTCATACTTCAAATCAAGTACTTAATACGTGGTACAAGAAGTATCGTGGTTACATCAACTAATTATATTCCAAACAGTAGTGTCTTCTCGGTGTGCTTGGACAGCAACATATCGATTGAGTCATTTGCGGGTCATAAACAGGAGATACCAGCTGAATTCAATGATTATTGTGGGTTTTTTGTCATCAAAAAATTGCAACAAGTTGGTGTATTAGCCCCATTTCGCCCTCCAGGAAGTAGGTTTGGCTTGAAGAGAGACAAGCGGAAGCTGTACATACAGCCGTTGCACTTGCCGCCAGAGGAGTCCCGTGCATTCAGTAGCGCGGGATTTGACTCTGTTCCTGCCAGCAATAGTAATAGTAATAGTGGTAGTAATAGTAGCTCGATGCACAGCCAGGTGACCTCTCACGACCACGACCACGGCCACAGCCACCATCACGATCATGCCAATAATACAAAGCCAGTAGTACCCGAAGCTAAACCCATCGTTAGCTATAGCAGCAACAATAGTAATAATCCTAGCAGCAGCAGCAGTAGTAGTAGTAGTCAACCGAGTAATCCACCTATTCGAGTGCCTAGTTTCACGCCGGTATCAATATCGCGTAAACCACCACTTCGCCCTGGACAAGGTTGCTCCTCTAACTTAGGAAGCAGCAAGTCATTCGACTTTTAACCAATTTTCCATATTCATTAATGTAAAAATAACTACTCCGTCCCTCATCCACACCACTTCTAACAGTTAAAAAAAAAGGAAAAAAGAAAGGAAAGAAAAGCATAAAAGGGATGCATCGGATCATCATGATGGGGGTATAATGTGTGAGAAATGAGCAGCAGAGAGATGGAAGAGAGTTTCAACCCTCCGGTTGGTCTTGATAATGACAAGCTCTATGAGAAATTACGTGCACATACTGAGAAATTATTAGCCGAACAATACTCTCGTTTACATGAACAATTTCAGATTCAACTTGAACAAGTAGTGGGTAAATTGCAAGAACCACGACGAAGTGAGTCAGTAACTGTGCGAGCAGGTATAGAAGGAACTATCAAACCCGTGGTAGTATCAACAACAACTGGACTCAGTACTAATAAAGAAATAAAAATTAAAAAAGAGAAAAAGAAATTAAATAAAATTCCACCGCATTTAGCAAGTCGTTACTTGTCACCTATACCCATGCTTGTACCAAAGAAACCAGTTCTTTCGAAAAAGCTAAACAAACCAATTGTTGACGAAATGCCTATTATTGACACAAGCAATGATCCCCAGGCAACCATGTACAACGACGTGAAAGCTATTGATTTGAAGTTATCGGAAGAAGAACAGAACAAGCTTCCTTCGGTAACAAAAGCATTCTTGAAAAAATCCATGTATTTTTTAAATGATATTCAACAATTGGATAGTGATAAATCCGTTAAGAAGCCGAAATCAGCAACAGGACGCAAACCCACGACTGCTGGTGCATTCAGTAATAACAATAGAGACAGTAAAAGCCGAAGTAGAAAGAACCGCCTTACTTCATCCGCTCCATCAAAATTGTCGTTAAACAGTGATGAAGTATTTGAGGTTGATGAGGCGGTGGATGCACTTGAAGTCAGTAATTACGACATCGACGAGGAAATACCAGTTGAAGAGAGTGATTCCATCACTAACAACGAGGTAGTTGCGCCCAATAACGACACCATAAGCAAGGATATCCCGTTAAAAAGCAGTGAAATAATGAGTAAGAAGAGCAGTGCTACCGCACCACTACCACCTAGACCGAAGCAAGCGAGACCGATGACATCCCCAGTCAAGAGTTCTGTCCCGAAGGAATGGACCGATTTACGGCTGGATCTGCACAGCACATCCAGTAGCCAAGACGACCATTTACTGAGTAATGTTGCAAAGCAATGGGAGAATCAGGTCGCGAAACATGTGCTGTCCCTGTTTGCCTCGCATAAGATGCACAGCGGAAACCACAAGGAAGGAAAGGATATTTTGAATTTTGTAGACATTCACGACGAAGAAAACAGGGATTCCGTTGCCGCGGAACTGAATAGCCACAGTCATAAAATGTTTGGTACGAATAACACCCACCATGTCAATGATGAAACCTCCAAGATAACATCACCCGCCTCCAAGTTTATGAAGAAGAAGATAGGTTTACCTCGTGCTACAAGTGCATCCGAGTCCCGTGTCAAGCAACGGCTATGTACGGCAGATGGTGAAGATTTTGAGAAAGCATTTAGTAAATTTCGTTCATGTCATGTGATAACAACAAAAGCTGGTGAACAAGTTGCACTGCGTGGTTCACCCAAGGTTGCACCTATATGGTTCGTTGCTAACGGTGACATATTCAGTGACTGGTCATTCCTTCCCGGTGGCAATAACCTGCAAGCTCAGCTCAATGTCATGTATGAGAACAGATCCCTCGTTGAGTATGTCGACGTACTCAAAACCATCATCATTGACCTATATCGGGTTGCAACGGGCACTAAAATTGAAAAATTAACGGTAAATAAAAAAGAATCATTAAAAACAGAATCACCCAAGAAAAAGAAGTTAGAAAGCAAGCAATGGGACGATAACAACAATACCGTCACACCCAACGTGTTGTACAGTCCACCCATGTCCCCCACGTCCGCGCAGCTACAACAGCAACAGAATAGCAGCAAGTTTACACCAGATCAATTGAAAGAAATATTCCGTAAATTAATAATTTCTTCTAATTCTATGGCAATGTTGGCTATCTCCAAGAAGCAAGAGGACGCCGCGTGTCGGTTGATCCAGGTGGTGGAGTCGTATATTCACCTAGACGGAATCCTGCCCAAGTCATCACGTGATGATCTAAATGCCTTAGTGTTCACTACATGGGGTTATTATTTTTATAAGAAGCGGAAGTTTTCATCAGCAATAACTTTTACCAAGAAAGCACTTGAGTTATACGAACTTCTTGGGAATAAAGAGTGTGTTGCCATGTGTTTGACTCAGCTAGCTGCGGCCTATACACTCCTTAGTAAACCAAAAGAAGGTCATCAGTTGTTGTACCAGTTCATCGCCATGTTGGAGGACGGAAGGCTGTCGGTAGCCAACTCAGAAGCAAGAGAATTGTGTATTTGTGCTATTGCTTACCATAACTTGGCAGTGATACAGTTAAAATTATTAGTACCAGATTTAGCTATTAAATCAGCTCAAAGTGCTCAAAAAATTGCTAGATTATGTATTTCCTATAGTAGCCGTTGGAGCAACGTGTTCCAATACACGTACGACGCAGCTCTTGATGATATCAATTTTCATCTAGCTAATGGTAAATTATATGACGCTGAATCATTAAAATTCTTGAATGAAATTACAAAAGAATACTTTCATCCAGTCCCCGAGGACGAGGGAAATATTATCGTTGGCAATCGAACCGCCAAGTGATACTCTGCAAACAGATTATATAACATATTATTATTTTTTGTCATTACTATTGTTATTATTATCCTTATCTTTGTTATTTTTTTCATTAAATATTTCATTCCAATCAATTGCTTCGTCGTTATCATCGTCTTCAATCTTGGATAAGTTCACACCAAATTGTTTTAACTTGTTTCTTATTGTATTTTGTATTTTATTCATAGCTTTGATGTCCTCATTGTTATCATATATTATGTCTTTCTTTAATTTACTTTTTAAATCATCAACCTTTGTTATACCAGTAACTCCAATGGAAACAGCAAGTAAACCAGTAAATATGCCAAAACATAATAGTGTTCCATATGCAAATGCTTTTACTCCTACATTCAATGGTTGTGCCACTCTCATTGCTCTTCTTACATTATTATATCGAGTATTATAATGAACAGCATACAATGAACAGCTGCTAGCAGTAGCTAACCACGACACTTGTCCCCACACTGATGTCGGAAACACAGTGAATTCTGGTAACTTCTCACTATTTTCCATTTTTTTTTTCAATATTTTTCTTTTTTGGAAATTTTTTGTCAAAAGTGAAATTGAAGCTGAAGCTACAAGTTCGACGTCTTAAACGGATAGGTTGTTGAAAGATGATGTATGTCACCACCCTTTTCCTCATCCTTATGCTCATAATTGAGCCAAGTAGTGGCTATTACTCTCCACTAAAAACAATCCGACAAAATAATAATAAGAAACTAACACATCATCATCATAATATAAATAATAATAATAAGTTATACATGAAACCACAAATAATATCTGGCACATTATCACCTACCATAACTTATAACTTGTTACTAGCAAAGTTTAGTAATGCTTGTGTTGTGAATATGTTTTTCTTTACATTATTATTAATAATACGACAACAATCATTAACAAAAGCTGGTTTATTTCATTCTTTTTTACTGGGTATTGGATTATGGACATTTCTTGGTTATGAAGGTTGGTTATTATGTGTCTCATATTTAATATTAGGTTCATTTGTTACAAAAGTGAAAATGAATTATAAAAAATCATTAGGAATAGCTGAAAAAAGAGATGGTAAAAGAGGACCAGAAAATGTATGGGGTAGTGCTGCGACAGCAATGGTACTTGCTATATTAACGTACTTATTACCAAATAAGTTCTATGAAGTATTAAAAATTGGTTATGTAGCATCATTAACAACCAAATTAAGTGATACATTTGGTAGTGAAATAGGTAAAGCATATGGAAAAAATACTTATTTAATCACTACGTTAAAGAAAGTTACCAAAGGAACAGAAGGCGCAATCAGTGTTGAAGGCACACTTGCTGGTGTAGCTGGTGGGATAATTCTAAGTATTATTGGTTATTTACTTGGTTTTATATACAATTGGAAAGGATTTGTTATCTGTAATATTGCCGCGTTTATAGCTTGTTTATTCGAAAGCTACATCGGTGCGACGTACCAACAACACGCATTCTTAACAAACGAATTAGTTAATCTTATCAACACGGTTATTGGTGCCGTTATTGCCATGGGATTATACATCATTGTGTGACAGTACATGTATGTGTAGTTGATGTATTTGTAATTTATATAAGTAACCTTTCTTCATGAAATTGAAATTGTATAGTAAAATCTCCACAGAAGGTAAAAGCCAGTGATGATACCGATGTGAAATATTTGATGGGATGCACCCTAGGAAGAATAGTAAGTAAACATAAAAGCATAGTAGAATAGTAATGACTTACCACGATATCAAACGTGCCACGAGGGAAATAACCCTCGGGAAAGTCTAGTAGACAACATATCACAGTACCAAAGCACAAGTACATGCGAATGATGGGACCAAGGTGATCATTAAGTTTACCCGTCAAGAGATAACCAAGGAACCACGCAATCATGGGACCAATCGCATAAATCATGCCAATTCCAGTGCGGAAAACATAGGTGTTCATTATTGCGCGCATTGTGGCGAATATACTACTACTACTACTACTACTACTACTACTACTGTTATTACTAATAATTTTATTATCTGTTTCCCTCTTGCTCTTGCTCTTGCTCTTCTTGCTATCCATTGGGGCATAAACAGTTTGTAATGCAGTATATGTAATAAAATAAATCAAAATACCAAAAATTAAATTAAAAAAAGTATATATAAACCAAATATTGTGATAACCAGAAGTATAAATTTCAAAATAAGAAACAATTAAATTACTTCCACAGATGTATATTGAGATGCCTGCCCAATCCATACATTGCACCGTGCGACTTTTCATATCCGAATGACAACAAAATGTGTGAAATATAGTAGAATTACTAAACATAATCATACCACTAATAACATAAATACTTATAATTATTGTTTTACCAACATGTTCAGCGTCATATGGTGTTGAAAATGTAGTAAACAAACAATAAAATGCAATTATAAGACCAAATATATGAGTCCAAATATTTACAACTTCATTATGTATAGTTAATAATGAATAGACGCATGATTTGGTGCAATTTGATGGCTTCCTATAACAGGTACAAACTTTATTATATGTTATTCGTGTATTGGTCCATGGATATCTTTTGATCAATTCATTCAGATCTAGTAAATATGGATATGTCTTGAATAGGTCATTACTAGTTATTATAGTATTTTGTGCTTGTTTTTTCATAACTATGATGAATATACTAGTTTGCTGTGATGATATAGGAGATTATAAAGAGATTTGCTGTTAAATTCGTTGATTTTTTTGATTTTTTACGTATTAAAATGTTATTCACGTTTTTGTCTCTTTCCGAGCGAGTGACAGCGAGTCCTGCCTGCAAGAGTTCCGCCTCCGAGTACCGTCGATTTCATTGGTGCTCAGAAGAGATTTGCGACGACCGACTTAGTAGTGCGCAAAACACGGCTATTTGAAGGGACAAACAGCTAGTTAGGCTGCGCTAGTCAATCAATGCACTACCAACTCTCCCACTAGGTCGACGAGGTACTCATTAGTTAGGTTGAAGTTCAACTTACCGCTTTGCCCATACCAAGTTGAAGGTGAATAACGTGGTAAACTGAGAGGTAGAGAGATGAAGAGGATATTGGAGGTAAATACAGCACAAGGTAACGGATAAGTAAGGTATTACCACCTACGAATAAGATCTAAATCAGGGCGTCTCTTCCGGACAGTATCTACACCCGCATCAGTAATACTCCTACAGGAAGTAATATCAAACGATGATAAACTAATCAAGTTACCGTTAGCAAGTGCAATAATCCCCGCGTCAGAAATCTTATGGCATTTACTGATATTCAATGATGATAAACTAGTCAAGTTACCGTTAGTAAGTGCAATAATGCCTGCATCGGTAATGTTATAACACCAACGAATATTCAACGATGTTAAACTAGTTAATTTGCCGTTAGCAAGTGCAATAATCCCCGCGTCAGATATCTTATGGCATTCACTGATATCCAATGATGTTAAGGCGGTCAAGTTGCCGTTCGCAAGCGCCATCAACCCCGCGTTGGTGATCGCATCATTATAATGAATATTCAATGATGACAAATTAGTCAAATTACAGTCTGAAAGTGCAATAATGCTCGCGTCAGTAATATTTCTACAGCAAGTAATATTCAAGTAAGTTAAGTTAGTCAAGTTGCCGTTAGCAAGTGCAATCACTCCCGCGTCAGTAATATTACGACAGGAACTGATATCCAACGAGGTTAAATTAGTCAAGTTGCCGTTATCAATTGCCTGGATTCCTTCATCAGAAATATTACAGTGACTAATATCCAATGACGTTAAACTAGTTAAGTTACCGTTAGCAAGAGCAACCAACCCCGCGGCAGAAATATGACAATATGCTAACCACAATGATGTCAAAGTCATCAAGTTACCGTTAGCAATTGTCCTGATTCCTTCATCAGAAACACTAATACATGCAGTAATATCCAACGACGTTATACTAGTCAATTTGCTGTTAGCAAGAGCAACTAATCCCTCATCACTAATATGATCACAGTAACTAATATCCAACGATGATAAACTGGTCAAGTTACCGTTAGCAATTGCCCTGATTCCTTCATGAGTAATATATTTACAGTAACTAATATTCAATGATGTTAAATTAGTAAAATTGCCGTTAGCAAGAGCAGCAATCCCGTCATCAGAATTACCACGACAGGAACTGATATTAAGTGACGTTAACTTGGTCAAGTTACCATTAGCTATTGCAATCACTACTGCGTCGGTAAAATTATCACAGTAACTAATATTCAACGACGTTAAACTAGTCAAGTTACCATTAACAAGTGCAATAATCTCCGCGTAAGTATTTTTATAACAGATACCAATGTCCAATGTTGTTAACTTAGTCAAGTTGCCGTTAGCAAGTGCAGTCAAACCCGCGTCTGAATAACGAGCACTTTTTGGCAATCTCAATGTTGTTAAATTAGTCAATATGCCATTAGCAAGTGCAATCATACCTGCGTCAGACATATACACACTGCTATCAATATCCAATACTTGTAACATTGGCAACCCATTTGCAATATCCATTAGTTGTTGGTCACTAACATTCCTATATTTCCATGAAGTAACTTTAATTCCTCGTGCAATAAGCCATTTCAGCATTTCTTTATCCATTCTCCTTCTCCAGAGGTAGTTATCCTTAACCTTCACATCTATCGCTACTGAACTCAGCACTTGTAGCCATCTCTCTCTTCTCTCGTCATGATGGCTATACAAGAATGCAATATCAATTCTACCCCAATCATCGATACTCAAATATGTCATGAGATGTGCAATGCTATCTAATGGAAGGTAATGGAACAGACTATCCATTTGTATAGTTGATCTATATCTGTACTCACTAGTAATTAATTCTTTTAGATTGACTAAACCGATTATTACTATTACTAACTAATAAATGAAACAATTTTAAATTAACTCAATCAATCAAACAAATCAAACAAATCAATTAAATAACAATCTCAAAACCAATCTCAAAACCAATCTCAAAATCAATGCAAGATAAAATCAAGGCAGTATAAGGTACAATATCAATAATGTTTATAAAAAGATGTTATAAATCTTACTATTGATACTGCACCAACTCACTCAACACGACTTTCTCTATCAATTTCTTGCTCTCTTATTTGCTCTATGTCTTCGTAACTAGAGACTTATTAACTAATTGGTATGTTTGATTGAAGTTTGAAGTTTTCTTGTCACTTTTGAGTTCCGCCTCCGAGTGACGTCGATACCACACTACTAGGTAATCAGATGCCGACGACCGACTTAGTAGTGCGCAAAACACGGCTACTTGAAGGGACAAACAGCTAGTTAGGCTGCGTTAGTCAATGCACTACCAACTCTCCCACTAGGTCGACGTGGTACTCATTAGGTTGAAGTTCAACTTACCGCTTTGCCCAACCAAGTTGGAGGTGAATAGTAAAACTAAGAGTTGGAGAGAGATGAAGAGGATATTGGAGGTAAATACAGTACAAGGTAACAGATAAGTAAGCTATTACCACCTATGGATATTTAAATCAGGGAATCTCCTCAGGACAGTATCTACAGCCGCGTCGGTAATATTTCTACAATCGGCAATATTCAACGATGATAAACTAGTCCAGTTACCGTTAGCAAGTGCAATGACACCTACGTCGGTAATATTCTCACACATAGCAATATTTAATGATTGCAATGTTCTCAAGTTACCGTTACCAAGCACAGCTAACCCCGCGTCAGTAATATTCTTGCATTTAGTTATACTCAATGAACATAATTTAGGTAAAGTCGTGGTAGCAAGCGCAACAAGACCTGCGTCGGTTACACTTCTACAATTAGTAATATTCAACGATGTTAAACTAGGTAATTTGCCGTTAGCAAGTGCACCTAATCCCGTGCCGGTAAAATTATTACACGAAGTAATATTCAACGATGCAAAACTAGACAAGTTATCGTTAGCGAGTGCAGTAACGCCTGTATCGGTAACCTGATAACACCCACCTATATCCAATAGTGCCAATGTTGTCAAGTTGCCGTTAGCAAGTGCAACTAATCCCGCGTCAGAAATATTCTTGCTCATATTTAACTTTAATTCACATAATTTTGTCAAGTTACCGGTAGCAAGTGCCTTCACTCCTACATCAGTTACGTGATCACAGTTACCAGAATCCAATATTGACAATTTTGCCAAGTTACCGTTAGCAAGTGCAACTAACCCCGCGTCAGTAATATTCTTACATCCACCTATATTCAATATTGACAATGCTGTTAAGTGACCGTTAGCAAGTGCAACTAACCCCGCGTCAGTAATACGATTACATCCATTAATATTCAAGTTACATAATTTCGTCAAGTTGCCTCTAGCAAGTGCAATGACACTTGCGTCGGTTATCTCATCACACCAACTAATATCCAATGAAGTTAAGTTTGTCAAGTTACCATTAGCAAGTGCAATAATCCCCGCGTCGATAATCTGCTCACACTGA
>JACCDO010852044.1_pt1 | contig 11022 bp, 12 predicted proteins | sample 7446101 | NCBI WGS metagenome assembly JACCDO01 (sample SAMN15323440, study PRJNA562643) | freshwater metagenome | isolation source: river surface water | place: USA:Blue River Watershed | collected 2017-08-16
CCAAACTCTTTCGTCATACTCCTGATAGAGTTGAAGCGAATACACATGATTTACGATGGTGGAGACGGGCTAATCTGAATTTAATTTTAGAATTCTTAACACGGGCTCCTCAAAAGTCTCAACAAGGCCTTGGAGCCTTGTATGTGTTAATGGCATTGGTGCAGGTCGTTCCTGAAGCCTCTGATGCCTATCCATGGGTTCGTGAAAGTCTTGGTTATTGATTATTCGTGTTTCTTTCAACAAAATTTTGAATTTTTTCAATTTTTTCAAGAATATTGCTAAAACGACTCTCACCTAACATGCTTCGTTTTTCAGCCAAAATCTCTTTATCTTGTTTTAATTGTTGTAAAAGATCCTTTCTCATCTGCATACGTTGTTCATGCGATAATTTATGCATTACCTCGTGTTGTAATGTATCTAAATACTTCATAAATGTTTCAGTATTTTTTATATACTGAGGGGTTATCTTATTTAAGAGAGTCTTACCTTTGGAAAGAATACTAGACATACCGCCTTTTTGTCCTTCTTTGCGTTTTCTATTTAAAAAATTTGCATGAGTTTCACCGCTCATCATCGTCTGACCAAATGTTTTATTATTTTTCTTTGTAACATTTACACTTGGCATAGCTGCAGGACCAGGGCCTCCCATGGGGCTCTTTTGACCAAATAAACCTTTTATACTTGGAAGCGAGATTGACATAGGACCAGCCCCGCCATCTTGTTTTTCCTTACGAGTGAAGAAATTCTTCATTTTATTGAAGATCCCCTTCTTCTTGATACCCAAAAAAGCATGGGCATTTCCAGTGGAACCCATCATATTTCCAGTGCTATCTTTCTTTCTATGGAAAAGACCATTAACTAAGCCGCCGCCGCGATTCTTGCGAGTCTTTAAAGACTTTGAGCGTCTTGTCTTCCGAGTGGAATGCTTACGAAAACGTGTGGCCATTCTACTTCATGCAAAGATTTACCGCAGAAGACTCCAATAGGGTCCTGAGATATAGCGAACATTCTTATAGCCTTTGGCTTTGAGCATGTCTGCTGCATAGCGACTGCGTTGACCGGTATTGCAGTAAACTAAGATCCCCAATTGTTTATTAGGTAACCGCGTTTCCACCTCCGTAGCAAGTTTTGCCGTAGGGATATGAACAGCTTCTGGATAATGTCCCAAATTGTATTCAGTATCCGTTCGAACATCTAAGACAGTGGAAAACTCTCTGTTTGCTAGTGCTCGTTTGGCATCCTCTGCAGAAATCCAGAGAGGACTATTATACGTGTAATAGACAACCATAGCAACTGCTACTGCAGCAACAAGTGCTAAGATGGTAAGGAATTTCATCTCTTTTTATGCGATATAATTCGTAGGTTGTCCTGTGGTTCCACCTACACGAGGAACACCTGCTTCACCATAGCGTCGTAATTCTGAATCTATGGGCTGAGGTGGATACAAAGAACTCTGAGGGTAAGGAGTATTACATCCTGTGCACAAAGAAGGTTGAGCAGGATTGGGGAAATAGAATTGTAAACAGGATGCACATTGCAAAGATGCAGGAACTTTCGCTGTGTTCGGTAAATTGGGAAGAGGGCAGCAATACACTCCTAAGGTGCTTAAATCAATGGAATATCCATTCTGTGTTGAATAATCCGGACCACAACAGATAACAGCACCCGCATTTTTCATTTCAACCGCAGAGCGTTCATTAAAGGTCTCATTTCCACTCGCAAAGGTTTGAGAACAACAAGCCCCTACAGGCGTAGATTGGTAGGTATTGTTGTTGAGCCCTTTGTCTACAGGCCCTTGAGCTTGCGAACCTTGAATACTCTGAGCCGTTGGAGAAGGAGTAAAAATCGTTTTAGAAGCTTTCGCCTGATTAATATACGTCTGCAGACTACTATCTTTTGTTTGCTGACGACTTAAGAATCGTTTGGATTCTTGTTGTCTTCGCCAAAGTAATTCTCCTTGACTCATAGCCATATTGACTCTTTTCTATCCGTGTTCAATAAAAAAAGAGGCAGAAGAGGACAGGGGTGCAGGGGTGGACGCGGTGGCCGCGGCTGGGGTTGAAAATTGAATTTTTGGTTGGCCTACAGTTTGGACATAGCGTGTTTTGATTAAGATGTCTAAGCTCATTGTTAAGATTGGTGATTTCTCTGCTTCTAACTGTTCTATTGGTCCTATGAAGTCCCTGGAGTCCGGGGGCAAGATGGCTTCCCTCTTCTACAAGTATGGGGATAGCTCATCAAGCTCTCTTACAACTCAGGTAGGCTCTCTCAGCCTTCCTTATGGGATGAATGTCTTTGACAAGGCGGGTCCTGTCAAATACAGCATGGACCTGTCTCTCCGCGGATATGATGAAAATCCGAAGGTAAAGGCTATCTATGATGCCTTCATGGCTCTGGATAATTGGATGATTGACCAGGGTGTAAAGAACTCAAAGGCCTGGTTCAAGTCTGAACTTACTCGTGATGTCGTGAAGGCCTTCTATACTCCGATGGTCAAGGTTGCGAAGGATGCAGAAGGCAACCCGAAGCCTTATCCTCCTACCTTCAAGATTAACCTCAAAAAGGTGAACGACCAATTTGATGTAAAGGTCTATGATGACCAGGCTCGTCCTTATGAAGGTGTTCCTCTTGAAGACCTTCTTGTCAAAGGTGCTCAGGTAACAACTCTCATTCAATGCACCAGTGTTTGGTTTGCGGGCTCAAAGTTCGGTCTTTCCTGGAAGGCCAAGCAAATCCGCATGGACAAAGTCCCTGAAAGCATCCGTGGATATGCCTTCATTGATGATGATGATGTTCCTGCTCGTTCCTCCAAGTCTGCAGCCCCTGTGTCTTCTAACAAGTTCGCAGCTCTAGATACTGAAGCGGATGAAGAAGATGCAGAAGATGATGAAGTCTTTGAAGCCCCTGCTCCTGCAAAGCCCAGTGTTCTTGCTGCAGTTGTTCCTAAGACTCCCGCTCCTGCTCCCGCTCCTTCTATTGATGAGGAGGCAGAAGACCACGAGCCCATCCCTGTTCCCAAGAAAGCTGTCACGACTGTAAAGAAAGTTGTGGCGAAAAGCACCAAGAAAGCGTAAGGAGTGGTCTAAACTACATCAACAACTTTAAAATAGAAAGAAAAGATGTGTAACAAAACAAATCTTACAAAACGTTTTTTTGTGTTATTCCATCATCCTTTGAATGCACATAAACCCATCCAACTTGGTCTTTTAAAAGAGACTCCTTTGACTACCATGCTGTATAAACCCAATGATGTTACTTTTTTATTGAAACAAGATGTTGAGCAATTTGGCTACAAATTCCCTAAGGGTTCTCGTTGTTATATGGTGCCCATTGAGGTGCCCCGCGACTGGCTTCTTTATTAAATTTGAAAATTCTTTTCATCTTTTAGGAAGGTATCCATGACAGACAGTCTGCGTTTGCCCAATGCATCACTGTATTATCTTCCTGATATTTCAAATCTTCCCTTAAAAGAACTGGACATTCATGGAAATCGATTTGTAGGATTGGATGAATTGCCTGACACATTAGAAAGTTTAAATGTTTCAGACAATCGCTTAGAACAGGATGGTCTTTTCCTTCCGTTCCCCCAGCTAAAAATTCTTCATGCCCAAAAAAATAATCTGAATATCTTTGATAATGATGACTTTGTCATTTGTTTTCCTTCTTTGACGTATTTGAATCTTTCTTATAATAAACTCAAACATACAGGATTTCTTCGTCAGTCTACCGTCGAACACCTTAATGTAGCTCACAATCGTTTGCATCTTCTGAGTGGACTTCCTCAAACACTCAAAACACTTGTTGCTGATACAAATGATATCACAATGATACAAAGTAAACTTCCGCCTAACTTAGAATCATTGGATGTAACCTACAACTTTCTTCATTATGCTGGCTTACCCCTGAATTGGCCGTCTACACTTCGTGAACTTCATCTGGATCACAATTGTATTGAAAAATTTCCTCGTAAACTCCCTGACTCTCTCCAAATTCTTTCCTTGACCCATAACCGGATCTCAGAACTTCCATCTACCCTTCCTGCATCACTTCAGGTTCTTACTCTTTCTCAGAATCGGATTCGTTCCTTACCCAGCTATAAGAATCATAAACGACTTACTATATTCTTACTTGATGATAATTGTTTAACAGAAACACCTGAGGATACAATAGCAAAAGTCTTTTCAGCCGAGGGCAATTGGAATCTAGAACATCACCAGGAATCTCAAAAGAAAATGAAACGGTGTTGGAAGCGATATCTTCTCAGACTTCGCTTACGACAGTATAGACGAACCCAAAAAACAAAAGAAGAATTGTTCATGGTTAGCATGATGCCAGAACGTTGGCAACAAATTGATACACTAGACTCTATCTGGTTTGGCCGCAACCGCACTGACCCCCACTCGGATTAAACCCATAAGGATTGGAAGAAGCATCCGTAATACAGTAGCATTTTCCTAAATTTTGTTCCGTCACAATATTGGAGCGTTGGTCTGTTGGTTGGGTGCGACGAACAACCCATTGACCATTGGCGGAATCAATTTGAGCTTGTAATGCAGAGGCATACGCACCCAAAGAACGAGATTGTTTACGAACTGTTAATAAAGAGGAATCAAAGTTTTTTGTGGACATTTCTGATTCTCTTGGAGAAAAAAAGAAGCCAATAGTAAGGAAATGGAAGGTATCTCCATACAACTCCAAATTGTAGCGGGCATTGCAGTAGTAGGAGCCCTCGTAGAAACATTCTTTCCAGGACTTATTTCGGAAAAACTTAAGAATGACTTGAGTGCTCTTACAATTGCCACACTTGGAATCTTATTCAGTTTTTTACTTTTAATGCTCTTGCTCAAAATTCGTATCCGGGAAGGATTTGAAGAGAGCGAGTTGCCTTCAAAATATCAATCCATGATAACTTCCAATCAAATCAAAGAGGTCTGTGCTTTGTATACAGATATGTATGAAAAGATGGTGACGACGGAAAAGGGTGCCCCACCCGATGAGCAGAAAACGGATGCACAGGCCCGGGAAGTCGTAAACAAACAATTTGCAGACCAAATGTCTGTAAGTCTTCTTTCATGCTCTCTCGTAGATAAACTAGAGGAGGCTAAGACAATAGACAACCTTTATGAGCTTTTACCCTCACTTCCAGACAATTTTCTGGTTCAAGTCTATGAAACGGCGGTTGCTTGCCGTTCCCTTTTAATAGGTTCTTATCTCAAGGTGCAGGATGCTCAAAATCAACAAAAAGAAGGATTTCAAGATACTCTTCTCTGTGGAGATGAGGCTGCAAAGGAACGCAAAGCATTTCTAGAACGTAAGCCTTTATCACAAGAAGCACAACAGTGCATGCTCATAGAAGAAATTCCGGCGGAAAAGAAGCGTCAAGTCTTGGAGGATAAACTGACTACACTTACAAAAACTCTAGACGTGTATAAACAAACCAAAGGCATTAAAGACTCTTTACCCAAAGTCTTGGAAGATTGTCAGTATTATAAGCAAAAATTAGAGGAGAAAAAACAAGAAGCGGAAGCCACTTCAAATCGGTATAATTTTTAATTTGCGTGTTTGACGGTTCTGTTTGAGCTTTCGTTTCATAGAAAGAATCTTACGTTTTTTCTTTTCTTTCGCGATGCGAGAAAACTTTTCTTTTAATAACGTTGCATATCCTTTCTGATACCCAGAGCATTCAATAGAGAAAGCAGGTATAGGGCCTACACCTCCTTTTCTATGTAAAGCTTCACTCATTTCAACTAATTTCTGACATAAACAAGTCATATAGAATTGAAGAACTTTTTCATCTTTTGTAAATAGCATAAGAGCATAATAAAAAGTAATCATTGTTTCGAGTGTGGCGACTTTCAAGCTCTTGCCAGCACCTATTTGTAAGGTTGTAAAGGAATGACAAGCAACTTCTTGGAGAATTTCTACAAAGGGCATACCACGATATAACAGAATACTTCGTTGTGGAACAAGTTCTCCTTTGGCTTCTTGCGTTTTGATAGTAATTTCGTCGGCCGCGAATATTTCCTTGAGTCTGGCAGCATCTCGTTCAGCTTCTGGACTTAGAAACACCATCATTCCATTTTTCTTTAGAAACCATTGCACCGTGGGTCTAAATTTTCTAGATTTACTAATGAGCCAATCATACATTGCAATGACTTCCGCACCCATTAAGACACGCTTGTTTTCAATGACATAGTCTAAGAGTGCTTTCCGAAGAGGAAAAGGTAACTTTATACGACCTACAAGATCTTCTGTTGATGTTCTACAGAGCTTTGGGGGATACGCTTCATTCAATAACGTTAAGCGTTCAAAGACTTTGGACCAACGAGCCACTTCTCCACGGGGGCGGCTCAATTCTAAATACATTAACATGCGGAGAAAATCAGCATCTGCATAATGAATATCATCTCGTTTAATAGAACGTCTATACAACACTTTGTATAGAGAATCATCTAAATGAGATATATCTGCAATGGGCACAAAATTCACTAAGATTTTATGAGTGCCTTCGTGCATGCCAACACGTTCAATGACATCTGGAAAGCCTGCTTGCTGTAAATCTCGCACAATGGCTTTGATATCTTGTTCTGGATTGGGTGTAAAAAAATCATAATCAGGTAAATCTTTTTGCGGATCATAAAAACGAAGACTGCGTGGCAAAATAGCATTAATGGCTGTGCCACCATAGCAAACACGACCTGATTTGCGAAGAAAATTTCCAACAATATCAATTGCGTATTGGATTTCTGGACTATGAGCTGCTTCATATTTGATAACTTCGCCTGCTTTCTCTGCTGCAGCTTCAAGGCTTTGAATTTGGCGTTTGATGATCGCCCGATTCAAAACATCCGATTTGAAATCATATTCGTAGATATCTTCCTCCATTCTACTTATTACCGAGGAATCGTGAGGCTTCCTCCATTCGCATTGACTGCAGGAGACTGAGCCTGAACTGTAATAGGTTCAGGCCGTACATAGCGAATGGCTTTGGGTTTTGCTCTCCATGCATATTTCCATTTCGATAGTAAGGCTTTTGTTTCAGGACTATATTCGATTAAAAAAAGAGGAACTCCTTGAACACCATATGTATCTAATAAAAGAGTCGTGGTGGACGATTCAGGATTTTTTGCTTGTGAACTAAGGGTAAACATAAATTTTTCTTTGGTTCCATCAACTGCATTTTTCTTATTTGTAGCGTCAGTGGGCAATGTTATATAATAACTTGTTTTATCAATGATACAACGAGGGACAGTCCCTTTTCCAGGAAGAGCAGTCATTCCCATAACAGTTTGTTCATTTTGTTTAAAGACCCTCATGTGAACCCAATAATCTAAATCTTCTTTGGGCAAATAGGTGCGTTGAAAATCTTTGGTAGAGGTGCGGAATCCACTGGTATCTACGTTGCAGAAGACAAGTAATTTCTTTTCCAAGAGATTTGTATTCACGAATAAAAGTTGATCTTGTCTGCCTTGGCGGTTATAGATACCTTCAGGTGTTTGACCTAACAAATAGGGTGACAGAGGAGCTAAGTCTACAGCCACTTGCGACAAGAAATTCAAATACTCCTTTGTGCCCTCTTCAGGAGTGCGTTGGAAATACAAAAAGAGAAGAAACGGATCATTTCTCTGAGTGACTAAATCACTCCAAGCGACATCTGCAATCCCTTGGGCCACTGCTGCTATACTTCCTCCGTTAATAGAGCGGACTGTTCCTGATTCATCTCGGTAGAGCAAGCAAGGTTTATTGGCTTCTGGAAAAGGAGCGGCCATGGTATCCTTGTCATGGTAATCAATGGGTAGAACAAAACATCTTACACCCATACGAATAAGAGTAGAGATACTTGTCTTTTCATCATAAACACCATCCTTAATGGGTCCTAAAAATCCTGGATGAATGACCGTAAGGGGTTGAAAATTTATAAGACAGTTTTCTCGTTCGCTGACCTGTTGTTCCTGAATTGCCTGTTGAAGAGACTTCTTGTCCTTAAATTCTTCGGGAAACTTTGTTTCAAAAACTGCAGTTTGTTCTGATTTTACAGCATTTACATTCTTCGTATTAGAAACAGATGTATTGGCTTGATTAATCGTATAAAAGGCCCAAAAAATAATTAATCCAACAATCCCAATTGCAACCCAAAAAATGGGAGATTCACTGGATGTAACATTTTTAGACGCTATATTTTTTAATCCAGCAAGAGTGCTATTCGCAGCACTTGACATTTTTGCTTGGAGATTTGATACAGCACTTGATGCAGTGGTTCCAGCTGCTTTCACACCAGCGTTCATTCCTAGTGTGTTCAAAGATATTCCTGTTTCGCATCTTCGCGAGTAAGAATACGAATTCCTAACTCCGCAGCCTTCTTTGTTTTTTCATTTGTTTCACTGATATCTTTGACAATCAAATGCGTTACTTTCTTGGAAATGCCTGAAGCAAAGACAAAGCCTTTGTCTTCCATTTGCTTCTGAAAGGCAGCGTCACGGAACCCTGTAAGAACTACAACACCACGAATTTGTTCAGGCCGAGAGACAGAAGCAGAAGAAGACCAAACCGTCAAGCGAGGATACGGAATGGTAGGAAGTTCAAGACGACGCCATGTCTCATAAAGGGGAAGAGAACCGATGAAACTTGTAAGAGCATCTTTGCTCCATCCTTCACAACTCGGAACAGAAGACCACTTCCGCGGGTCGGCTTGGAGTTGGAAGAGAGCCCGTAGCTTGGAATCCCCTACTCCACGTGGCATGAGACCACTTGCAATCATCAAATCAAGCTCCGTGCAGGCTTCAATGCGAGCTTGAAGAGCGGGATAGATTTTTGAAGACATTCCTTTGCCCACAATTGCATCCAAATCAACTTGTTCGATTGTAAGAAGGTCATTTGGAGTCTGTTTACCTTCTCCAATAAGTTTGGCAATAAGTCCTGGACCCAAATGAGGAATGTCTAGAGTTTTGGCAAAGTGTTCCAGTTTTTTCTGCAAAACTTCGGTAGTTGACGTGCCTGCTTTCATCTTGTAATGCGATGCAGTGGCTGCATCGCCATCCCAAACACCTTCAGGAAGAGTAACGGGTGCACCAGGACTCAGGACTGTATCAAGCGTTGGAATCACGTCGCCTGATTTGCGAATAATAATCTTTGCTCCTTTTCCAATCTGATTGGTAAGAATAAACCGAGCATTGTGTCCTGTGAGAAACTCAATGCGGGAGCCACCAATCATCACGGGCTGAATCTGAAGACGAGGAATCCAATAGCCTTGATGACTCGCAGACCAAAGAATGTCCATGACTGTAGTATTGGCTTTTTGGTCATCCATGGGCATTTTGAATGCACGCATATCTTTCGGATTTGTTACGTCTTCAGAAGCGTCTTTTAGGGGCACTGTATTTTCTCCCACTACAATGCCATCAATAGGATAGATAGACTTTTCACGACGTGTTGTAAGATAACTACTCAAGGCTTCATCGTTGAGTGTTCCAAGCATACAATGAATAGGAACTTCAAATCCTGCTTCTTGAAGTTTTTGAAATTGGACAGATCGCACAAGATGTGCAGGCTCAATCAACTCATAGGCAACAAAGTGAATTTTACCAAGATGCTCTGGAATAGGCTTTTTCTGATGAAGTTGGCCATTGACCCAGGAGCGAGAAAGTGTGCCTTCAATCGGAACATCATTGGGAAGCACGAGTTCCCCACGGAGAACCCATTTGTCATTGAAACACCGAGGAGTCAATCCACTGATATAGGGTGCAAAGGCTGAGACATCTACCCCCATAAGACCATCGCCACGGAGATACAGCTTCCGCTTTCCTGTATCCCATAAGACAGAAATACCATCTAGTTTGTCCGATAGGACCCATTGTTTGACTTTGGATTGAGAGACAAAGGAAGAGACAGCTCCCGTGCCAGGTTTGATTTTATTGAGACTGGCCATCTTGTAGGGGAGCTTGACAGCACCTTTCTCAATGGGAGCTCCCACTTGCTTGAGGAAGGGGTGTGTAGGACAGAGTTCTTCAAGTTGGTCTCGTAGTCTGTCATATTCGTCATCTCCAAGAATTGGACCTCCTGTATTATTGTAATACGCATCAGAGGCTTTCTTCAGGATGGAGACAAGTTGTTCAATTGTATAAGAAGACATGGTAAATTGTGATACTACTTACCATATGTGCTTTATGTTCAATTTTAGCAGCGTTTGACATAGGGTTCTAATCCTGGAATGTTCCTTGCTGCAGAATTTAAGAACCCACGGACGGCCTTATTTGGATTGGCTCCTGTCAAGAAATAATACAATAATACAAGAGAGATAAACATATTGATGACGTAGAGCCACATGATACGTTCAAATCCATCTTTTTTAGAGATAAAACGGAACAGCCAGTAGAATAAAAAGAGACCAAATCCACTAAAAATAATAGCGGGCGTTTCACAGCCCATAAACACAATAATGTAGACGTATCCCCAGAAAAGGAAATTTTCAACAAAAATAACCAGTGCTTCACCGAGCATCCCTACTACTTATTAAGATATGCTTCCATAGCAGCATCAAAAGCAGAAAATTTTGTTTCCATCGTAAGGCCTTGTTTGGCTTTTTCTTTCTGTTTAGCGGATTGCTTACCCGTAGTAAAGATAGCTTTGTTTCCAGGCAAAGACACACGAGGATTCACAAGCACTTCTTTAAAGAAATTGGGAGCTTGCTGAATGGCTCTGGAAAGTGCAGCAGGGTCTTTAATTAATGTTGGAGCAGCAGGCACTCTCCAACGTGGAACTTCACAAAGGATTTGGACCATAATGGCAAGTATATCACGACGTCCTTTGGAGCCAATGCGTTTATCAGAACCTTTGTATAAATCAGAAAGGGCTTGAAATTCTTCAGTCATGCGAATGAGGTTTTTTGCAGCATATTCTTTATAGGCTTCCACAAATAGCTGAAGAAGAAAATATCCCACTTCTGATCGTTGTTTTACACTTAGATTAGGTGGTCCTCTATCTAATGTGCTAAGTCCTGAGCCATTATTTTCTTTGCGAAGACGA
>JACCDO010092808.1_pt1 | contig 11021 bp, 2 predicted proteins | sample 7446101 | NCBI WGS metagenome assembly JACCDO01 (sample SAMN15323440, study PRJNA562643) | freshwater metagenome | isolation source: river surface water | place: USA:Blue River Watershed | collected 2017-08-16
CTTTCTGTTCCAGGAATCGGATTACCATTCTCATCGTACTCCACATATTGTTTAACATCTTCTGTAAGAGCTAAGTTTAATACTGCTGCTTTTTCTTTAGCAGTATTCATTTGAACATCTATATCTCCCCAATCTTGTTGATTAAGGTTAGGTACAAATCCTTTAGCTATTTCATCACGTCTGTTGTAAAGATCATCTATATCAGTATCTGACAAAGCATTTATCTCTTCTATAGTATATCCTATAGATGTTAGAGTGTTTCTCTTAATAGCAGCTGTGACCATAGGTGATCCGCCACCTTGAGTACCAGCAGCTTGTTGTCTAATTTTATCTGCTTTATGTTTTCTAGTTATCTCTAGTGCTCTGGAATCAGAAATCATCCAGCTATCGAAGTTCATTCTAGACGCATCCTCTGGAGTCATACCAGCAATAATAGCATCATACTTCTCTCGAAGTTTTGCCATCAGTTCAGCATCTTGTTTGTCTACATCAATAGGAGATTGTGTTGGACCGGGTGATGGTGATGGTGTTTGTGGTGTAGCTGCAGGTTTTGTTCCTGTAGTAGGTTGTGATAACTTATTAAGTGTCACAGCCATTGCTTCTCTGTAGAGAGAAGTATTAAAACCTAAGATGTTCTTTAGAAGATCGTTTAAGATATCTAAGAACTTAGACCACATTGTAGTAGCTTCTGCTGTAAGATCTGTTTGCTCACCAGTATATTCCATACCAGCTAAGTGCTCTTGAAAATCACCGTTAGTCAACAACTCACCTAAGAAAGCTCTATCATTAGCTAAAGCGTATTTGAATAATAGTTTTTCAGTATCGTTAGATCCATTAACCGCAAGTGTTCTTAACTCAGATATCTTAGTCGCAAACGTGGTGTCAGATAAACTATCTGTAATAACTTTCTGCATTACAGCATTTAGAATAGAGTATTCTAATGGTACAGAAACCTTAGCTCCGTAATCTGAAGAACTATAACGAGCATCTACTATGATTCCATTCTGTGTATCATATGTGCTGTTCATATAGTGATTAGATCGGAAAGTAACTACTTCAGTCTTATCAGTCAATGTGATAAGCTTTCTAGCTAATTCTTTCTGAGCTTGTGTTGCAAACTTATTATTAATAATTGCGTTTAGGAGAGTATCAAGTTTAACTTGAGATTCATTTCTTCCTCTATCAAATCCATATTCAGCAGCTAAGTCAGAGAGTGTTCTCTTGTCTCCAGCTTCGAATTGAGGAACCAATTGACCAATTTCTTTATCTGTACCTTTAACAGTTCCAGCAAGTCTTACTCCAACATCTTGTCTAGTAGGTTTGAATAGTCTTTGTCCTGTACGCTCAAAGAAGATCTCATCATACTGATCGATAAGATCTAGTATCTCATCATACTTTTGAGCTTCTTTTCTAGGATCAATTTCATACCCGGTATCTGCGTTGATAAACTTAGTAGGAACTATATCATTATTAAGATATGCTTCAGCTTCTTCCTCACTAACAAAAACATTATACTTACTTAGTAAGTCATTTAAGAAATCATTTGTAGCATATCTCTTCTGATATTCTACAGCCATTTTCTTTGCTTCTTCAGCTTTAACACGATCTGCTTCTGATGCTGCTGTAGCTAATCTTTCAACAGACTGTGCGAATAACTCCGGATTATAAAGTATGTTTATCGCATTAGCAATGTTTGCTTTGTCAGCATCTAATCTCCAGTAATCTTTATACTTCTGAAATAACTCGTCTATTGTTTTATCAAAAATACCAGTTCCTGTTCCTGCAGCACCTCTAGTACCAATAGTAGTGAGATGTTTTTTGAATGCATCATATAGTAACTTTTCAGCTTCATCAACACGTTCTATATTGTCTTGCTTCTCTTGGTCTGTTAAGTTCTGAGTATTTAATAATTTATATGCAGTAACGGCATTCTGTACAGATACAGATAGTGTTTGTAATGTATTTCTTTTTGCAGTTAACTGATTTCTTCTTCTTACAAGTTCTGGTTCGGTAGCTCCTTTTAGATTATCAATTTCTTGTTTTAATAATTCTAATTCTGATTCCATTCCTAGGTTATCAGTAGCACCCATCAGAATGTTACCACCTCGACCGACACTGAATAAGTTTGCAATATCTCCGTATAAAGGATCTAAACCAACAGAACCCATCATAGTTTTGATGTCATCCTGTATAGATAGCATTCTATTACCTACACGATTATAACTAAAATCATTATACGCAACTAGATCTCTAGCTTCTTCAAAACCTAACCAGTTAAAGAAGTCTGTTTTTGCATCATAAGGATTTGCAATCTTCTCTACCTCAGTAAGATGTTTATCTATATCATCTATTCTATTAAGTACAGATTGAATTCTTTCTCCTACTGTTTTCTTATCAATAGGATTAGCACCGGGTTTCTCATTGAATGCTTCAGCTAACTCATCATTAGATAATTCTGATAAACCTTGTAATTGCTCTTTGAATAAGTCTAGTGTTCCGCTCTTTCTTAAAGTTTTAATATGAGTGAAAAGAGAATCATCATTTGTATCAATAGCAGTTTTAGTATCATTGTTTAATGCTGCATCTTCAAATACATCCGCTAGATCTTTCTGTTCCTTTACATTTCTGTAAAGCTTAGAGAAGTATTCTTTTTTATTCTTAGTTAGATCATTAAGTGCAGTAATTACTTTATTATCCCAATCTTTAAACTCATTTAGTTTTTTAGTATAAGGATTCTCTTTACCTGCATTTTTAGGATCACTTAAGAAAGCTTTCTCTTGACGCTTAAGATTAAGCATTTGTGTATACTGTCCGGTTTTTGTTAATGCTAAACCTGCAACTTGTATAGGACCCGCCATCAAGAAACCTGATAAGAATACTTCTAAACCTTGACCACTCATTTGTGATTTAAGTCCGTGTTCTAAAGCTTCTTTCATAAAACCTTGATGCGCACGAGAAGGATCATTATAAGTACCTATGTAATACTTCTTCATTGCTTCAGCTACACCTTCTTGATACACTTCTTGTGTACCTTCCATGATGTTAGCTGACATATATCTTATACCATTCTTAGGGAGATTCTTTACAGATTGTTTTAAAAACTCTTTGTTTGCAAGTTTTCCTATACCATATAATACTTCATATGGATTCTTTCCACTCTTTAACCAGTCTGTATTTTTAATTATAGTGCCACGAACAGATCTAGAAGCGGCATGTTCTACTTGCGCCATACCCGGAATACCTTTAAGTAATCTGTTGAGTACAACTTTATTACTTGCATAGATACCTGCCATGTTAGCGTAACTTGTAGAGTATCCTGCTTTTAATGCTTGATCATATATTTCCTTAGATTCTTTATCGTTAGGATCTCTACCTTCTCTTTCTCTAAATTCTTTTATTAGATCATTAGCAACTTCATTCTGTACAAATCCTCCTTCGAGTTTTGCTTCAGATGTAACTAAGTTAATTTCACGTAGGTCTCTATAGAATGATCCAAAAGATTTATATGCTTTTGCAAAATCATCCATTTTATCCCAACCCATTGCAGCTCTTTCACTTGTTCTGAAAAGATCTGCAGTATTTTGAAATGGTAATACAGCACGTGATACTTTACCTACAGCATCCCATGTTTGTCTTGCTTGATTAATATTAGAACCTGTTCTAAATACATCTGCTAATCTATCAAACGCTTTACCAAGTTTTAATGTATTTTTTATAGTACCTGCTGCAGCAACACCTGATCCTGCACCAGTCGCTGCTAAACCAGCAAATACTGCTTCTTCTGCAAGGATAGATCCTATAACACCAAATGTATATGCTGAGTTTACACCAAAGTTTAATGCTTTAGCACCGAAACCTTCTCTTGATGATGAACCGATATTCATATATCTTTCCATCTCAATTGCATTATCAACATCAGGTTTTCCTGAAAGAAGATCATCCCAGTTACCAAATGTTCCTTTCATTGCTAATCCAGCAAGTGGTAAAAACTGCTTAGATGCTCTTTCAGTATCATCCCATAAACTAGACTTTTGATTATAGACAGTTTCGTTATCTCTGAATGGAGAAAATCCTAATTCTTTAAACTTAGGATGTGCATAAAACCTATCGAAGTTTTGTCCATTTACATCTGAATTAAATGTAAATGGTTTATCATATTTAAGAACATTGGATCTAGAAGTTTCAATAGCAAACTTATTTAAATCTGCTATCGCTCTTTCTCTTGCTTCCTTTGCAGTTTTTGGTGCAGGTTGTGGATTCGGTCCTGTTAATGCGTTACCTACATTCTTTCTAATATCAACATTAAAAGGTTTATCATTAGGTATGTATCCAAAATTGTCCATTTACTTTTTACTGTTTTTGATAAGCTCTCAATTGATTTTCAATGAAAGAACTATTCTCAGATAATATTAAATTCATTTGCTCAGCTACTTGAGTAGGATCAAAGTCACCTGCATTAGTTTGTTGAAATTCTTCTAGCTGACCAGTTTCAGGATTAAAATACTTCTTTGACAAAGACCAGTATGCATTACCTGTATTAAGATCTTTACCAATATAACCATAACCACCTAAATCTTTATAAGCATCAATAGAGTAGGATCCTTTAGTATCTAGAATAAATTCTACAGGTGTAGGTTCTATTGATGTGAAGAAAGGTGAAGCTACAAAGTTTTTATTAAATATGGCTGAGATTTTATTTTGATTATTTTGAATCATATCCCATGTTGTACCAGGTAAAGTTTCTGATCCTTTGTTAGCATTTAAATAATCAGGATCTACAGTAAATGTTACAGCTACCATATTAGGATCATTCATTGTCATACCAACTCTCTCTACTTCAAAGATAGGTCTCTTATCATTAGTTCTTTTCCATTTTGTAGAAAAAGAATGTTTTAAAAGATCTCCTATAATTGCTTGAGCATCAGGATTATTTTTTAACTCATCTTTTGCTGTAAAATTAGAAGCGCCTCCCATTATAAATGTAGCTGCTTTTGATGCAGGATTAGAGAGTGCTGGTAATACATCATATTGATATAAACTAGCAACAGCATTTTTAATAGGACCAGGTTTACCAGCATCAAACATAAATACTCTATTTGCTCTTTGTTGATTTGCTGAACCTCCTTTTATTGCATTTAAACCAATACCTAATCCAGCAACTTCTCCATTATTATATATACGATTATATCTTTCTTCAGCTTGATCATATATATCATCCATATCGTCTATAAATGCATTAGCTATTAAACCGATACCAGCTCCGACACCAGCACCAATAGGTCCACCAGCAAAAGCACCAGCAGCAGCAAGAGTACCTACAGTACCCATTTCACCATAACCAGATGTTTCACCGGTTAATAGACTAGGATTATACTTTTGTGCATATGCAGTATAGAATTCATCTCTTGATAACTTACGTCCATCACTTGCTATAAATAATTCAGCTCCATCATTAGCTCCATATAAACCGATCATCCGATCTCTAATACTCTTATTATCTTTTAAAGATTTTTCAAATGCTGCATTTTTTAATTGCTCTGTAGTATTTAATTGAGAAATGATACTTTTACCATTTTGTCTCCACAAATCATTGTTTATAAATAAACCTTTACCACCATCTGCAACATAAGATTTTAGATTAGTAACAACATTATTAAGATTATATGGAGAATTAGGATCCGTTGCTGTTAAACTACCTCTAGCATCTAAGACTGCACCTGTGTTTGGATTAATAAATCCATTTCGTGATACAGGTATATCTTGAATACCTCCTGAAGCTGCTTGCTTTTCAATTTCTTTTTCACTCTCTAAACCAGAAAAGTATCCATATGCAGCAGTACCTATACCAGCAGCTAGTAAACCCCAACCTACTGGATTCCAAAAGTTTGCAGCACCAGCAGCTAACATTGTAGCACCAACACCTGCTGCTGCAGTACCACCTAGTGCTGTTGCAGCATCAGTTAGATAATCATCACCAGCTTTTTTAAATTCAGGACTTAGTTTAGATTCAGAAATAACTTCTCCGTATCCTAATAATTCTTTCTTATCTTTTTTAGCTTGTTCTATTGCAGCAGGACTAGAGTTAGGACTATTAATGATTGCATCTAAACCTAAACTTACGTGTCTAATTAATTCAGTAGCACTTCCAGAATAGTCATTACTTACTTTATTTAACTGACTTTCTGAAAACTTAACAGCAGGTACTAATGATGTACCACCTGAACCAGCTTCTACAGGTGTACCTTTTGCATTAAAGTCAGGTCCTTTTAATCCGTAATCGTTTCCGTAATCACCTTTTTGTTTAGACTCACCTATTCCAAATAAGCTAAGATCATCTGGAAGTTCTCCCCATTCAATATAATAGTCTAGTAGTTTTTCTTGTAATTTTTGATTCCATCTATCTTGACTATCCATTTGTCTCAGAATAGCATCGTATTGTGCTTTCTGTTGGATTTCTGCAGAACGTAAACTATGTTCATATCCAGCAAGCGCATATTGATTTACATCAACTTCTTGCTCCATAGTATTCATTGCATACTGATATGCATAATTAGCCATATCTCCATAAAGACGATCGTTAGCTACCGCATTATCAACTCGATATCGCATTGTTGCAATATCCATTTTATCAGTACCAAAAGTTTCATTAAGTGTTTGTGTAGAAAACTCAATTACATCATCTGCAATTTTTTCTTGATTATCTAATCCATTTAAATATTCAAGGTAAGCTGCATCAACTATATCATTAGGTTCTCTTTCTTTTGTTGCATCATTTGCAATCGTTCTTCTTCTAGTTACAGCTTTCTTTTCTTCTTCAGCTTGTTGATTAACTTTTCTTTGATTTTCATTTACCTCATTTAACTTGGTGTTTAGATAGTGCATTTCAGCAGCTTCATCAGATCCAAATATTGATGCATTACCTACTATAAAATCCTTTCTATCTAAATAACCTTGTGTTTTATACATCTGAATAGCTTTAGGATCAGATGCTACATAACTTACGAATGCTTTAGTTAAATCAGGAATAACTTCAGGACCGTTTTTAGTTGTAACAATAAATCTACCATCATTACTAAATGTTACACGCTTTGTATCAAAACCCATATCTTTAGCAAACTGCATTGCCTTAGTATAAGTATTTACATAAGGTGTATATGCCGGATTAGAAAATGATAGCGATTCATCAGCTGTAGCTTTTACAAAATCTTCAGCTTGGTAATTTAATGCACGTACACCACCTTCCCACCAACTATCTCCACACTTTTTAGGGTCTGTACAATTTTTAAGTGATTCAGCACGAGATAGTTGATTTCTCCAATTCTTAGTGTATGCAATATCTTTTTGAATATACTTATCATCTATGATGGGTTGAAATACTTTTTGAGCAGCAGATACATTCTGTTCTTTAGATAAATCTAATCCTGCTATCTTTTTTATTTCATTATCTATTTGTGTAAAGAACTGATCTCTTCGTTCTATATTATCAGAACGAAGCATCTCTGAGTTTAGTAATGTTCCATAGATATTACTTAATTTTTCATAACCTGCTTTATACTGAGCTTCTTTTGTTTGAAGAACATTAGTATAAAAATTAAAGTCAGGTTTAAAAGGTTGTAACCTAGGTATATAATCTGTTATTCCTTGTATATAGGTAGCCATAATTCTTTGTAAATATACTAAATAGTTTAACCTTGATCATAATAACCACCATATCCAGCTCCTGTTTGCATAGGATACATTGACGCTAATGATTTCATATAGTCATCTGCGTAATTGGATTGAGTATTATCTGACATTAATTTCAAGAGTGTTTCATCATTAGCTTCTGGGAAACGATTTTTTAATGATGCAAAAGCATCCGCTTTCTGTTGACTATAAGGATTAGTTGGCTTTAATTCATCACCTCCTGTAAATTCTACAAAACCACCAGAAGAAGGATCCATCAGGTAATGCTCCCCCCATACTTCGTTTACTGCTTGTGCTTGTGCTCTATTAGTAATAGCATTGATCAAAGATTCTCTAAAAGCTTGTCTTGCTTGATTTTTAGAATTATCAAACTGTTGATTAGCAATAATAGTTTTATCATAGTAATCTTGAGCATATGCTGCATTTGCCATTCCTGTTTGATTGAATACATTTGCTTTTGTTAACTCAAACTGATTTGCTGCACCTACATTTAGATTATTGTATCTACCTAGTGTATCAGCAGCAGCTTTAGCAGCATTACCTTGAATCTGAGAAGCGCGTGCGTTGTATGCTTGTGCAGGTGCATATGCTCCAGCACCTTGAGTAGCGATATTTGCTTGCTCAGATATTGCAGCAAGTTCTCTAGTGGGATCGTAAAAAGTTGGTTCCGGTATATACGGTGCTAACTTAGGTGTCCACGGCATGTATTTCTTTACACGCATTAAATCACCAAAAGCACCTGCTGTAGCAATAGCATCTTGTAACCACCATTCAGCACCAGGTCTTTGACGTCTTTGAGTTACATCAAGTTCATTTGTTGGTATTTCTCCTGGTCCTTCTGTTTCATCAACCTCAACATCTTGCATTTCAGGATCAATAGTGTATGCATCCAAATGGTCTAGACCAATTTTTGCATCATCAGCACTTCTATAAGTTTTACCTTCTGCACCTTTAAATGTTCTTTCATTTCTTGCTGTCAATCCATTTTTAGGATCTGTTACAAATTCTTTAGTATATAATTTAGATGGATCGTTTACTTTATCTCCTAGTTTCTTTACATCATAACCATACAAACTAAGCATACCTTTACGATTCTGAATCTTAGATGCATCATCTAAATTTTCATAATCATCAAAAGTACCATTAGGATTAGTAGCTTGCCAGTATCTGAATTCTAACATATTAGGATCAGCAAATCCATAGAAACCATCATCTCTTTTCTTTCCTTTTCCTTTTGGGACATTAGCTTCAGTTGCATTTTCATATTGAGATTGTGAAGCAATTTTAAATCCAGGAGCACCCAGATCTTTTAATCCGGTACCTTTGTTGTAAGATGCTACTCTTGTGATAAAGTCTTTATCTTTTAAAGACATTGCATCTTTTGCTCCTGCATAGATAATCCAACCAGCACTTGTTTTTTTAGCAAATCCTTTTTTATCTAGATCTTCTAAAAGAGCATTTGCTGCTTTTACATCCTCTTCAATAGATCCGTATTGAGGTTTATAATTCTCAGCACCTGAGAAAGATTGTCTTGTAGGAGTATTCTTATAGCCTATTTTAGTTACTTGTCTAAGTTTACCGTTAGCATCTCTAAAGTAGTCACCAGCTTTTAAACTAGGATCACCTTGTTTCTTTACCTTAGACTCATCAATTTTTGCTTTAGATGGTTTACTTTGACTTACAGTTTTCTGAGTAGTCTTGTTTGTTGTAGTGTTCATTACTGTACCAGGCTTGATAAAATCATTTGGTACACTAACACTTTGCGGCATTGCAACACCTCTTCCGTCTACATAATACGCTCTACCTTGTGGATCAACATTTAAGTATATACCACTAGTAGGATCGAACTGTTGCTGTTGTCTTAGTCTATCTAATCTTCTTTGTAAACGATTCTGTCTTCTTACGTTCATACCAAACTGTGCTTCCGGCATAGTTTCTTCATCTACAAATTCTTGTTCAGAAGGATTCTCCATTGCATACATGTCATCATCTAACATCTCTTCTTGACCAGTCTCTTCAGTTCTCAATGGTAACATGTCTTTAGGATCAATCTGATTTACCATCATATATGGAAGTGCTACAGTAGGAATACCATCTGGGAATCCTTTCATAGATTCTTGATATGCGGCAAGCTTTGCTAACTTAATATTATAGTTAGAAATCATCTGCTCAGCAGTTTCCTTACTACGTTTATCTAAATCAGGATCAGCAAGAATCTCACGATACTTATTGATATCATATTTCTTAGCAATAGCTGCAGGAGTTTTAGATTTAGTTTCTCCAAACTCTGCAAGAATCTCAGGATCCTTTATAATCATTGCACGAGTGTCACTAAAAATAAAACTCTCATCTGGTACATTTAAGGGTACACCTCCTTGAGCATGTCTTTTACCTGATATATTAAAATGTGCAGGTAGACCACCAACTTTAGTTAGTACTGTTTCACCACCTTCAGCTTCTATAGTAGCTTGCTTTCTAGGTGCAGCTGTCAAGTTTTTTCTAACCTTCATAGGTTCTTGACTCATACCATTAGGTATGTACATTGGAGCTAGTTGGTTATAACTAACTCCTCCGTCTTTTTTCTGAGGTATGCTTTTTATTTTTACTCTTCTAACCATGATTAATTAGTCTAAGTATTCAACTTGTCCACCCATGTTAATGATTTCCTGAATCTCTTCATCAGACAAATAATATTCTCCACCTTTCTTATAGGATCCTCCATATCTAGCATATGGTGATGTAAAGTTATATCCGGGAAATTGTACAGGTACTTGTTGATCAAGTCTAAAGTATCCTTGATCATTATAATCACCTCTGTCTTTTTTTGTATTTTTTGTAAATACCTGATCGGCAGACATTTTATTATACACTTCTTTTTTCTTCTTCTCATTACCCATATTCTGAGTAAGACCTTCTATAAGATTTAAACCTGCCAACATTGTTGGTGCTTCGTATGGATTGTAACTTCCCAATTTTTGTCTTACTCTTGTACGACTCTTTAGTTCAAGATCTTCATTTGCTCCTTCAGGCGCTTCTTCGTAAATAGTATTACCTGCATAATCTTCACGTTCTGTAGTATCATATCCATCCGTACTATAACCAGCTGTTCCAAATGGATCTTCTTCTTCTTCATATTCAGAACCCATTTGATACTGAATGAGACCACCATATTCTTTTATGTATTCAGGTCTCATATATTGAGAGAAAGTTTCTGCTTCAGATGGTCCCGTCATTCCAGGTGCAGGTCGTCCACTACCTATTCTATTATAGCGATTCTCTAATCTGTCTAGTTTATTGGATTCTCGTCTAGTTAAACCTTGTCCATATTGCTCTCC
>JACCDO010756378.1_pt1 | contig 11020 bp, 12 predicted proteins | sample 7446101 | NCBI WGS metagenome assembly JACCDO01 (sample SAMN15323440, study PRJNA562643) | freshwater metagenome | isolation source: river surface water | place: USA:Blue River Watershed | collected 2017-08-16
GTCAAGACCCAGTGATGATTAACATTACAAATATTGACGAAGAAACTGCAGCTGAGTTTCGGGAGGCAATGTCAATGGCCCATAATTCAGGGCAAGATGTGATTCCTATTATTATTGACAGCTATGGTGGTAATGCTCATAGTTTATTATCCATGATTGATACGATTCAAGACTCTAAACGTAAAGTAGCCACCGTGGTGGTCGGTAAAGCGTTAGGAAGTGCAGCTATTTTAGCAGCTATGGGTAATAAAGGTTTGCGATTTATCTCCCCTTACGCTTCAATGATGTTGAATAATGTCAGTAAAGAAAGTTGGGGCAAGACAGGAGAATTTAAAGCTGATACTCGGGAAGTGGAACGTTTATATAAGTTCGTGTGTCAATTAATGGATCAAAATTGTGATAAGGAAAAAGGTTATTTTGAAAATTTAATTAAAGACAAAGGCGGTTCCGATTGGTATTTAGAACCGGCTGACGCAGTGGATTTTGGTTTAGTGGATCGGATTGGTTCTCCTTGGCTAGAAGTTGAGATTAATCCCGTATATTCTTTTGATGGTGTTATATATAAGGAGAACTTAGATGAAATTGATTAGAAATATCTCTCGTAAGATTAAAGAATTAGAAATGAGAGTGGCACCTATTATTATTTGTGTCAATGACTTTACTGAAGAGAATGCTAATCAGTTTATTAAAGAGATTGGATTAGCTCATAACACTGGACAACCTATTATCCCTGTAGTAATTGATAGTTATGGTGGCGATGTTTATGCTTTGAGTCGTATGATTGATGCTATTAAAAATGCCACTTTACCTGTCGCGACCATCGTTGAAGGTAAAGCGATGAGTTGTGGTGCTATTCTAATGACGTATGGCACTAAAGGCTACCGTTATTGTAATGGCGATGCAACTGTAATGATGCATGATATCAGCACCCATTCTTTTGGTAAGATTGAAGAATTACGTAGTTCTTTACAAGAAACCGATAGATTACAAAACAAGATATTAACAGAAGTTGATTTGAATTGTAATCAGGAAAAAGGTTATTTTAATAACGTCATTCATAGTAAGGGTCGTGCTGATTGGTTTATTAATCCTCAGGAAGCTTTAGCCATTGGTATGTGTGATAAGTTAGGTAATCCTAATTTAAAGATTGATTTTAGGGCAGATATTAGTTTTAAATATTAAAGGATAGAAATGGAAAAGAAGATTTTTTTATACGATGACAATGTAGGTTTTGTGGAATACATTCAACACATGGGTCATGATTTAACGATTGTGAATGCAGCAAGAGCTTCAACAGGCAAAGAGTCGACTACCTTTGAAGAAAAAGACAAGAAGTTATTAGATTTTTTAATCCGATCAGGACATACCTCTACCTTAGAACATAATCTTCTAACGGTTAGATGTAAGGTACCACTCTTTGTCTCGAAACAACACATGCGACATCGAACACAATCCTATAATGAAATTAGTCGACGATATACAGCTGAACAAATTGAATTTTATTTTCCTCCCACACTAAGACCTCAAGATAAAAAAAATCGTCAAGCTACTTTGCAAGAAGATTATAATCCTACTTTAGATACTACTGGTTTATCAGCGTCAGAGAGTTTACAACAACACTGCGAGACGAGTTTAAAGGTCTATCATGAGATGATTGAAAAAGGCGTGGGACGGGAATTGGCACGCATGTATTTACCACAAAATTTGTATACTACATATTGGGCCACAGCTAATTTGCATAATTGGATGAGTTTTATTGAAAAGCGTGATCATATTGATGCTCAGTTAGAAATTAGACAGTTGGCGCAGGGTATATCCCAGATTATTCAGGAATTATGGCCACAGGCGCATGAAGCCTACAATAAATATAAGAGTTGAATGCATCCTGATATGTAGATATTAACACTGGGATAAAGAATGTTGATATCAGAATTAAAGAAATATATTCAAGCAGTTTTAATAAACGAAGCCTATAATCCATCTACTTCAAGAATTCCGATTGGTTTAATCAATGATATTTTCTATAATATCCATGATAATGTTTTACCGACAATTTTCGATTTTTTACTAATTCATCACATTAATTTAGATGAATTTTTTTCTAATAGTTCTCAATACGCTATTCAATTACAACAACTAATTCAACAAAGTCAACAACATTTAATACCTTTTTATGACATTATTATTGAAGATAGTAATTGGGATTTTTTAAATCAGGAGTTGGTTAAAAATCAGGTATTAAAGCCTGATTCGGTACGATTAGAGGTACTTTATTATCATAATGCAGGTTGTTTGTGGGATACGACAAATCCTGCTTTTCCGGAAATTGAGGCTAAAAATTTAAATGCCTTAGGTTTTTGTTGTTTTGCTAAGTACAATAGCAAAAGTCAGGAAATTGGGATATTCATCACGATTAATTTAAATCACTTTCTAATACCTTATCTACTAGATTTATATGAAAATGATAAAAAAAAATATTTAGACGAAACAAATAGACGTAATCAGAGCAATAATGAATTAAGACTGACTATTCGACATGAATTAGAACATTATTATCAGGATATCAATCATCTGTTATATCAGGTAAGAAAAGAAGCGCAAGTTCGATTGAAATATGGTGGATTTGTGAATATTGTGAATGATTATCATAATATGATTGAACATTATATCTTATTGAATGAATCAGCAAAAGGTTTTGGTTATGCTAATATTAAAACTCAATACTTGCAGAGTAAGAAAAATCCGTTTAAAATAAAATCAGATTTTTATATGTCACAAATTGATCGAACTTATTTATATGATGAGGCTGAAATACCTAATCATCTTAACGATTTTTGTTTATTGTTTACCTCTTACGCCCGTTATGTCTTTAAAAGTTCATCTGACGCTTTATTGTGGTTGAAAGATTTTACTTTATATTTAAAAGGTTGTGCATCGACAGATGTAGAACCGCAAATGTGGGAATATTTGAATTCAGGTTTATGGTATAGTCGTAAAGTAGCACCACATCCTAATGTACTAGCTTTTTTTGAAAATAATCAAATTAATATTTGGGATGAAGATTTTAAAGATTATATTGGACGTTTCATTCGTAACTTATGTCGAGCTTCTAAGTTTTTATTATTTTTACATGAGATGTTTAGTGATACTACTACAATACAACAGTCTTTACGTAAAGAGATAGTAGATGTGGATAAATACATGCAAGAATTTAAAAAGGTAAAAATGTATGTGATTGAGAAATTAAATAGTAAAGTTAATAAATTATGGGATGATCAATATATCAATCCATTAGAAAATTAATAATAAAAAAAATTCATGATTCGAAATAAATTTCATCAATAAATTGTTTCATCCAGATTGCTGGTACGAAATTGATATTACCGTTTAAGTAGTATTGAATTTCATCATATTCTGTTGCGTCTTGGGCCGAGATATATTGTAGAATGAGACCGATTTGATCCTTATATCTAAAAAGTTTACCATTAATACTTTTTTTATCTCTTATTTGGTGTAAAATGTCTTCCAATTCTTTATAATACTCTATCTTATTAAGATTAATTAGGAGTAACAATGAGATTACATGATAATTCTATTTCCCATATTGCCAAAATCGTGCAATTGGCAATTTTAACTGGCACTGATATTGTGGATAACCTGCGGGCTATTCAATTTCAAACAGTAGAAGAAGAATTTTTGGATATTAATCCAGAATATCTAACAGTTTTTGAACAAAATTTAAACAAGTTATTGCAATCAGCTTTAACTGAAGGTCTTGACACCGCTGATACACAGGAGTAAAATATGTCAAATGACAGATTAAGTCAAATCTTTGGCAAACGTGAAACATTTATGCATTTGCTTAGACAGAAATTCCCAGCTGCTTATCCAGTAGAATGGCCTGTGGATTTAAGTAATAAAGATGCCCAACAAAATGTAAGAGATATTGCTTTAAAAGGTGTGGAAGAAATGTTTGAAGCCTTACAACATCTCAAAAATTGGAAGCAACATCGAGAGACAGAAGTACCAGAAGTCAATCAGGATGAATTTTTAGAGGAGGTAGTTGATTCCTTTAATTATTTCTTCTCTTTATTAATTTTGGCTGGTTTTAATGCTGACGATTTCTTTGAGATGTTTGAAAAGAAAGACAAAATAATTCGAGACAGATTGACTAGTCGTTATTAATCGGTCTCTGATATTCCTAATTATCTTTAATGAATTAGGAATATGATGAAGAGAAAACGATTAAATAATTTAATCAAACATAGAATATCAAGCTATCAAAATGTCTTGGAATTATGGGATATTTTGGAAACGGATTTAATCTATCTAATAGGTTTATATCCTGAATTTGAATTACAAGCTGAAGTAGGTTGCGATGACGTTGATTATTACTACTTTAACAATCTAAACATTGTAATTCAACAACAAACTGAGAATTATCAGTTTATTAATAGTTTTCTGAAGGATTGGGAAATTACCTTTGAGGTAGAATTATCTTACAAAAAAGATACTGAATATCTAACTCAATTTACGACAGCCTCTGATTTAAACTTTACAATTTTAGAGGACAATAAAACTATTAGAATTTTTTCAAATTGTTTATTATTAGGTGATGTAGAACATATTAAAGAATTTAAAAAGGAATTTGTGCTAGGTTTAGTCGGGGAAACTCAGGAATGTTTAACTTTAAAAAAACTAAAAATTAAGGATAAACATTTAGTTTTATTAGATACAATGCTAGAAGAAATTTTAGCATTAATGACATTAGATAACTGCACTTATTCGGAAGCACATCAAGAAATCATGTTCTATCATAAAGATTACTTTCATAACTGGACCTTTGAGAAAATTGAAAACTTGCGGCAAGAATTAGATGAATTATATGATTGTTTGCAAGTGTAAAAAGAAAAAACTTTACTATAATTTATTATACAAAACACAACAGGAGTTTATATGCTAAAACAAATTGGTGAAAATCTTTATATGACAACTGAGGAGATTGGCGTGAGAAGAGCAGATGTAGAAGTTATTAATTTAAATAAAGGTAAACATACTAAAACTCAATTTGACCGTTGGAAGGTCTATTTGGCGTCAGGTTGGTTTAATCCTGTCGCCTTAGAGGAATTACTGCAACTTGAAAACTTTTTTGATGAATTAAATCAAAAGATTGATTTGGCTGCACCAAGACGTATTTTTGTCTGTCCACCTGATGCCTCTCAATCTGTGCAAGATGATACCTTTAAAGGTAACTGTCATCACATTGAAACAGCAGATTTTCTGTTAGTTAATACTCGAGATAAAGATATGGGAACTATCTGGGAAGCAGGTTATGCTTATGCTCATAATAAGCCTATTGTTTATTATTGCGCAGGTTTACCACCAGGTGCTAAGTTTAATTTAATGCTATCCCGTTCTGGCATTAAGGTGTGTTCTTCTATTGAAGAATTAAAAGATTATTTCAATCGTTGTTTTGAAATGGGTGGTTTAATCGTAGAAAATTATGATAGAGAAATTGAATAAGATATGATGCATCATATTTCAGATCAGGAATATTGTCAGTTAATAGAAGCTGAAATCTCTCGAACTGAAAGTGTCATTATTAAAAAAGCCTTGTTCAATAAAGCTATCTTAAAAAAGTGTGCGATTAGTTTTGTTTTATGTTGTATCGGCGACTTATGGTCGTCTTTTGATCATTACGCCATTACACATGACTGGATATATACTCAAATTGCCACCGGTTTAATTTCTCAAGCAATTTGGTTAACCTCAGGCTTTTTATTTTTTGATGCTACTGATAAAAAAGAGAGAATTGCCATTGGTATTTCAAATGCCTTAGGTTTTTCAGTCGGTTCAACTTTAATGTTGATGTATCTTAAACCTTTTTTCAATTCATTCTTTTAAATTTAAAAACAAAAGGAAAATATTATGTTAAATATTACAGGCGAAAATTTTGATGCTGAAGTTTTAAATAGCAATCAAACAGTCTTAGTAGATTTTTGGGCTCCATGGTGTGGTCAATGTAAACAATTAAATCCTATCTTAGAACAAGTTGAGTCTGAGTGGGGCGATAAAGTTAAATTTGTAAAAATTGACGCATCGGAAGCTGATGGAATTGGGGCTCGTTATTATGTGTCTTTATTACCGACAGTGCTATTATTTACAGCCGAAGGTAAATTGGCAAAGCGGTTAACAGGTTTAAATACCAAAGCTTTTTTAAACAAAAGCATTCAGGATACGTTAGATAACAAATTAGACGAATTATATTAATTATTTTATTTTATTATTAATCTCACGTGAAAACTCTAGAGTAGTTTGATATAATAGAGTTATAAGATTTACTATTTACTATTGGAGAATATTCTCAGATGTTTCCTACACTTTCGACCCCTAAACAATTCGTTGGTTTACATGCTCACTCGCACTTTTCAGTTTATGATGGTTTAGGATATCCTTCTGATCATATTGACTTTGTCCTACAAAATGGTATGAATGCTTGGGCTTTAACAGACCATGGTAATGCTAATGGTTTAGCTCACGCCCGCAGTCATACTGCTAAATTACAAAAGAAAGGTGTGGATTATCGTCAACTTTACGGTGTAGAATGTTATTTCGTACCTTCTTTAAAAGATTGGTCGGCTGATTACGAAGCTCATAAACAAGCTATTAAAGACGCTAAAACTGCTGCTGACGCTGAAAAGTTATCTAAAGCTAAAGTTGATATTGATGCAGACGCCGAGGCTGATGGCGGTGGTTTAGTGATTGAAGATGAAAATGAGTCTAAGTCTCTAAACGTGATGGATGACGAATGGAAACGACGTTATCACTTGGTAGTCATTGCTCGTAACCGTAAAGGTCTATCTAATCTCTTTACTATGGTTAAAAAGTCATATAAGGAAGGTTTCTATCGTTATCCACGTATTGATTTTGATATGTTAAAAGAATATGGTTCAGATTTAATCGTCTCAACAGCCTGTTTAGGCGGTATCTATTCTAATCGTATTTTAAAAGGTGTAGCCCATGGACAATCTCGCGACCAAATTCAACATGAATTAAAGAACCTAACTGATAGATTTCATCAATATATTGGCGATGGCTTTCATTTGGAATTGCAATTTAATAAATTGGAAAAGCAACATGTGGTGAATGATTATCTGTTAGAACACTCAAAAATCACCGGCATTCCTTTAATTGCAACCTGTGATAGTCATTATCCTACACCTGATAAATGGCAAGCTCGTGAGATGTATAAAAAGTTAGGTTGGTTAGGTAGTGAATTAAACACTGAATTGCCTAAGTTTGAAGATCTCAAATGTGAGTTATATCCTAAGAATGCTGAACAGATGTGGGAAGAGTTTAAACAAGGGTGGGAACAATACGAGTGTTATAAAGGTAATGAAGAGTTAGTCAAGAATGCGATTGAACGTACTCATGATATTGCTTGGGAAATGTGTGAAGATACTTGGATTGATACTAAGGTTAAATTACCAGTCACTGATTTGCCAGGTAAAACAACCATGCAACAGTTAACAGAATTAACTAAGGAAGCTTTGATTAAAGAAGGTTTAGCTAATAATCCTGTATATGTGGAACGTGCTAAGGAAGAGTTATCAGATATTAAATACTTAGGACATGAAGCTTATTTCTTGACTATGTATAAAATCTTTAAAGAAGCTGAAAAGCATACCTTCTTAGGACCTGGTCGTGGTTCAGGTGCTGGCTCTTTGGTGAATTATTTATTAGGTATTACCCAACTCGACCCTATTCCATATAACTTACTATGGAACCGCTTTTTAGGTCGTCATCGTGTTAACTGGCCTGATATTGATACAGACGCTGGTAATCGTGATGAATTGATTAAAGCTGCTCAAAAGTTATTTGGTGATGAGGCTGTGATACCTGTCAGTAATTTTAACACCCTTAAGTTAAAATCCTTGGTTAAAGATATTTCTAAGTTTTTTAATGTACCATTTGACGAAGTTAATGCAGTGACTGGTCCATTACAAGATGAAGTGATGTATCATGCTATGGATGACTCCATGGAAAAATCAGTCTTTGTGTTAAAGCATGAAGATTGTATGGAGTATAGTCCACGTTATAAAGAGTTTATGGAGAAATATCCTCAGGTTGAAGAGCATATTCGTACATTGTTTACTCAAAACAAATCAATCGGTCGACATGCTGGTGGTGTGATTGTGGCGGATCCTCGTGAATTAGAAGAGACAATGCCAATGGTTGGGGTACGTGGTGAATTGCAGACACCATGGGCTGAAGGTCTTAACTTTAGAAATTTGGAAGATAATGGCTTTTTAAAGTTTGACTTTTTAGGTTTAACTTTGTTGCGTGACGTGGAGAATTGTATTGGACGTATTTTAAAACGACAAAATAAACGAGTTGCGACCTTTGACGAAGTAAAGCAATTCTTTGATGAAAATTTAAACTGTCGATTTGTCAAGCAAGATGATCCTGTGGTATGGAAGCATGTTTATGAGATGGGACATTTCACAGGTATCTTCCAATTTGCCCAATCAGGTGCTCGTAATTTTGCTATGGAAGCTAAGCCTCAAAATATTGAAGATCTCGCAGCTGTCACAGCAATTTATCGTCCAGGCCCTTTAAAAGCCAACGTCCATAAAAAGTATGTTAAAGCTAAAAATGATGCTATGATTAAAGCGCCTAAATATGCGCATCCCGTAATTGAAGAAGTCTTAGGACCTACATACGGATTTATTGCCTTTCAAGAACAATTCATGTTGTTAGCGCAGAAATTAGCAGGTTTTAGTCCAGCTGAAGGTGATAAATTACGTAAGACTTTGGTTAAGAAGTCTGTGGAAAAGTTAGATGCCATTTATAAGGAACGTCAAGATGCTCGTGAGAAGTTTATTAAAGGCGCTAAGGCAGTTAGCAACGTGTCTGAAGAAATTGCAACTAACCTCTGGGAAGAAATTGACTTTTTTGCACAATATGGCTTCAATAAATCACACGCTGTAGCTTATGCCATTGACTCCTACTATGCGGCTTGGTTGCATACTCATTATGAAACTGACTGGTTATCAACTATTTTAGAAACTGAAAAGGCTGACCCCTCTAAAATGGCCAAGGCAATTAGCGAAGTCAAATCCTATGGTTATAAATTCAGCCCTATCGATGTTAACTACTCAGGTGATGAATGGTATTACTCTCCAGAACTTAAGGCTTTTGTGCCTCCTCTCTCTTCTTTAAAGGGGACTGGGGATAAAGCCACTGAGGAAATTATGGAACATCGACCTTATCGTAATTTAGATGAGTTATTGTTTACTGCTGATGGTGAATGGAAGCACTCTAAAATGAATAAGGCATCGTTTGGTTCTTTATGTAAGATGGAAGCATTTGGCTCCTTAGAAGACATGAAGAGTGGTCATATTGCTAATCATCGTCAGTTATATGATTTGATCATTGGTCATTACGATACTTTAAAACGTGGTCGTTATGGGATTACAGATGCTGCTAAACGTAAATTGGAAAAAGCTGGTCAAACGCCTGAATTAATTGTGGATAAATTGTTATCTGAGATATTGCAGGACGCATCAGATTGGTCTCGAACACAAAAGATTAGTAACCAATTTGAATTAAGTTCCAATTCATCTGATGAGCTCCTGTATCCCTCTGATTTAATGGACAAATTAAAGCAACAGGAAGTGCCGAGTGCTTTGACTCTGTCTGAAGGTAAAGCTATCGCGTGGTTCTGTATCATGGATGGATTTGAAGTAAAGAAGACCAAGAATAATAAAAACTTTATTAAAGCTAAAGTCTCCGATAATGAAGGTAATATGGCTAATTTAAAGATTTGGGGTGATATGGACACTAGCGATTTAGCATATACTATCTGGATGGCGGAAGTTAATATGCAAGCAGATTGGGGTTTATCCACGAACTCCTTTAAAATGAAACGTGTAACAGCCTTTGATTAAACGTTTAAAGTATTTGAATATAATAAAAAAAACAGGAATATTAAATGTCTGATCCTAAATTTATAATTTTTACAGGACCCATGTACGGTTCTAAAACTACAAAATTATTAGCTTCAATTGACAGGTTTAGCCGGCGAAAAAAGAATGTGATTGCTTTTAAACCTAAAATTGATAATCGATACGCCGAGAGCTTTATTCAATCGCACAATGGTGGTAAATTTGAAGCCTGTCAGGTGTCTAATGGCACTGAATTATGGCATCAATTAAAAGAGCATGAGATTAATAATACTGTTAATTACGATGTGATTGCGGTGGATGAAGCTTTTATGATTGAAGATTGTGCTCAAGCCTTGATTGATTTGTTTAGAATAGGGTATACTATTATGGTGTCATCAATTCAGTTAGATGCCAATTTTAAACCATTTGATGAAATTATGAAGATGATGCCGTATGCAACCCAGATTGAGATTTGTCCAGCTGTGTGTCCTGTGACTGGTAATGATGCTTATTATACTATGGCTAAGTTTGATTATAAGGAAGTAACAGTTGGTGGTGATGTATTATATGAACCTAGAAGTTGGTCGGCGTTTCCGGCAATTAAAGCTTAAGGTGAAGTATGAATCGACCAACATGGAAAGAAATTTGGATGAATGTGGCTGAATTAATGGCACAACGCTCTCATCATCCGACTTTTAAAGTTGGAGCTATTGTCACTTCCAATGATAATACCCAGATTTTGTCTGTCGGTTACAATGGGAATGAAGCGGGTGGAGAAAATGAACCTGAGAGTTGTGAACCTGGCATGAGTGGTTTATTACATGCTGAGATTAATTGCTTGTTGAAATTAGATTATAATAACCCAAAAGAGAAGACTATGTTTTTAACTTTAAGTCCTTGCCCACTGTGTGCTAAAGCGATTGTAAATTCAGGTATTAAACAAGTCATTTATAAAGAAGAGTATCGGGAGTTAAAAGGTTTGGAAATATTAATCAACGCGGGCATAAAAGTTGAGAAGTTTTGATAATTAGAGATAAAAAAGGACGATTTTATGTTTCAATTAAATGAAAACA
>JACCDO010858454.1_pt1 | contig 11020 bp, 10 predicted proteins | sample 7446101 | NCBI WGS metagenome assembly JACCDO01 (sample SAMN15323440, study PRJNA562643) | freshwater metagenome | isolation source: river surface water | place: USA:Blue River Watershed | collected 2017-08-16
AGCCATAGGTGCGGGTACGTCCCGCAGCCATTAGTACTCTACAAACATGTTTAATTACAACATTTGGAGTGATTCCTCAGTCACCGGTACCGGTACTTTGCGGGAGTTATGCCCAGTTACGTGCTGGTACTGCGTGTTTGGCGACCACTAGAAGGCGCCAATTTACTACTTGGAGCGCGATTTGGCGCGATTTAGACTCTGACAAGGTCGTTTAAGGCACGTTTTAGGATAATAAATAACCTTTTTAGCCAGGTTTGGACACTATCTAGCCACGCATTACTTCGGACGAGTTGGACACTGTTAACCACGTTTCGGACTGTATTTAGTACATTTGAGACAGTATTTAGCATATTTGAGACACTATTTAATAAATTTTACACAACAAAACTAAGATCTGCACAATGTTTGGGTTCGGTGTCATCGCTTCACTAGATCATACCAAGCTGACACAATCAATGATGATTGTTATTGCATTCATTATCATATTTGAATATTCCACGGGTTTTATTGAGTTTGTTCTTGGTTCTTCCCCGCTTTATATGCGAATGGTCCAAAAGATTTATAAAGAACTGATGATGATGGGCATTATTTCCTTCATACTAACTATGTACGAAGCGGTTCAGGATGATTTGTCACAGAAGAACCACGATTGGTTGCAAGCGGTTGACGTGGCACATTATTTCTTGTTTTACTTGGCAATTTTCTTTGTTTGTCATGCGATTTATTTAATTCGATTAAGCGTTATTACGTCTAAATATTATAATTCTTACACATTGTCTTCGGTGGAAGAAACACTCGAGTCATTAATGGCACTGTCCAACAATTGGTTTCAGAGAACCATTTACATGATATTCCCCAGTCAATTACGCTATAAAGTAGAGTTCAAATTGATTCAATTGCTGTTTTCTGATGCATACGATGTACCCACAGAGTTCGATTATGCGGCTTACTTATCTTCTTGCTACGCACGATATGCTTTCAAGATAATAGACATTGGATTATTCGAGTGGTCGATAGTGATCGCGGTTGTTACGGTGAATTATTTGCGGATCCGATACCATGGATCCTTTAATTGCAACTACAATTATGGTCCTGATTATGGTGTTCATTCATCACAACACACTACCACGGATGATCACGCCTCCACAGACGACCATGAAGTGGCTGCAGCTGCTGCGACAGATGACCATCACAGCGACGTGGACACAGAATGTCTCATCAGCAACTACATATTCTTTGTAATTATGGGATTTTTGTTGCTGATTTATGTATTTGCCTTGAGTTTCACAGCCCGAATATACGAGCGGAAGGTGTATCAGCGGGTGGGACTGAAGGACCAGACTATCGAAGAAAGAATTAATTTTTTTCAATGGTTAAACTCACAACAATCATCCATGGATCCGGTGTTCGAAGAGGTATTGCACGCTCATCCTTGTGGCCATTCAATTGAACTTTCTAATACCACGCAGCACCGACAGGAGGCACATTCACATCATAGTCCTATTGTTAGTAATCACAAGAAACTAGAGTCTAATCGACGGGCAAGCGTTTCCATATTCAAGACGTCTTCCAAGGTAAAGGGCAACAGCAACTCGCAGTTAGACAAAATTCGTAAATTAAAAAGTCGTATAATAATGTTTCAAGATACATACGAGGTACTCACTCATTCGGCACGTTCCTCACTTCTTACTCACTCACTCTTTTGCAGGTCAACGAAGAAACCCAAGTATTTATTGAAGCAGAAAAAAAAATACAACATTTCATAGACACGTTTCACGACGTCATATACCAGCTGCGATTGCGAGTGAATCGAGTGTACAATGCCTGCGCGAATAGAGGCGACAAGAGCAAACACACCGGGAAAGTGTCGCACGATCCATTCAGCGCCATAAAAAACAAACAAGAAAGTTCCAAGTCATTAGAAGCTGCTCCAGACGACATCGAAGGAGGGAGAGATCCCGAAAAAGTAGGAGTTAATCGGAAATCAATGATCTCAGACTCCCTCCAGCAATTGCGACGTAGTGCAAGCACCGTTACACACCAAAAAATGATGAAAACATTAGAAGAAAATGACATTGAAAGTGTAACGGATATTGCCGCGAACGACGATAATGGCAAAGAGAAAAAAAACAATAATTCATGGAATAACCGACTGTCCACCACCTTCTCCACCACCTTCTCGCTGTCGTTTGACCAAGTCGATCGAACGAGCAAAATTGAAAAAATTAAAGACGCATTTTTTCGACGTAAGAAATCCGTTATTTTATCGTACATAAACTCGTTCCATCCCGCCGCGGAAGTGACGATTTCCGATCCGAATATTCTCGTCAATAACATCCAAAGTATCTTTTTGTTCGGGAACAAGCTTTGGTTCGACAAGGCGGTGGAAATCGGGATTATCATGCATTGCTTGTACCTGTCGCTGTGGGCGATGAATTTTATTACGACCATCAAAGACGCTAAGATCCCAGTGCACAATCAAGTTATCATTGTGGTGCCTATCCTTTTGATAGGCATGACTCTGGGGCATATCATCCAAACCCTTTCGGTATTGGATGCGGTGTGTAACCTGAATCTGGATGCCATGAAAAGCGTTGTGGAAGACACCGAAGACACCATAAATCTGATTGAGAGCTTGCGGAAGGACATTGATGACGGTATCAACCAGCTGGCCGATGCTAACGTCACCAGATTGCAACTTATTGAGGAGCTATTCCTGCAGATTGACGAGGATAAAAGTGGCTACATTGATAGGTTAGAATTTAGAAATTTATTGAGACAATTAGAGCTTTGCTATACCGAGGACCGTTTCAATAGGTTGTTCAATTGGGGTACTCACTCACTCACTCACTCACTCACTCACTCACCACTCATTCATTACTCACTCACTTGCCTATTTGTATAGTTGATTTCGACGGTTCAGGGAGAATAAATTTTGAAGAAGTTCACGACTTGCTGTTGGGCCAACAAGCGAGTTAATGCAACGAATACGCGGGAATACACGTGTGTGGATCTAATTATATAATTGTACATAATCTGTGTCATAAATAGCATTATTAATCATCGAAAGTGTACACCGGACCATCATCGTCGTCAACAGCGACCACGTCCTTTTGTTTCTTGAGGTGTGGAGGTGGTGCAGTTGGTGGTGTCCTTGGCGATGGCGGTGGAGAGTTAATGGGACTGCGTAATCCAGTTGACATACTTGGTGATGGAGGTGGTGAAGAAGGACTGCGTGGTTCAAGCACTTTGGGTGGCGATGGAGGTGGCGAAGAAGGACTGCGTGGTTCAAGCACTTTGGGTGGCGATGGAGGTGGTGAAGAAGGACTGCGTGGTTCAAACACTTCGGGTGGCGATGGAGGTGGTGAGACAGGCGGACTGTGTGGTTCAAGCACTGCGACTTTGGTGGGTGGTACTGGATTTGACATGGTAGCCGAGGCATTAGAGTCGAGAGCGTTTAATTTCTGCGACGAATTTTCAAATTTCCTTTCGAAAACTATTACCGTATACAGCCGAGCAATATTCCACTCAGCGCTTGACATGGTGCCTTTGTAATTGAAAACCCCCCTGTTCTCCATATGCTCCCGATAGCTACTATTGGCAATGTTTGATTCCACAAATTGATGGAAATTTTGATTACTTTGGACCGTTAAACCACATTCTTCTACGAGATCTTGCAACGGGGAACCCGATGGTACCAACCACTCTGGTGCGTTCACGGCGGACATATCATCACTATCATGCAGATTAAAGTCGTACTGAATGCCAAATGGCACTTCATTATTGTCCATCGAATGCTTGGCACCAATTTCAACGAGATGGTGCCAGCTGTCGTCTTTGAATGTGATAGTCAACAGCTTGTTCTCAAACTCGTCACTGATAACCAATCTCTGCTGGTCCATACTCGAGTCTTGGTCACTTCTATCACTATTATCACTAAGTTTAGACCTCTTAACTCCACTCGTATACCGCTCCAATATCATGTCAGTTACTACTCGCGAGTCGATTGTCGTCACAATAAAGAGACCACCAGGCTTAAGGTGTCTGCTAACCTCTTGTAAAAAATGTTTTGCTTTCTGTCGACTTTGAAACATGTAGTGAACAGCAAATTGGCACGAAACTAAATCAAATTTATCATTTATAGTCAGCGGAATGCCATCGTACCATTTGCTGTTGCCGCTACTATCCCATGTGTGCATGTGCAGGGTAGATGATGTAAGACTCTCAGTACCAATGTCAGCACAGATCAACTTCGTAAATTTGTATTTTTCTTTTGTATAAGCACTTAATCTTTCATTTACAAAGTGTTTTAACGAATTCAATGCAATATCCACACCTACGTAGTTACTGACTCCAATGTGACCTTTTAGCCATTTATTTATGTCGCCACCCATACCACATCCAAAATCAAGTACACTTGGACATGTAGTGCTATAATGCCTGCAAGCTATATTTATGATTGTACTTTTGACCCAATTATTCAGCTCTCGCAGATGGTAAATCATCGATAAGTGACGATCCTTTTTGACTCGCTTGAGGTTTGAGTTGTAGTGATCTGCCGCTTGGATTTGTTCAAAACCACGCTTTTTACTGTCTTTGACAACAACGGTATCATCCGAGGGTACGGTTTTGATAAAACAGCGAAATCCTATTGTCTTATTCATAAGTAACTCATCCGGAGGGAGTGAATGTGTCAAGTATCCAATAGTGCCATGCGAATCTAATAATATTACACCGACCTTATTTTGTTTCTCTTTTAGATAATTAATGAAATCTTTTATTTTACCTTTCGGATCATATTTTTCCTTGGAAACAGAGAACAAAACAGACGGCAGTTGTGCCAAATCCACCTCGTGTTTGGAGATAATCTTGGTTATCGTTAATTCTGCAGAGATTTTGTATGATTTGGAATCAGTGAGTGATGCAACACAGCCCATCTGCACTGCTTGCTGGGACGAGGGATCGACCATGTGCAAGTTATGCTTCAAGTGCGGCTCCAGCATGATTGACTAGGCAAATAACACGAAAAATGCCATTAATATGGTGATAAACTTTAAATGTGTTGTTATTTTATATTTTTAGTATTTTTCTTTGGCAATTGACAAGGGTCAACAAATCTAGGCATTAATGAATCATGTAAAATAGGATGATCAACTAGATGACAATACAATATCCCTCTATGTAGCCCTCTCTATATGACAATGGACTATTAATTAATGGCCTTTTACCTGATACCTGTAAATGATGTCAGCTCGCCGACTTAGCACAGCAAGAAGTGACAACAAAAGCATTTACGAGTAACGATTATAGTAATCAAAAACTATTTCATTGAGTCATTCACAATTGGTACATGTACTGTACCGGCATCCCGCCTAGTACTATCGCCTGGCGAATCGCCAGTGGAATTTGCATCCGAAAGAGTCGCATTGTGACGCGTCCTTTGTCGTGATAAAGGTTAGGACGCAAGAGGGATGTCGAACGGAGTGCGGCGAGGCAATGCGCCTGTACAGTCCAAAGAAGATGAGGCGCTCACTAAGTTATTGTTTGGACAAGTTTCAAGTGATGCTTATGATGTTTCGAACACCACTGTGACGAATAATACAGATAATACTAGCAAAGTAGTGAAAGGAAAAGGGAAAAGGAAGGAGGAGGAAGTACCAATTGCTGTTTGGCACGATGACGACGATGAAGATATTAACATTAATTTAGAGGACACAAATAGATTAAAAAAATTAAAAAAAGATGGTCAAGCAACTATAAGCGGTAATCAGTATACAGATTTACTACAAGAAAGATTTAAAACAAAGCAGCTGCAATGGGCTAAATTTGATGATACGCCAAACGAGATTGATGCTTTATTACAGACAACCGGGACTATGCTGGGACAATCAAACAACAGTAAAACCAAAATAATATCACCAGGAAAAATAGATATTACACGAGTAGTCGATGGGAATATCCAAGACCCTAGCAACGACTCGATCACAACGGTTAAATTTCACTCCAATAGTAACTTGTTGATGGTTGGGTCCATGGACAAATACTTGAAATTCTTTAATATTGATGGTGACAAAAATACTCGTCAACTCACTGTAAAATTCAATGATATGTCAATACTAGCTGCAGCATTTCTTGGCACATCAGCGCAAGTCGTGGTGTCCGGCCGCAAACCGTATTATTATTCTTATGATACCGTAAATGGTAACGTGATAAAAGTGCCCGGACTACATGGTAAGCATATTAAATCTTACGAAAATTTGACAGTTTCCCCCGAAGGCAGTAAGATAGCATTTGGTGGTAGTGGTGGGTATATATATGTATGTGATGGTAGATCGAAGACGATGATGATGGAGCTAAAAATGAATAGTGGAGTGCGAGCGCTTACATTCATAGATGAAATGACATTGGTTACCTCTGGCGTAGACGCAGATGTTTACGTGTGGGATCTAAGAAAAAATGGAAAATGTTGCAAACGTTTTACCCATGATGATGGAACCTGCACATCGAGTCTATCGGCATGCCGATCATCGTCGTCATCACAATACTTAGCTGTAGGTGCTGAATCAGGTGTAGTTTCCATATTTAATTCTTCATTTAGTGCCACGAATATGAGTGGAGATAGATCACCGCCAGCCGCGTTGAAATCAGTAATGAATCTAACCACAAAAGTAGATTGCATGACATTCCACCCCAGCGGACAAATCTTGGCGATATCCAGTGAACAGAAAACGGATCAACTTAAATTAGTCCACCTGCCTACGTGCACAGTATTCAGTAACTGGCCAACCAGCAAGACACCTGTGCGAAAAGTAAAATGCATGGATTTTAGCAACAACGGTGAATATTTTGCAGTGGGAAATAGCAGGGGCAAGGTGCTACTATATAGAGTGAACAAGTTCTCTAATGTATGATAAGTATTTACACAATTACATTTCTTTCTTACTTGATTCTTCTGGCTTATTTAATGCGGTGGAAACACTTCGATTCAACCACTTGGCACCGTTGGCGCCCTGGAACAAATGGTCGTCGTTAATATCTATGTATCCTCTGCACGAATGAATGGCCGAAGGCTGTGAAGGCACCTTCAAATGATAATTTTCTTCAGAGAATTTACTGATATATTCCAATGGTCCCTGCTCTTCGCTGGATAATGAGCGATGCTCGATAACGGAGCCGGCATCACCGATACGATCCATAGCGTCTGTCAGCGAGTACTCTAATGATACATATGGCTTGTTATGTACCAAATGCAACACATTTTTAGGTGTCTTCATCAGACAAACTTGATTACTAGGTAGCGAATGCTCAAGGGGATTACTGAGCGACGCACTCGCAAAGTACTCTAGTGTCTCGATGTTAGCTTGCACACTGTTCATTTTAGTCACCAACAGCTTCATTTTGAGTAGTCTATCATAGTAATACTCATTGGCATCCGCCCTTTCGGCATTCAAGATATTGTAGTGTTGAATCAGAGTGAGTGAGTGGTAGTCTGCTAGATCAACTTCGATATCTACTATTTTACCACTTTTACCATTTCTATAGCTATTATTCGTGGCTGTTTGGTACTCAATCTGAATTGGGGCAGCAGGGACAACGTGGTGCTGGAAAATCTTTTGCTTCAACAAAAATAGAGTGATTGTGGTGCCAACAGTTGCCAGAAGAAGCTGGCTTAAATTATTGTCTATTTTAACTAATGTCATCCTGCTGTTAGATACATCTAACAGACTGTTGACCTTGATATACTCATTAATCCCGAGCATGATGTCCTCTTCAGTGGGATCCACCTGTATATTGGGTAATATTACGCGCAACTGAGGTGCTACGTTATACCTCTTGTACATACTATTAAGTTTTTCTTCTTTTGGAATGTTACTTCCTGGATAAAAAGGATTAGCGGGTGGTGGCAGTGGCGGCATAGACGAAACAAGAGCTCCCGATGTTGCTATATTAGCGTTATTACTGCTCAGTTGGACACTAGGTGTGCTATACACTGTACTCGCACGATAAAGCAATATCTTGATATGTGGTGGTTTGTCACCAATTAACTTTAAGCGGAAGAAGTTGGCCTTCAATCCATTCGGATGATCCTTACAATTCCATTCGATATACTATGAATGAACGTGTAAGAAAATAAAATTTTATGAATTTTCGAAGGGTAGAAAATAAAAATAACCTGATTGTTATATTTCTTATCAATCTGAAATATTATTTTATCAAAAAATCTACCAAACGGAGTAGTGTAATATAAGTTATGGTCCAACACAGTACCTTCCAGGGTGATCAAAAAGTAACCTTAACAAATAAGTGAGCCCATTATTTCTCATGATAGTATTAGTAACTGAGTAAATTACCCTTATCATTCCCTGCCGCAGCAACGTACTGATGATTAATCGTTATCCGCAGTATCTTCAACAGTTTCTTCGGTGTACTATCCATAAATGCACCAGTTCGTAGTTTTTTTCTCACCATTTCATCGATGGTGTTGTCCACTTCGTTCATGCTAAGCAGGAGTTCGTGTTCACGCGGGTATTTGTCCCAGATCGCGGCACTGATGCCACCGAAGAGCGTGTCCTCCAGCAGATTCTTTGTGTTCGCGACTGACGAAAGCGACATGGTGGTATAATTGTTGACAATTTAATTTGTTGTTCCTCACGACAGGACCTTTTTACCAGTATCAGTACCTTTATGAGTTCCTGTTGGATAGATATATAGTGAGAAAGAATTAGGGAAGTAGACCAATTGAAGGAGGAGGATGCATAGCAGAAGAAAGAAGGAGAGAAGTTAATAAAATTAAAATGGAGAGAAGTTTATATAGAATCAAGTGGAGAACGACGGTGGTGAACGAGGTAGAAGTCTCTGCATATTCTACAGTGCCGCATACGACGTGTCTATTCTCATTACTCATGATTACTTCCTCAACGAATGTTAAACCCTAGCTGCGGAACTAAATCGAGCTGTTGGACACATAGTTTAGTTCACAAGATTGTTCGAATATCAGTAGTTGGTGAGTGCAGAGCACCGAGTTGGCGAGTGAGCAGGAATCTGTGGTGTAGAGTAACGCGAACGGATTGCTTATGAGTCGATGCTGCATCGTACATTGACAGAAGGTCAGGCTCCGCGGGATATAGCTGCCCCATTTCAGAATAAACCGCCGCGTTCACTAGAAAACGGTTGTAATGTTGTAGATAGCGATGGTACTGTCGCAGATGTAAATAAGAACAGTAATGGGAATACATATATATTTCCAGCATTAGAATCGGAGGAGTCATTGTCATTTGATTTATATTGTGGTCCAACTCCTGAGAGCAATTGGGTTATACCTGGTAAATTATTAGTTGGAGCCTATCCAGCATCACAAAGTGACGATGAAACTTTTGACTTAATTACATCAATATTAAAATTTGGTGTCAGTAAATTTGTATGTTTACAAGAGGAATATAGGGAATATGGTGTTACGGAAGCAATGTGGCGAAGTGGTAATGCCTTGAGACCTTATTTTGAAGATGTTAAAAATATTGTCAGAGAAAAACACGAGTATGAAGAATTAAACGATTACCCAATTATTGATAGCGATAATTTAAGTTTTATTCATTTTCCTATCAGAGATTGCGGGATAACAGATGACTCTAGGGTATTAGAATTAGCAAAAACATTAGTTCAAGCATTGAAAGATGGAGAAATTATATATCTTCATTGTTGGGGTGGGCATGGTAGAACAGGTACAGTAGTTTGCATAATGTTACATCTTATATATGGTTTAGATGCCACTAAATCCATGGCCAGATGCCAATCGGTTCATGATTTAAGACGATGGCCTGTAGCTGTTGGTTCACCTCAAACTCAAACTCAGCGAGATCAAGTAACTAGAGTTATTAATAAGTTAATCAATACACCTCAAGCACTTAGACGTTATGCATCTGAACCTAATCCATCAACACAAATGGATATTACTCCAATGCAACATTCTCCTCGTCCAAATCCTCAACATGATAAGCAGAGTAATAGTACCGTATCTACACCAAATAGGGTAGCTCCCAACGATTCCCAAAATATACCACAAGCATCTACTCCAAACCCATTATTGAGTACCGATTTAAATGCCATACCAAATATTTCGACACCTATGTCTAGTGATACTCATTTAAATGACGACACCTCTAGTGCCAGGATCCGTAGTGTGTCGGGTACCATGGATATCTGCTCCCTCGATGACAGTTTGCTAAACTCATCTTGTGGCGAAGAATATTCAGATTGTGTGCAAAATCAAGCGGAATTGTTGGCATTAAACAATGGCAATTTGAATTTAACTTTTGCTCATGAAACAAATAGTAATAATATAATAGGAAACAATGGAATTAACATCGATGAAGAAAATTTCGAAGACGATAATAATGATGGAAATGAGATAAGAAATGTTGAAATTGTTAATAATAGTATAGTAAAACCACCTACTACTGAGAAACCATCATTTAATCATATCCGAAAGGGTTAGTAATTAATATTAGTAGAACATAGTTGTACTTAAATAGTTTAAATTTACAATTCAATACTTATGGTTTAGGTGGTAGCACGCCTCCATATAAAGCTTGCATTTTAGTTACCATCGTCTGGGCAGCTTTAGCATGAGCATCCTGCATTGCCTGTGTTGTTGCTTGTGATACTACTCCTGCTCCTTGTGACATTATTGAATCTGATATTTTAATTTGTAATGGGACTCCTAACCCATTGAATGAAGCCACAACTTGACCAGTTGGATCCTGACCTAATATAGTTGTCTCCATTAATTCTTTGTTTACAACTTCTGCTTGTTTTGCAATTTCTTGAGCTTTTTTCATGGATTCCATGATATTTCCCATTCCCCCAAACATTCCTATACATTAATCGCAAAATGAAAATGTAAAATAGTGAAAAAATAGATGTATAATTTGTAATTTTATACTCACCACCATCCTTCTTCTGTGGCTGACTCTTGTTGGGCTCGGGCGCGTTTCCGAAGAGATTTCTACGAAAACTGGCTCTG
>JACCDO012312017.1_pt1 | contig 11020 bp, 7 predicted proteins | sample 7446101 | NCBI WGS metagenome assembly JACCDO01 (sample SAMN15323440, study PRJNA562643) | freshwater metagenome | isolation source: river surface water | place: USA:Blue River Watershed | collected 2017-08-16
GTCAATGCGCCGGTACCGAACCGGATTCCGGCCGTCGCGGCGGCACCGGTGCCGCTGACCCTGCGGGGCTCCGTGGTGAACGGCGTGCTCCAAGGAGTGATCGAACCCTTGGGCTTGGCCTTCAGGGCCGCGGTGTTGCCGGTGACCGGGGCTTCGGCCAATGCCGCCGGTTTCTACCGCTCCAGCAGCCTCGCGACGGCGTCCGGAACGACCTACTCTGTGGTCGGTACGAACAATCAAGTCCTCGTTTTGGCCTCCACGCCGGAGCTCACCGCGGGCGGTCTCACAACCTTGGGTTCCGACCTGAGCTTCAACCTGCAGGCCTCGACGACCGGCGGGACGGCCACGATTCGCGGCAGCGTTGACGAACCCACCACGAGCGTGAATGGATCGATCACCGTGCCCGGTCGGGACGTGATCAACTTCTCGGGCGTCGCCATCACGACCGTCCGAACGGACCGGCTGATCAATCTTTCCTCCCGGGTGCGGATCGGCGCCGGCCGCCCGCTCATCACCGGCTTCGTGGTCGGCGGCACGGCGGCCAAGAGCGTCCTCCTGCGTGCGGTCGGCCCGGCGCTGGCGGGCTTCGGCGTTGCGGGGGTGCTGCCCAACCCGCGGCTGCAGCTCTTCGACGCGGCGGGCAACGTCGTCGCGGAAAACGACGACTGGAGCGGCGCCGATACCGCGGCAGCCATGGCCCGGGTCGGCGCCTTCGGTTTGGCGAACGGGGTCCGAGATGCCGCGTTGCTGGCGGACCTCGTGCCCGGAGCCTACACCATGCAGGTGACCGAAACCGGGGGCACCGGTGTGGCGCTCGCCGAAATCTACGATGCGAGCGGCAATCCCAATGCGGATTACCAACGATTGGTGAACATCTCGACACGCGGCGAGGCCGGCACCGGTGAAAACGTTCTGATCGGCGGATTCATCATCTCCGGCAACGCGCCGAAGCGGGTGCTAATCCGCGGCATCGGGCCCGGTTTGGCGGCCTTCGGTCTGACCGGGGTTCTGGCCGATCCGCGCCTGCGCATCTACCGCAGCGGTGAACTGGTCGGGGAAAACGACAACTGGGGCACCGTCCCGGCCTCGGCCGCGGCCACGGCGCAAGCGGCGCGGGACACGGGGGCATTTGCGCTGGCCGCCGGTAGCCGCGACGCCGCCGTCATCCTGACGCTTACCCCCGGAGCCTACACCGGTCAGGTCGACTCGGCCGACGGTACCGGAAGCGGCACTGCCCTCGTCGAGATCTACGAACTGCCCTGAGCGGGATCATGCCGTTGAGAGCCGAGAGTTGAGGAAACTCTGAAAAGCGCGGCGCCTGCCGGCGCAATGGAGCCGCGAGCGCCAGCGAGTGGTTCCGGCCCCGCGCGAAAGCCGATTTCCCCTCCACTCGCCGGCGCTCGCGGCTACGGTTCGGTCGTTTTTCTGAGCTTCCTTGAGAGTTGAGAGATCGAACCGCCGCGGATCCGAAAACGGTGCCGCCGCACGCCACCGAGAAACCGACCGGTTTGCTCTCAACTCTCAGCCAAGCTCTCTCACCGGTGTGAGTTCGGTTGAGGCGAGCGACAGTCCGCGGACGTCCAGCCCGGTGCCGTCGCGGTGACGAACTGGAAAACGCGGCCCGGCTCGGCCGGTCAGTTTCAGGATTTTCTCACCAGAACGGTTTGGCTTGCTCGGCGCTCCACGTTTCCCAGCGCGCCACGAGGTCCGCGAGACGCGCGGGTTCGCGGGCGGCGAGGTTCGTTTGTTCCCCGGGATCGGCGGCCAGATTGAAGAGTTCCCAGCCGGCTTCCGCGCCGCGCACGGGTTGCCGCACGATTTTCCAATCTTCGTGCCGCAGGGCGGCGCGGGCTCCGGCGCGCCAGAAAAACGTGCGCGGCGCGGTGGGCGCGGCCCCCGGCGCGAACAGCGGCAGGAGATCGATGCCGTCGCGCTGCTTGGCGTCGAGGTTCACGCCGGCGGCGGCCAACGCCGTCGCCGTCACGTCCATCGAAATCACGGGCGTCGCGGCGGCGACTCCGGCCGGCAGCCGCGCGGGCCAGCGCACGATGAACGGCACGCGGATGCCGCCTTCGTACACGGTGCTCTTTTCGCCGCGGAGCGGCGCATTGCTCGACGTCAGTTCGCGGGTCGGGCCGCCGTTGTCGGAAAGGAACACCACGAGCGTATCGCGCTCGAGCCCGGTTTCGCGAAGCGTCGCGAGCACTTCGCCGACGCCGTCGTCGAGGTGCGCGAGCAAGGCGGCGAAAATCCGCCGGTGCAGGTCGGGCACGTGGCGGAATTTCTCCAGATAACGGTCCGCGGCCTGCAGCGGGCTGTGCACGGCGTTGTAGGCGAGGTAGAGGAAGAACGGCTGCGCGCGATGCCGGCGGATGAAGTCGCAGGCCTCGCGCGTGAACGCATCGGTGAGGTTGGCGGTTTCGTTCACCGGCTGGCTGTCGCGCAAGATCGGGTTGTCGGCGTTGTAGTCCGGTTCCGTGTTGCCCATGTGCGTGGTCCAGACGGTGCGTCCGTCGGGCGAAACCCAGCGACCCTTGCCGCCGTCCGGCAGGGCCGTGCGCCGCAGCCACGTGGTGACGCCCGTGCCCGGCGCCGGCACGTAGGTGTGGCCCTCGTGCAGGAAGCCGAAGAATTCGTCGAAGCCGCGGCGCAGCGGATGGAAGGCGGGCGTGCCGCCGAGGTGCCATTTGCCGACGAGGCCGGTCGCGTAGCCGACGCCGCGCAGGCGCTCGGCGACGGTGCGCTCGCCCGCGGGCAGGCCGATGCGCGGGTCGGCGTTCAGCAGGCCGGTCGGGTTGTTCTCGTAGCCGAAGCGCGTCTGGTAGCGGCCCGTGAGCAGCGCGGCGCGCGACGGCGCGCAGAACGAGGCGGTCACATAGCCCTGCGTGAAACGCACGCCGCCCGCGGCGAGCGCATCGAGATTCGGGGTGGGGATTTCGCGGCCGCCGTAGCAGCCGGGTTCGCCGTAGCCGAGATCGTCGGCGACGATGAAGAGGACATTGGGCCGCGCCGGCCGGTCGGCCGCCGCGAGCGGCAAGGTCAGGCAAAGGGAAAGCAGAATCGGGAAACGCATGGTCGCCGGGGTAAGGAGAACGGGGTGCCGTGAACCTTCCGAATCCCGCCGCCGCGTCAACGGCGGTCGGAGAATTGCGGATCGCGGATTGCGGGTTGCGGATTTCCGGACTGCGCCCGGTCCCTTTTCCCCCCGCTCGTGAGTCGGCGCTCGCCCGGAAACCCAGAACCCAAAACTCAAAACCCAGAACCAGAGCCTCGAAACTCCGAACTCCAAACCCCGAACTCCGAACCTCTATTCGCCGCGCGCGCAGCCGCGCATGCCGGTGGTGACGATGATCAGTGTGCTCAGCGAATTGATCGGCATCATGATCGCGGCGACGAGCGGGTTCATGTGGCCGGCGACGGCCAGGCCGACGGCGGCGAGGTTATAGAGCACCGAGAAAACGAGGACGACGAGGTGCGTGCGGCGGCGGATGGCGTCGACTTCGAACAGCGCACGGAGGCCGCCGATGCCGCGACCGAGGTAATAGAAATCGGCCTTCTGCTCGAGGACGCCGCGGTGGATCACCGGGGTGCCGCGGCAAAGCGCGCGGTCGAAGGCGAGGCTGTCGTTGGCGCCGTCGCCGAGCATGAGCGCGTGGTCGGCGCCGTGGGCGTCGAGCCAAGCGGCCTTGCCGGAAGGGGAAAGATCGCCGTGGGCGTGGCGGGCTTGCAGGCCGAGTTCGGCGGCGAGTTTGCCGACCTTGTCGCTGCGGTCGCCGCTGAGGATGTAGGTGCCGAGACCGCGGCGACCGAGCGCGGCGAGCTCCGCGCGCGCATCGGGCCGGGCGGAATCCTTGAATTCGAAGCGCGCGACGACCTCGCCGTCGCGGGCGAGAACGGTGCCCTGGGCCGCGGCCGCGGCGTCGCGCCAGCCGGGCCGGCCGAGGGACCAGGCGCCGAGTTCGACGCCGTAGCCGGTGGTTTCGACGACGTCGCCGGCGAGGGCGGGCTGCGGCCCGAGGGCGAGCAGGTTCTCGAGCAGGCATTGGCTGACCGGATGCGGATTGTCGCGCACGAGGGCGTGGAGCGCGGCGCGGGCATCGGCATCGAGGGCGGCGAGGGCCTCGGGATTCTGCAGGACCGGCGTCTCGAGCGTGAGGGTGCCGGTCTTGTCGAAGACGAGTTTCCGCACGCGGGAGAGTTTCGTCCAGAGGTCGGCCTGGCGGACGAAGACGCCGCGGCGGCGGAGGGCGACGGTGGCGATTTCGTCGGTGAGCGGAAACGCGAGGGCGACGGCGCAGGGGCAGGAGACGACGAGGACGGCGGTGACGACGGACCAGGTGCGGAGGGCGTCGCCGCTGAAAAACCACCAGCCGAGGCCGGCGCCGGCGGCGACGACGAAGATGCCGATGAGGTAGCCGCGCACGATGCGTTCGAGGAGGACGTGGCGTTCGGCGGGGCGGTCGCCGGGCTGCAGGAGTTGGGCGAGGAGCGATTCGCGCCAGGGCTGGAGGGCGACGAGGCGGATCCCGTCGCGGCCGACATGGAGGGCGCCGGAGGGCACGCGCTGCATCGCGCGGAAGACGCGGGGCTCGGGTTCGCCGTTGATCGAGGCGAGCGAGAAGGTGGCGGACTCGCTTTCGAGCCGCGCCTCGACCGGCAGGGTCTGGCCGGCGGCAAGGAGCAGGGTGTGGCCGGTTTCGATCTTCTCCGGCGGCAGGGCGCGGCCGTCGGCGAGGCGGACGAGCTTCGGTTTCGGCTGCTGCGCGAGCAGGCGGCGGCGGTTGCGCTCGACGGCGGCGACCTGGGCCCAGCGGCCGACGAGCATCAGCAGAATGAACGTGGAGACGAAGTCGAAGTAGACGAAGTGCTCCTCGTTCGCCAGCCAGCCGTACAAGGAACCCAGATACGCGCCGACGATGCCGACGGCGATGGGCAGGTCGATGTGCAGGGCGCGCTCGCGCAGGGCGCGGACGGCGCGGGTGAGAAAGTAGACGCCGCCGACGAGGAGGCTGAGGGTGCCGAAGACGACGTTGAGCAGACCGAAGAGCCCGGCCCACTCGAAGGTGCTCTCCATGCCGAAGTAGGTCGGCAGGGAATAGAGCATCACGTTCATCGCGAAGGCGGCGCAGAGACCGATGCGCTTCACGAGGCCGCGGCTTTCCGGTTCGCCGGACGCCTCGCCGGCGGGGCCGGCGAGGTAGCCGAAGGCCTGGAGCTTGCGGGCGAAGTCGGCGGCGGAGAATTCGCCGCGCGTCCAGCGCAGCTGCATCGAGCCGTACTGCGGGTTGACGACGATGTCGCGGGCGCCCGGCACCTGCTGGAACACGCGTTCGATCAGCCAGACGCAGCCGGCGCAAGAGATGCCCTGGACGTCGAGCAGGAGCTCGGGAATGCGGGTGGCCGGGGCGGCCTCGGCTTCGCGCTGTGCGACCTCGAGCCACGTGTAGTCGCGGGGTTGGAAAACGGCGGCGTCGGCGGGCGTCGTGACGTCGTCCTTGATCCGGTAGTAGCCGTCGAGGCCGTTCTCGTGCACGAGGCGGAACACGTAGCTGCAGCCGGCGCAGCAGAAACCGGAGGCGCGCATGCGGTCGTCGATCAGGCCGGCGCCGCAGTGACGGCAGACGGGCTGGGCGGCGACCCGCGGGGCGGGGCCTGCGGGCGGCGGGACCAGGGACGGGCGGACGGCGGCGACGCTCATGTCAGAAGCAGACGAAGTTCAGGGGATCGGGCCCGGGGAACCCAAGGGTGGCGCGGAGCCGCCAGCCGATGATGCCCGCGGTCATGAGCGCGAGGGTGACGCGCATGCGGCCGAGCCAGAGCGGGGAGAGACGTTGGCGGACCCAGTGAAACTGCGTCTGCGCGAGCCAGAGGAGCGGCACGGTGCCGAGGCCGAAGGCGAGCATGACCTCGATGCCGCGGAGCCAAGAGCCGGAGAGCAGAGCGAGGGAAACGATGAAGTAGAGGGGGCCGCAGGGCAGGAGGGGTGTGGCGAAGCCGAGGGCGGCGGCGGCCTCGACACGGGAGCGGCCGCGCATCCAGCCTTGGATTTTCCAGGTCAGTTTCCCGAGGGCGGCGATCTTGGGCAGATGGCGATCCCAGCGCAGGGCGAGGCCGACAAAGAAGAGCACGAGGACCCAGGGCAGCCAACGCAGGGCGGAATCCGAGAGAAACAGCAGCGGGGCGCGGCCGATGCCGCCGGCGAGGGCGCCGAGGGCGGCGTAGCCGATCAGCCGCGTGACATGGTAGGTGGTGCTGACGAGCTGCGGGTCGGAACGGTCGCCGCGGCCCGGCATGAGCGTGCACGACAACGGCCCGCACATCCCCGCGCAGTGGAGGCTCGTGACGAGCCCGGCCACGAAGGCGGCGGAGGGGGAGTTGACGGCGGCGAGGTCCATTTGAGCGGTCAGCGATCAGCGGTCAGCGATCGGCTTTCAGCGGGCAGGCGGCGGCGGCGTTGAGCGGTTGTCGGGCTGACGGCTGACCGCTGACGGCTGAGTGCTTCCCGCCAGCGGCACTTCCTGGACTTTGTGCTGCGAGGCGATGACGAACCACGTGGGCCAGGCGGCGGCCTGGATGGCGAAGGCGGCGACGAACCAGAGCCAGAGGCGGGAGGGCTTGGCGGCGGGCGGGTTCATTTGTTGCCTTTCGGGGCGTTGTCTTCGCGGAGGAGCGAGGCCTCGGGCCCGAGGAATTCCACCGGCTTCACCAGCGTGAACTTGCCGTCGACGTCCTCGACGTGGACCGCGAAATGGAAGGGCCCCGTGTAGGAGCCGCGCGGTTGCTGGAGAATGAGCGGCTGGACGAGTTCGCCGAGCGGGCCGACTTCGACGACCTGCTCGAAGCCGGTCTGGCGGATGCCCTCGGGGACGCGGTCGAGGCACACGTTGAAACGCGCGGGGACGCTGCGCTTGTTCACGATGCGCACGAGGAACTGGTTCAGGACATCGGTGGCGTCGACGATGTACGGGGCGCCGGTCATGCGGGTGAGGCCGAAGTTGGCGGGCTTGACGGTGGAGATGGCCCAGGTGGCGACGGAGGCGCCGGCGAGAAGGAGGACAAAGTAGAGGATCGTGCGGGGCCGGATCCACTTGGTGCGGCTGCCGTTGAAGGCCTTCTGCGAATCGTAGCGGACGAGACCGGTTGGGCGCTTGAGGCGGACCATGACATCGTCGCAGGCGTCGATGCAGGCGGTGCAGACGATGCACTCCATCTGGAGTCCCTGGCGGATGTCGATGCCGGTGGGGCAGACCTGGACGCAGCGGTGGCAGTCGACGCAGGCGCCGGCGGCCGGGTCGTTGGCCTTGCCGCGGGGTTCGCCGCGTTTGGCGTCGTAGCCGATGACCATCGAATGGTCGTCGATCAGGGCGGATTGGATGCGGCCGTAGGGGCAGATGACGATGCAGAGCTGTTCGCGGAACCAGGCGAAATTGAAATAGAGAATCGCGGTGGCGAAGAAGATGAAGCCGAAGGCGCCCCAGTGTTCCGCGGGCGCATGCGTGACCATGTCCCAGACCTCGGCCAACGAAACATAGTAGGCGAGGAAGAGGTGGGTGATGATGGCGGAAACGAGCAGGTAGAGCGCGTGTTTGACGGCGCGTTTCGCAAATTTGCCCGGCGAAGGCGGGGCGGCGTCGAGGGCGCGGCGTTTGACGGCGTCGCCCTCGATCCAGCGTTCGATCTGCCGGTAAACGTGATCGAGAAAGACGGTCTGCGGGCAGGCCCAGCCGCACCAGACGCGGCCGAGGAGGGCCGTGACGAAGAAGAGGGAAAAACCCAGTCCGGTGATGACGAAGAACAGGAGCCACATGTCCTGCGCGGCAAACGTCACGCCGAACAGGTGGAAACGCCGGTCCGCGATATCGAGGAAGACGGCGGGGAAGCCGCCGATCTTGATCCAGGGCAGCGAGAGGTAGAAGACGATCAGCGCCCAGGCGGAGACTTTGCGCGCCGTGGTGAAGCGGCCGTGCGTGTCGCTCGGGTGGAGGAAGGGCCGCGAGCCGTCCGACCGGATGGTCGTGACGGAATCGCGGTTCGGCTGTTCGAGAGTGGGAGCGGGCATGGGCGTGGGGAGGCGCCCGCTTCGGGGAAGCGGGCTACGGGTTCGGGGTGACGACGACGGGTTCGCCTTCCTTGTGTTTGCTCAGGATGTAGGCGGTGACTTCGCCGACCTTTTTGGCGCCGAGCACGGGGCCCCAGGTGGGCATGCCCTTGGCGAGGACGCCCTTGGTGATGAGATCGTGGATCTCGGTGGGTTTGCCGCCGTGGACCCACGCGGTGTCGGTGAGGTCGGGACCGATGGCGGCGGGGTTCTCGCCCTTGCCGCGGAGGGAGGCGAGGTGGCAGGCGGCGCAGTTGGTGTCGAAGACGGCCTTGCCGGCCGCGACGAAGTTGGCGTTGCGGCTCATCTGCCAGAGGCTGGCGTCGTCGAGTTTGGCGACGGAGAGACGCTCGGCCTCGATCTTGGCCATGGCGGCGGAGACGGTCTGGGCGCTGCCTTGGCCGACGCGGAACCATTCGTAGTACGACCAATAGCCGACCCAGAACACGATCGTGATGTAGAGCGTGTAGAGCCACCAGTTGGGCAGGCGTTTGTCGTATTCCTGGATGCCGTCGTACACGTGCGGGCGCACGGGCTCGGGGGATTCACGTTGGTGTCAGGAGACTTCATGGCGGGCGGAAGGAGTCGCGGTTTCGAAGGGCAGGTTCTCGAAGCGTTCGACCTGCGGGCGTTTCATCCGCAAGGCGCGCCAGGCGATCATGACGTAGATCGAGAAGGCGGTGATGAAGGCCGCGAAGGTGAACAGCGCGGCGGTGTTTTCGAAGACGAGGCGGCGGAACATGGCGGTGAAGGTTACTGGCCGGCGGCGGTCTTGGCGGCGGGGGTGCCGACGCTCTCGAATTTGCCGAGCTGCTGCAGGTAGGCGATGAGGGCGACGATTTCCTTGTCGGGGGCGACGTAGGCGCCGGCGGCGCGGAGATCGGCGGAGATGGTCTTGGCCTGGTCGTCGACGCGGGTGCGGATCTGCTCCGGCGTCCAGTTCGGGTAGGGCACGCCGAGGGTGCGCTGGACGGAGAGTTTCGACGGGAGGGCGGCGACATCGGTCGGGTTGGCCAGCAGCCACGGGTAGTTGGGCATGTTGGAGCCGATCGAGACCTGGCGCGGGTCCTCCATGTGGCGGAGGTGCCAGACATTCGGATACTTGCCGCCGACGCGGGCGAGATCCGGGCCGGTGCGGCGGGAGCCCCACTGGTAGGGGTGGTCGTAGATCGATTCGCCGAGGCGGCTGTAGTCGCCGTAGCGGAGAACGTCGGGCACGAGCGTGCGGATCATCTGCGAGTGGCAGGTGTAGCAGCCCTCGCGGACGTAGATGTCGCGGCCGGCGAGCTCGAGCGGCGTATAAGGAATCTGGCGACGGTCCTCGACGTTGGCGGCGCGGTGGGAGACGACGAGCGGGACGAGCTGGATCAGGCCGCCGGCGACGACGGCGACGAAGGTGAGGATCGTGAACGGCGCGGTGTTGACCAGGAGGCGGTCGTACCAGCCGGCCCAGGCCTTGCCGCGCGACTCCCAGTGCGCGTAGGCGAGGATCACGCAGAGCATGGTGCCGACGAGGCCGGCGACGCTGAGGGCGTTGGCGCCGAACATCCAGGCGCAGGCGAAGCCGACGCCGAGGATCGAGAAGAGGACGGGCGGGTTGAGGAAGGTGCCGAGCAGGCCGAGCTTGGCGTCGGCCGGGGCGTGGGCCTCGTCGTCGGCGAAGACCTCGACGGTGCCGTTGACGGGCTGGGCGCCGCGCAGCGTCTGCCACATGTTGTAGGCGAGAATCAGGAAGCCGGCGAGGTAGAGCCCGCCGCCGATCACACGCATCAGCATCAGCGGGCGGATGGTGTTGAGCGTGTCGAGGAAGTTCGGATACGCGAGGACGGTGCCGTTGTCGGTGGTGGCGTTGAGCATCACGCCCTGGGTGATGCCGCTGGTCCACATGGCGGCGACGTAGAGGAGGATGCCGACGGTCCCGAGCCAGAAGTGGAGGTTGGCGAGGGAAACGGAGTGGAGGGGCTTGTTCCAGAGGCGGGGCAGGAGCCAGTAGATCATGCCGGCGGCCATGAAGCCGTTCCAGCCGAGGGCGCCGGCGTGGACGTGGCCGATGATCCAGTCGGTGTAGTGGCCGAGGGCGTTGACCGACTTGATGGAGAGGAGCGGGCCCTCGAAAGTGGCCATGCCGTAGAACGTGACGGCGGCGGCCATGAACTTGAGGACGGGATCGGTGCGGAGCTTGTGCCAGGCGCCGCGGAGGGTGAGGAGGCCGTTCAGCATGCCGCCCCAGGAGGGGGCCCAGAGCATCAGCGAGAACGTCATGCCGAGGGTCTGCAGCCAGTCGGGCAGGGCGGTGTTGAGCAGATGGTGGGGGCCGGCCCAGATGTACACGAAAACCAGCGACCAGAAGTGCACGACCGAGAGGCGGTACGAGTACACGGGGCGCTCGGCGGCCTTCGGGATGAAGTAGTACATGATGCCGAGGATCGGCGTGGTGAGGAAGAACGCCACGGCGTTGTGCCCGTACCACCACTGGACGAGGCCGTCCTGGACGCCTCCGAAAAGCGGATACGAGTGGGTCAGGCTCGTCGGCAGCGAGAGATGGTTGACGATGTAGAGCATCGCCACGGTGACGATGGTCGCGATGTAGAACCAGATCGCGACGTAGAGGCTGCGTTCGCGGCGGCGGGCGAGGGTCCAGAAGAAGTTCACCCCGAAGACGACCCAGATGAGGGCGACGGCGATGTTGATGGGCCAGATGAGCTCGGCGTATTCCTTGCCGCGCGTGAGACCGAGCGGGAGCGTGACGGCGGCGGCGACGATGATCGCCTGCCAGCCCCAGAAGTGGAGCGCGGAAAGGAAGTCGCTCGCGAGCCGGGCCTTCACGAGGCGCTGCGTCGAGTAGTAGACGCCGGCGAACATCATGTTGCCGACGAACGCGAAAATGACCGCGTTGGTGTGCAGCGGTCGCAGTCGCCCGAA
>JACCDO011621815.1_pt1 | contig 11019 bp, 10 predicted proteins | sample 7446101 | NCBI WGS metagenome assembly JACCDO01 (sample SAMN15323440, study PRJNA562643) | freshwater metagenome | isolation source: river surface water | place: USA:Blue River Watershed | collected 2017-08-16
GCTTTACCCTTATTTTTTTGGCTATTCTAGGCGTTACTTCAGCCAAAATTGGGGGGTCCAGCATCCCGAAAGCAATTGCTAGAATTGCTATTTGGGGAACCTTGGCGATGGGAATATCTGGACTCGTCGGCTATTTGTTTGGAGTTAAAGTGTAATCCAAAAATCTCGATCATGAAAATCAGTCATCTTACCAAACAGGAAATTCCTTGTGGAGAAGAGGTCAGAGGACATGATCTCCGAGAAGGGATTTTTGAGTTAATCCGTTCTCAATTTCCAGACTTTGGCAATGAGGATTACATCTCGAATAGTGAATTAAATAAATACAGAAGGTTGTATTTGACCTCCCTGATCCTACTGAAAAAAGGAGAACTCACTGCCATCGATCAGGAGGTAATGGAAGCCATCAAAAACAACTCTATCCTTTCTGAAAATATTCAAGAACAGAAGGAGGGCAAACTCACTTTTGGTCAAAAACTTGCCGATAAAGTGGCTTCTTTTGGTGGAAGCTGGTTTTTTATTATCAGTTTTTTTTCATTTATCCTGGGTTGGATAGCAATTAATGCCTGGCTGCTGGTGAATGGGCCATTTGATCCCTTTCCTTTCATCCTTCTCAACCTATTTCTTTCCTGTTTGGCTGCAATCCAAGCACCCATCATCATGATGAGCCAAAATAGACAAGAACAAAAAGACCGAAAACGGAGCGAGCAGGACTATAAAATCAACTTAAAAGCAGAGCTGGAGATTAAAATCCTAAGTGAGAAGATCGACCATTTATTGGTTCATCACAACAAAAAATTATTGGAAATTCAGGAAGTTCAAACTGACTATTTAGAAGATTTAATGAAAGAAGCCAAAAAGAAAAATTTAAAAGAATAGCTTACAACGACTAAATCACCAACTATATTCCCGGAAATTCTGAAGAACTCCCTTTTTGCCTAGGTACTTTTAACCACATGTTTATGCATTTACTCCGCTATCTGATTTTATTCTTTTTCCTTTTAGCAGCGCTACAGGTGAAGTCACAAACCGTTTGTGATCTAGAAAGTAGAGCCAAACTGGAAGCTACTTTAGAAAAATTCTCAAATTCAACCTATAGCGAATTGGAGACGGGAGATTTGGTTGCGACAATTGGTAAAAGTTTTTTAGGGACTCCTTATGTAGAAAAAACATTGGAGCTCCCAGGAAAGGAACAGGTAGTCATCAACTTGAAGGGGTTGGATTGCACCACCTTTGTGGAATCTGTGCTTGCAGTTACGCTCACTCTAAAGCAAGGAAACTTCCAATTTGATGAGGTAGCTTCAACACTTGAAAGTATGCGTTATCTAAATGGCAAGAATACCGGCTATGGTTCACGACTTCATTATTTTAGCGATTGGATTTTCGAAAATGAGAAGGCAGGTAGAATTATCCACCTCAGTAAATCTTTGGGAGGGATCGCCTCAACAAACATCCCTTCCTTTATGTCAGCCAATCCAAAGTCCTACCCCCAGTTGGCAGATTCTACAAACGTGGTTTCCATCCAAGAAAGAGAAGCAATTTTAGCCTCTAGGGAAACGTATTTCATTCCCAAAGAGAAAATCCATTTGATTGAAAATATGCTTCAAAATGGAGATATTATAGCAATAACTACACCTATCAAAACCCTTGATGTAGTCCATGTTGGCTTTGCATTGGAACAAGATAGTCGGATCCATCTTATGCACGCGAGTTCAGTCTCTAGAAAAGTGGAAATTTCCAAACTTCCTTTACTAGAATTCCTCATGCAAAACCGATCGCAAACAGGGATACTGGTAAGCCGGTTAGTGGTCCCCTAGCAAAATAAATCGCTAGATTCAAGCTCGATTTAAACTCATTTCTTACCTTTTTTTTAGATTTAAAATCTAAATATCCCCAACCCCTATGAAACGGATTTTTCTTGTTCTAATTCTTCTTAGTTCACTCACTGCGAATGCGCAAACCTTTGATTCCTCCCTTCCTATCAAATACCGAAACATAGGTCCTTTCCGAGGTGGAAGGTCGGTGACAGCAGCAGGAGTAGTTCAAGACCCCCTCACCTACTACTTTGGAACCACTGGGGGCGGTCTTTGGAAAACCAGTGATGCAGGCCAGCATTGGGAGAATATTTCCGACGGTTTTTTTACTACCAGTTCCGTAGGTGCTGTGGCTGTGGCTGAAAGCAATCCAAATATTGTGTACGTAGGTATGGGAGAACATGCGCCTCGAGGCGTGATGACGAGTTACGGAGATGGTGTATACAAATCCACAGATGCAGGTAAAACCTGGAAGAAGTTAGGATTGGAAAAAACCCAACACATTTCACGTATTCAAATCCACCCGACCGATCCCAATACCGTTTATGTGGCAGCTCAGGGTGCCTTGCATGCCCCCACTGAAGATCGAGGCATCTACAAAACAATAGATGGCGGATTGACCTGGGAAAAAGTACTTTTTGTGGACACCTTCACTGGCGCCGTGGAACTATCCATGGACATGAACTTCCCCGAAATCCTCTATGCTGCGATGTGGGAACACCAGCGCTTTCCTTGGCAGGTAAAATCAGGAGGTCCAGGTTCGGGATTATATAAATCCACCGATGCTGGCAAAACCTGGAAAAAAATCCACAAAGGACTTCCAGAAGAGAAAGGGAAAATGGCCATTTCCGTCTCAAGAGCAAACTCCAATAAAGTCTACGCCTTGATTGAAAGCAATACCGAGAAGGATTTGGGAGGATTATTTGTGTCAGCGGACGCAGGAGAAAACTGGTCGCTCATCAACAAAAGTAACCGTTTGACGCAACGGGCTTGGTACTACATCGAAGTCTTTGCCGATCCTGTCAATGAGCACAAGGTCTATGTGCAAAGTGCCCCGTTTTTGGTATCCATAGATGGAGGAAAAACCTTTGAAGACATCGATGGACCACACGGCGACTACCATGACCTATGGATCAACCCCAAGAATCCAAACAACCTCATCCTGGCTGACGATGGAGGCGGGTCCATTTCCTTCAACGGCGGCAAAAGCTGGTCTACCCAAAGCAACATGCCTACGGCACAGTTTTACCGAATCAATGTAGACAATCAGTTCCCTTACCGTATCTACGGTGGCCAACAGGACAATACCTCGGTGGTGATTTCAAGTATGGCCTTGGGCCGCGGAGGGATTACGCAGGAGCACTGGAACAATTCCGCGGGGGGAGAATCTGCCTTCTTGGCCTTTGATCCAAATGATCCCCGCTATGTTCTCGGAGGAAGCTACCAAGGCACCATCGAAGTCTTGGATATGAAGACGCAAGGCTCCACCAACATCATGGCTGCCCCTATCCAATACCTCGGTATGGACGCAAAAGACATGAAGTACCGGTTCAACTGGAATGCACCGATTATCTGGTCCCAGCACGAGCCAAATACCTACTACCATGGTGCGCAGGTGCTCTTGAAGACGCAAGACTGGGGCAAAACTTGGACAGAAGTGTCTCCAGACCTTACCCGAAATGAAAAATCCAAACAAGGAAAAGGTGGCGTTCCCTTCACTAATGAAGCCGTAGGAGCAGAAAATTACGGCACCCTTGCCTATGTCATCGAAAGCCCACATGCATCAGGCACGATTTGGACAGGAAGTGACGATGGATTGGTACACCTCACCCGCGATGGAGGAGCAACCTGGAGCAATGTCACTCCGAAGGAATTGAAAGAGTGCTTGATCAACGCGATTGAGGTTTCACCTCACGATCCTGCTACAGCCTACATCGCTACCACCCGCTATAAATTCAACGACTACACCCCAGCCATCTACAAGACCACAGATTATGGGAAAACTTGGACCAACATTTCCAAAGGGATTCCTTACGGTGCCTTCACTCGTGTAGTTCGGGAGGACTCAAAAGTGAAAAACTTGCTTTTTGCGGGAACCGAACAGGGCATGTACCTTTCTAAAGATGGAGGGATTACCTGGGCATCTTTCCAACTCAACCTACCCATTACCCCCATCACGGACCTCAAAGTGGCTCATGATGACCTGATCGTAGCCACTGCAGGAAGATCCTATTGGATTTTGGATGAGTTGAATGCGGTACGGGAATTGAAGAAAAGCGTAGCACAGCCTACCCTTTACACTCCTGAAAAGGCGCTATTGGGCAGTTGGTATTCCTCGATGAATGGTGCCAACTTAGAAGGATTTACCGGAACAGATCCCTTCCAAGGCCTAAACCCAGCCTCTGGAATGGTGCTGTACTATCACTTGCCTGAAACTTTCGCAGACAGCACCGAATTAACCTTGGAAATTCACGATGCCCAGGGAAATCTGGTACGTAAGTTAAGTTCCAAAGGAAATCCGGATTTCCAGTCCTACGCTGGAGGCCCATCCGCAGAACCGACACTTTCTACTCGTAAAGGCATCAATCGATTCGTGTGGGACCTTCGCTACCCAACTGTACCCGGAATTCCTACTGCCTACATTGAATCCAGTTTCCGAGGACACAAAGCCATTCCAGGCACTTACACCTTAAAATTGAGCGCTGCTGGAGTCACAGCAGAGGCAAAGGGGGAAATTCAGGATGTGCCAGGAAGTAAGTTAAGTACCGCAGATTTTCAAGCCTACCACCAGTGGATGAGTACCTTGGAAGGCGAAGTCACTCAGATGCACAATTTGGTAAATACTGCCAAAAAATACCAAGACCAACTCCAAGACCTGATTGGTAGGTTGGATACGAAAGTTGAATACAAGGACCTTAAACTATCCGCTCAAACCCTTGTGAAAGAGTTGGCTGCATGGGATGAATCCATGATACAGCGCAAATCCACCGCCTACGACGACGTGGAGAACTTCCCCAACAAGTTTACCGCCAACTTCCTATTCATGATGAATCACGGAGAGAGCAGTATTCCAAGCATCAACGAGGGGACCAAAGCAAGACATGCCGAGTTGCTGGAGCAGTGGAAGCAACTCGAGGCAGAGGGTAAACGATTGGTGGAGCAGGCCATTCCTGCATTCAATGCCCTTGCCAAGGAAAAAGGAGTCGGCGTGCTTTTCCTTAAATAACCTTGCCCCCAGAGCAGAAATCCTATTTTTCTAAACAAGAGCTATTCGAACCCCATGCGCCATCATCTTTTCGTAGTTGTATTCACCCTTTTTGCAGCTTGTGCTCAAAAACCAAGTTCCGAAGGCGAGTCCATCTCTTTGCCAGTAGAAGATTCCATTTTCAACACACCATTAGGCAAGTCCTACCCAATACCTGTTCCGAATGAAGCGGCACTCGCAAATTTTGAAAAAGCAAAGACTGAGTTCGAGGCCAATCCCAAGGATGTAGAGGCGCTTATTTGGTATGGTCGAAGAACCGCTTACCTAGGAAGATACCGCCAAGCCATCGCCATTTACACGGAAGGAATCAAAAACTTCCCTCAGGATGCTCGCTTGTATCGGCACCGAGGGCACCGCTACATCAGCATTCGAAATTACGCGGCAGCGATTGCAGATTTAGAAAAAGCGGCTTCTTTGATTCAAGGTACTGCGGATCAAATCGAACCAGATGGCATGCCCAATGCCCAGAATATCCCCTTAAGTTCGCTGCACAGCAATGTTTGGTATCACTTGGGCCTAGCCTACTACCTGAGCCAACAATATGAGGCAGCATACTCTGCCTACCTTAAATGCAGAGAAACCGGGGAGAACTACGACAACATCGTGTCTAGTACCCACTGGCTTTACCTCATCCAACTCCGATTGGGCAATCCAGAAAGAGCAGACTCCTTACTTGCTCCGATTCAAAAAGAGGGGGTAGTCATCGAAAACCAAAGCTATGCCGATTTGTGTCAGCTGTACAAGGGATGGATTTCTCCAGACACCTTACTCAAGGCTAGCCCAGGCAACCCTTCCAATGATGCGGTCAATTATGGACTTGCCAATTGGTACCTACATCAAGGCGATTCGAGTAAAGGAATCCAATTACTTGAGGCGCTGGTTGCAGGAAAAGCCTTTACCTCCTTTGGGTACTTAGCAGCAGAGGGTGATTTGATTCACTACTTTTCAAAAGTCAAACAAAAGTAACTGCTAAGTGGTGCTTAAAAGCCCTTAATCAGCAGACTTGATGCTAAGGACAGCTCGATCTGATTTGAAGATTAGGGTTTCTGTGGTCCCCACCTGATAGCTTGGTCTCCCCTTTTTATTTTCAGAATAGAGTGCCACAAGCGCAATTCCTTTATCCACACAGAAGGAATGAATCCCATCCACACTATTTTTATCGTTGACCACATGGATGTGTAAGGTAAGTTCCTCATTGCCTTTTGAGAAGGACTTCATTTGCCGCTCTGCATCCGAAGAATTTACAAAATGCTCGGGGGTATTGACATATACCAAATGTATCGAAGCTGTAAATAACTTGATGAAGGGAACAAAAGCAGAAAAAGCATTTTTGGCGGCTGCATCAAAAACAGAAGCGAATGCAATTTTCCGGAATGCATTCCCATCCAAGGCTTTTTTTACTGCCAAAACAGGGCAAGGGGCGTTTCTTAGTACTTTTTGGAGGGTGGAACCAATGAATTTTCCGGCTGCAAACCCCTTCCCGTAGGCCCCTAAAACAACTAAATCCGCTTTATTTTTGACAATTTCTCGAAGGATCTGTTCAGCTGGGACTCCTATTTTCACCAGAAGTAAGGGCTGAATCTTGGTCGGGGCTACCATCTTGAGGTACTCTGGAATTCGAAGATGTGCTTCTTCGAGCTCTTCCAATAGTTCTGAGTGAGTCAATCTTGCCTTTTCGGGAAGTAAATCCCAATCAATTTCTGAGGGAATAACTGAAACACAAATCAAATGTGCTTCTGCTTTGGCTGCAATTTTTTTTGCAGTAAGCAAGGCAGCAAGCGAATATTCTGAAAAATCAAAGGGAACAAGGATCGTTTTCATGGCAACTGAGTTTAATTTGCGTGTTGCCAAAAATCAAAAAAAGAAAAGGAAAATAACCTGCTGAAAATCGGTTGAATACCTGATATAAATTTGGGTTAATTTCCAAATTAAAACGTAAACTCCATTTTTTGATTACAGCGTCCGTAGGCACCGCATTCGAGTTCACAGGGCACAAAACCGAGTCGATGGTAAAGTTTAATGGCAGCCTCCAACTTGGTATGGGTGTAGAGACGAACTTTCGTTGCTCCCTTTTGGCGGGCAATGGCCAGGATGTTCTTCCCAAGTAGTTCACCTGCTCCTTTTCCTTGAAAGGCTGGATCCACCCCCATTTTGATCATTTCCCAAACCCCCTCCTCACTGGGGATTAGAGCCACTGTACCCGCAATAGCGTCCCCTAACCGGGCAAAAATGATTTCGCCTCCCTTCGCAATAATGGTCTCTTCTGGATTTTCCAATTGTGCCAGGTCAAAGGGCTCCAAGGAAAAATACTGACTGACCCAAGCCTTGTTGATGGATTCAAAATAAGGTTGCAAGGCAGGAGAAAAAGGAATGATTTCAAATGATTCTTGGGCCATACAGAGAAATTTTTATCAAAAATAAAGCAAATCAAGTAGCTTAGAAATCAAAATAATCTGATTCTCCATGAAAAGCACATTCTCCTTCCTCTGCTTCCTACTCTTTATTGGGCTCGTACTTCCAACTGCTGCACAAACTCCCGCAGAAAAAATCCAGCAACTGGGCTTGCAAGTACCTGAAATAAGCCAACCTATTGCGAATTATGTGAAGTGGAAGCAAGTGGGCAACTTGCTTTACTTGGCTGGGTCGGGCCCAAAAATCTACGGGAAAGTGGGGGCTGACTTGACTACCGAGGAAGGCTATGCTGCAGCCAAGGCTACCGGCTTAGAAATCATTGCCGTGCTGCAAGTAGCCACGGGTGACTTGGGAAGAATCAAGCAGTTTGTGAAAGTCTTGGGTATGGTCAATTCTACTCCCGAATACACGGCACATCCAGCTGTCATCAATGGATTTTCTGACTTGATGGTGGCTGTATTTGGGGAAAAAGGAAAACATGCTCGATCGGCGGTTGGGGTAGGATCACTCCCAAATAATATGGCTGTAGAGATCGAAGTGATCGTCGAATTGGAAGACAAGTAAGCAAATCGCTTCGGAAGGAGTATACCCAGACTTTAAAACAAACTTCCCTGAAAAGGATGGCCCTCTAACTCCAAGAGGGCTTTTTTCTTGTCCAATCCTCCGGCATAACCCGTCAGGCTTCCGTTGCTTCCGATGATCCGATGGCAGGGTAGAATAATCAAAAGCGGATTGGCTCCTATAGCCGTGCCTACCGCGCGAATGGCTGCTGGATTTCCCAGTTGCTCGGCCAACTTCGCATAAGTAGTGGTTTGCCCAAAGGGAATTTTACCCACGGCCAACCACACTTTTCGTTGAAAGTCCGTACCACCAAGGCCTATGGGTAGGTTAAATATTTTTCGTTGCCCCAGAAAATACTCCTCCAATTGCTTCTTAGCTTCCAGCAAGAGTGGGTCCGTGAGATCCCCCTCCGGCTGCTGTTTGGTAAATTTCAATTCCGAAAGGCATTCTTCTCGGACGCTCAGTTGAATGTTTCCTAAAGGGGTGGCGATGATGGGCATGGAGAAAATGGGAATTGGTTAATTGGTTAATTGTTAAAAAAGTCCGCTTTATTAACTGATGCACAAGCGGTATTTCCAAACCTCACGTACCTGCGTTACCTCCACCTCAAAAGGAGGATAGATGGGATTGGCAGAGCAGAGCAATAGGTTTTGATTAGCCTTAATCCGATTGTAAGCCAGTTTAAAGGTGACCCCATCCTGCTCCGTGACAATCACGTAGCGTTCCCCATCCTTCAACCGAGTCCAATCCTCCAGGTATTCGCAGACGATCCAGGCACCATCCGGAATCGGCAGCATGGAATCCCCATCCACTTGAAATACCCGGTGTTTTTTGTTGGTAGGAAGAAAAGGCAAGGAAAATCTAGGCAAGTCGGAGATAAATTCCGGGTCAGCAAATCCAGCCAAATAACTCGCCTTGGCCCGCTGGGAAACTACTTCAATCAGTTCTCGTCCTGCTGCATCTACCGTGGTAGAGAGGATACGAAGGTTACGACCTCGGAGAAATTGGTCCGTTTCCAGTAGCTCGCGCAACTTATACTCCGAATAGGAAGCCAAATCCTCCCGTGCCAGAACATCCAAGGACACCTTGAAGTAATCGGCAATCAAAAGGAGTACCTCCAAGGGAGGAGTGATGCTCAGTTCGTAGCCTGCCAATTTGGATCGGGAAATCCCCAGAGCTTGAGCCATTGACTCCTGGGTCAAACCCTTCTTTTTTCGGAGAAATTTTAAGTTAGTATGGATGCTCATTACCTTAAATTGTAAAATTCTTGAATACAGTAGAAATAAACCCCGCAAGCGGAGCTATTTCTCTTTCTCCCCGACAACTTTCGTCTCTAAACGATTCAAAGATATTAATTTTGTTTAATTTATAAACATTAAAATGTTTAAATAATTAACAATTTCAATGGAAGAAAAACGAAGCATCGTGCATTTGGATCTGGACACCTTTTTTGTGTCTGTAGAACGGCTTTTTGACGACCGCCTCAAAGGCAAGCCTATCCTGATTGGGGGTGCAAGCGACCGAGGAGTCGTTGCCTCCTGCAGCTACGAAGCACGAAAGTTTGGCGTCCATTCCGCCATGCCCATGCGCACCGCTAGACAGCTCTGCCCAGAAGCGATTGTAGTACGGGGAGATTTTGAAAAATACAGCCAAAAGTCCCAAGAAATCACCGAAATCATCCGAGAAGGAGTTCCCCTATTCGAAAAAGCCTCCATCGATGAATTCTATATCGATCTCACGGGTATGGATCGCTTCTTCGGCTGCTTCAAACTAGCCCACCAACTCCGGCAACGCATCATTCAGGAAAGTGGACTCAACATCTCCATGGGGCTTTCCCAAAACAAAACCGTCTCCAAAATTGCCACAGGCGAAGCCAAACCCAACAATGAAAAACAAATTCCGATCGGACAAGAGAAAACCTTTCTCTCCCCCCTTTCCGTACGAAAAATCCCCATGATTGGTGAAAAAACCTCCCAAACACTCTACAACATGGGCGTGAAAAAAGTACAGACCCTACAGCAAATGCCTGCCCAACTCCTCGAAGCCACTTTTGGAAAAAACGGGAAAATGATCTGGGAAAAAGCAAATGGCATCGACCTCAGCCCAGTGGTCCCTTACACCGAAGCCAAATCCATCTCCTCCGAAAACACCTTTGAGGAAGATACCATCGATACCCGCCTACTCGAGGCAACCCTCATCGCGATGACCGAGCAACTCAGCACCAAACTCCGGAAAAAAGGACAGCTCACCGCTTGCATCACTGTAAAAATCCGATACTCCGACTTTGAAACCCATAGCATACAGCAGCGCATCCCCTATACCGCCGCAGACCATAGCCTACTCCCTGTCGTGAAGGAACTCTTTCGCAAGCTCTACACCCGTCGCCTACTCATCCGACTCGTGGGCGTACGCTTCAGCCACCTGGTCTATGGCAACTACCAGATTCAGCTCTTTGAAGATAGCCAGGAACAAATCAACCTCTACCAAGCTCTGGATAAGTTGAACGTCAAGTATGGAAGCAAAACAGTCTGCCGAGCGGTAGCCATGGAGGTAAGCCGCAGGCGATTCAATCCCTTCAATGGATTGGAAAATTAAAAATCAATTCACTCGCATCTACCTCGATGGAATACCAAACGCAGAATTTTCAAAAAACCTCCTTAATTTAACTTTCTATTCCATTCCCTAGCCTCCATGCATCCTTACCTATTCACTACCCCGCGCTTAGGATTTCGCCGCTGGCAAGCGAGTGACCTGGAGGCATTTACCGCCATCAACACGGATGCGGAGGTCATGCGCTATTTCGAAAGACCGCTCCCCAAAGAAGATACACAAGCCATGATGGAGCGAATGGAGCACCTGTACGAGGACAAAGGCTTCTGCTACTTTGCAGTGGATGTCCTAGAAAGTGAAGCGCTTTTGGGAACCATCGGACTGGGATGGAAAACCTTTGAAGCAGACTTTACGCCTACC
>JACCDO011641809.1_pt1 | contig 11018 bp, 8 predicted proteins | sample 7446101 | NCBI WGS metagenome assembly JACCDO01 (sample SAMN15323440, study PRJNA562643) | freshwater metagenome | isolation source: river surface water | place: USA:Blue River Watershed | collected 2017-08-16
AAGCATAAGATTCAGCCTGGAACTCCTGAATGGTTTCAGCTGTGGTTTAGTTTACCAAAACTTACAGGAGAAAAACCTGTTGGTCCAGGCATAAGGAAAAAATAATGAAAGTTACTGAAATTTTAAGCGAAGTTAGCCTAGGCGATTATCATAAAAAAGCCTCTATGGACAGGGCACTTTCACAAATGAGTGCTGCGTTTGGCAAGCCAGAAGATAAAGAAAAGCATCTTCAAAAAGCAGCAAGACGCGAACGAGGACTTGGCCGTGCTAAAGTTCGTGGCGATAAAATACGTGCTGAATACGAAGCAAAGCGCAAAGCAGAACACGAGCAAGCTATCAGAGACAAATATGCTGATGTAGACATTGACGCCGAAATAGAAAAGCTACAACCTGCTATTAAACGTGCTTACAATGATTATCAGTACGGTGCTAGAAATACCTGGCACCAGGGCAAGGAAGAATATGATCGTTTATCAGCTAAAGTTAGAGAATTAGAACAAGCCAAAAAACTTTTAGGCGGTTTAAATGAAACAGCAACACCCGGAGCCACAAGTGCAGCTAATGTTGGCACAGTGGACGCACCGCACATTAGTCCAGGTAAAGCTAGGGGCAAAAAGAGCTACACAGGCAGTCCGTGGGGCGGGAAAAGCGGTACTAAAGCGCCACCACAGCCTAAAGTAAAACAACCTAAGAAATCAGACGGTACAGCAGTAAACGGATTAGACATAAAAGGCGCCAGTTTATTTGGCGGTCCTCCAGTCAAAAGAAGCTAAATATACAATAACGGAGTTTATACCATGCACGACGACATGCAACCAGATACATTAAATCAAGCACCAGGCGGGGCCGCACACGATAACGAAGGCGCAATGGCCCGTGCTGATTTATACAAACTAGCCAATTATTCACTTAAATTATTTAAGAAATTAGATGATTCTGCTCAATTAGAAGCTTGGGTACAGGCAAAAATTACCAAAGCTGCTGACTATGTTGCCAGCGTATATCACTATCTAGAATACGAAATGGAATTCAGCGAGTACGGTGCTAAATTAGAAAATAGCGGCATGTACAACGAAGATCAGAAAATTGCCATTAAGAATAAATTAATGGAAGCCAAACAAAAGATGGCTGAACTTAAGAAGATTCAAGCAGATAAGCTGACTGACAAAAAAGTTCAAGAAGGTGTACTAAGCGGTGGTGAGCGTCCATGTGCAGAGTGTGGTGGAACTGGAATGGTATACGAAGAACCAAAGGCAGTTCCAGATCATGTCAAAGGCAAAGTAGAAAAATATAAACGTCTAACAAAAGCGATGCATGCCGCTAGTAAACGTTTAGACAAGAACAACAATGGTATTCCGGATAATCTAGAAAACGATGAAGAAGTTGAAGAAGATTTAAAAAATGTTGGAGACACTAAAAAGTCTTCATCAGGCGGTACAATAACTAAGACTGCTACTGGTATTAAACACGAGCGCGATCCAAGTAGTTATGATGACGGTGGTGACGAATTAGATTCCATGGCCAAATCCGGTAAGGGTAAAAAGAGTCATGCTAAAGCACAATCAGCTGCAGAAAAGAAAGACCGTGCTCCTAAACAAAAGCAAAGTCCAAAGAGTGCCAAGACATGGGGCATGAAGGACGGTGAAAAGTTTGACAATCGCGATAAAACAGTTGATGAAACATTTGGTCAAGGTGTTTACGCAGAAGGCAAGGCTAAAAAAGATTACGATGGCGATGGTAAAGTAGAATCAGACAAAGACGAAGTATGGGGTTCACGTGCCAAAGCAGCTGCTAAAGCTGGAAAGCCGTTCGGTAAAGATAAAAAAGTTAAAGAAGGTTTAAAAGGTAATCAACATAAACTAGATGTCGACGATGATGGAGATATCGAAGGCGACGATTTAGCCGATTTACGTGCAGGTAAAAAGAAGAAAGATAAAAAAGTAGATGAAGCTTCTATGTGGAAAAACAAAGCTAAGTCTTTAAAAGAGAATCTTGAATCGTTGCTTTCATTAAAAGAAACTGAAGAAGATGTTGACTTAACAGCTATTCTACAACAACTTCAACAAACAGATCCAGAAGGATTAAAACAGGCAGTTAGCGCAGAAGAAACTAAACCTGGATCAATTGCTAAGTTTATAGATTCTAAAATGATGGGATCACAGGCTAGTAACAACACTGGTGCTACAATGGGTCAAGAACCAACCGGCGAGCCAAAAGACATGCCAGGCCCAGGTGACACTGAAGCTGGAGAAGGTGTAGTAACAGATTTTGTTGCGGGCGGAGCAAACGCAATTGGCCAGCAAGTAGGAGGTGTTGTAAAGGGTGTTAAACAAGCAGGTCAAGAACTTAAACAATTTGGCACTGATGTAGCCAATGCAGCAAAAGCAGGATACAATCAAGCAACCGGCAATAGTTATACAGCTTCTGCTAAAATGGGTGCCGGTGTTCAAGGTATGCCAGCACCAAATCCAACACAAACATCAGCTGCGCCTGCAAACTTAGCAGCACAGAGCATGCCTGGTATTACAAAACAAGATAGAAATTTACGCGAATCTGCTGAATTAGATCGCATGAAACAATTCTTAGCACGTCTGAACGGATAATAGTATGGATATGAAAAAAATATTGCAGGCGCTCGACGGAGTGTCTGCTCCTTCACAACAATCTGCCAAAGAAAAAACAGATATGGCTAAGTTCATTTCTATTGTAGAAAAGAACAATGTGCAAATCTTAAATGAAGGTTCTAATCCACACAAAGTTGCTTTACCAGTACAAATGGCTATGCAACATTATCAGAAAGAAGATGCTAAAAAAGAAACACTTCTTAGAAAGTATTTTAAAGAAGCAGAAGAAAATATTTTACAGCAACAATCTAATCGTAAAGAGTTACTAAGTCAATATGCTCAAAAGATTTCTAAGAAAGTGTTAGAGCGTAGAAAAACATTTGAAGATGCTAATAACTTAGCACAAAGTTATATTAGCCAACTAACTGCTATGATGCAACAGGCTACACAACCTTGGGAAAAGAAACAGTTAGAATATCGTATTAAAGCTGTGCAACAAGGCATGGTTCCTCAGAATAAAAAAATTCTTCCACCTGTTGAATGGGAAAGATCAACAGATCCTACAACGATTGCACGTATTATTGGCAAGGACGGATTAAGCCCAGAATATTTAGAAAAATCAAATATGTTTGGTCGTGGGCTAGATTATATCGGTTTGCCAGGACAGCACCCAACTAACCCAGGATTAAAATTCGAATCAGGAAAATAAAATGAATATTAGAGATTTACTTGACAAACTAGACGACATCGAACAACAAAAACTATTAGACGAAGCCGAAGATCTTTTAGAAAAAGTCGGTTTAAGATTAAACGACTATGTTAGTCAAGTAAGAGGAATAACTGATTCTAATGAACGAGCTGCTAAGATTGGTGAAATTGCTCGCCAGTGGGGCTACTCAGGAATGTTCGATCCCATTACTGGCAAATTTGTTAACGCCGATGGTAAATTTGCATTTTTTGGTGCATACGAAGCAGAAGTAAAAAGATTGGCCGAGCTTGGTTTGATTCCCGATGCTGCTAAAACTAGTGCTGTACTAGGATTGATGGGACAGGCAGAGAAAGAAGCATTACCTAATAGTCAACGAATAGAAGCTCTGTTAAACCAAATTGATAAAGCAGACGAGTTAATCAAAAAAGCACTAGAAGAACCAGCGACTAATGAATCTAGTCTTGCAGAATCTTTAATTAAATCGTTTGGTATAAACACTAACTTACTAGAAGCAATTACTCCAGAAGAGCATCAACTGATTAAAAAGACACGCAAGGATATTGAACCGTTATTAAAAAAGGCAAATCCCGATGCTGTAGAGTATAAAATTAACTACGACAATTATGTTAAAGCTCGAAATCAGTTGATTAAACAAATTCAAACATTGATTGAAAAAATCAAAGCACTAGGACCAGCAAAACCTACATCAAATACAACTACTACAACAACACGTCGCGGTTCTTCAGCGAACGAGTCTGTTAGTGTTCAAAACAAACAAATTATTTGTGAACTACGAGCTACAGATGTAGGTAAAAAGAATAAAGTTAAAATTTACGAACCCGATGCATCTGGTTACCTTAGCCCAGATCAAGTCAAACACAATCTTGCAATGCTTAAAAAGGGCTGGGTTGAGTTAGATTGGAAAGATCATATAAATGCAAACGTCAAAGATTTTACCGACATGGCTACTTTTGGGTTTGCCAGCAAAGCTGCTGCATACATGGATAGTCTCAGAAAAGGCAGTCAAGGATACGATGCTGAACTGGCAAAATATCAATCAGCAACAGATGCATATAATACTGATAAAAATGCAGGAAATTTAAGAAATGCTGTAAGAGCTGTTACCGGTTATGAAATGTCTCAAGACAATCCGTTTGGAAACATTACTCCTGGAGACGTAGGCGGCTTATTTGTTGGTGGCGCAGGCTTATGGAATGCAGGTGCAAAGACAGTTGCTAAAGCTGGCGGAGGAAAAGTCGCACAAACAGTTGCAGGTTTAACCACGAGTGTAGTTGCACCAACTGCTGCAGCCTTAACTATTGGAAACATTGATCCGAATAAGATCAGACCTGGACAACTTACAAAAGATCAGATTATAGAAATACAAAAATATTTAAAATCTAAAGGAGCTGATTTAGGAAAAACTGGTCCGAAAAAAGACGGTATTGATGGTGTGTTAGGTGATAAAACTAAAACAGCTATAAAGAAATACGGATTACCTGGAGCGTCGCAATCAGCCCCAGTAGCATCAGCAAATAATAGTCAAGTTGCTCCAGTAGCATCAGCAAATAATAGTCAAGTTGCTCCAGTTGCATCAGCAAATAATAGTCAAGTTGCTCCAGTTGCATCAGCAAATAATAGTCAAGTTGCACCAGTTGCATCAGCAAATAATAGTCGAGTTGCACCTACATTGGGCAATATTGACCCATCGCAATTACAATCTGCATTAGTCCAAGCCGGAGTAAAAGGAAAAGCACTATCTGCAGAACAAATTCTTGCTATTGCAGATGCATTAGGAATTAAAGAAGGTGCTAACGAGTCAACTGAATTATCGCATATATTAAAATTATCAGGATTAAATGAAGCTCCAGTTAATTGGATTGGTAATTTAATTCGCGGCGGTGCAGATGATGTTGGAAGAGCCACTGCCGATGCAGTTTCTCATGCAGCTCCTGGATCTGCAGGCAGAATGGCGAACATAACACCTAGCACTATAAATTGGAACGGCAAGACTTGGCGACTTGAAGGAAATGTCTACAAAGCTGGCAACGAAGTAAAATCTGTTGATGACATGCTACGAGCAACAGGCCGCCTGGACAATAAACTGTCGCCCGGTGGTACTAGAGTCCAAGGACAAAATACTAATGCAGCAACAGCAAGTAGACGTGCTCAAGGTGAAGTAGACAATATGGTCAGAGGCGCACAAACTGCCGACAACGTTGTTGCTGGCGGTGCAGATGATGCCGCAAGGGCCGCTGCTGGCAGTGCAGATGATGCCGCAAGGGCTGCTGCTGGCGGTGCAGATGATGTTGCAAGAGCCGCCGAAACAGTTGCAAGAGCAGGCGGAGACGATGCTGCTAAAGGATTACTCTACAAATTAGGTTACATGGGCGGAAGATTTGCAAGATTAATTAAAAACAACAAATTCTTAGCATTATTAATTGCACTTGCTGGTCTTGGTTATTATCTAATTACTAGACCAAACACTGATACTACCACTGATACTACTACCGATGTTAATCCATTCCCAGGTCCTCGACCAAATCCAAATACGGACAATAATAACGAAGAAGACAAGAAGAAAGAAGAAGAACGTAAGCGTAATTTAGACGAACTTAATAAACTGTTAAAACGCTTATACGACGGTTGGCCAACAGACCCAGAAACAGCAGAAACAATTAGTGCTGGTGTTGCCGTTGGAGGCGCTCAACCTGCAGGATTTAAACCCGGTGCTTCAGGAGAAGTATCAGGTCAACCTGCATCCAATACTAGAGGATATGTTGACCCAATTGCTGCCGCAGGTGCAAGAAATTCCCAAGAGTTAAGAGATCGGAATTTACTCCCTAGCGGTTCTGGATACCGCTAATACAACAAAACGGCAAAATAAATTTGCCGTTTTTCTTTTCAACTCTTGATTTATAAACATAAGTATAGTAAAATAGGCATATTATTAAGGAGACTTAAATGGCTGGACGCAGTTACGGAGCAGAAGAAAAGGCTAAACTAGAACGACTAATCAGTGAAGGTTCTACAGTATTACGTGAAATTGAAGATTTACAAGAAGGCTTAAAAGAAACTGTTAAGGCAGTTGCTGAAGAATTGCAGGTAAAACCCAGTGTTATTAATAAAGCAATTAAAATTGCTCATAAAGGCGACTGGAGCCAATATAACGAAGATTGGGAAGAAATTGAAGCAATTTTGGATATTACAAAACGTATCTAAATTTGTTATAATATAAAGGTAAGGCAGGCCACAATCTGCCGTTTAGGTATTTGCGAGCCCTAAATCGCAAAGGAGAAGAATATTGAGCTATGTAGATGCATGGTTTGACCGCGACAACGATATCATTCGTGTGGTTGAACGTAATAAAAAAGGTGACAGAGAATTTAGAGATATCCCTGTACGCCACACACTATATGTTAAAGACCCCAAGGGCAAACATTTATCAATTTACAGCGATCCAGTAAGTCGTATCGTTTGTAAAAACACAAAAGAACTTCGTAAAGAAATGGCCATTAACAGTGGCAAAACTCTGTATGAAGCAGACATCAATCCAATTTTTGTTTGTTTAAGTGAAAACTATCTAAACCAAGATGCACCAAAACTAAATGCTGCATTTTTCGATATTGAGGTAGACTTTGATCCCGAGCGCGGCTATGCTTCGCCGGATGATGCATTCATGCCAATCACTGCTATTGCTATTCACTTGCAATGGTTAGACACTATGATCTGTTTGGCTATTCCGCCAAAAGGGCTGAGCATGGAAGATGCTAAGGAAATGGTCAAAGATTTTCCTAATACAATGCTGTTCGATAATGAAGCAGATCTATTGTCAACATTTCTAGATTTAATACAAGATGCAGATGTGCTATCTGGTTGGAACAGCGAAGGCTTTGATATTCCGTATACTGTTAATCGTATTATTAAAATTCTAAGCAAAGAAGATACTAGACGTTTTTGTTTATTTGATCAACTACCTCGAAAACGCGAATACGAAAAATTTGGTCGTACTGCAACAACCTACGATATGATTGGTCGTGTTCACGTGGATTATCTCGAACTTTACAGAAAGTACACATATGAAGAAAGACACTCCTATCGATTGGATGCCATCGCGGAATACGAACTTGGTGAAAGAAAAACACAATACGAAGGAACGTTGGACCAACTATACAACAATGACTTTAAAACATTCGTGGAATACAACAGGCAAGACTGTGCGCTATTGGACAGACTTGATAAAAAACTAAAGTTCTTGGATTTAGCCAACACACTGGCACATGAAAACACAGTATTGTTACAAACAACAATGGGTGCTGTAGCCGTAACTGAACAGGCTATTATTAACGAAGCACATCGCAGAGGATTTGTTGTTCCTAATCGTCCAAAGATGAGTGAACGAGAAGATACGGCGGCCGCTGGTGCGTATGTTGCCTATCCTAAAGAAGGTATTCAAGACTGGGTTGGATCATTGGACATTAACAGTCTTTATCCGTCAGCTATTCGTGCGCTGAATATGGGTCCGGAAACAATTATTGGTCAGTTACGTCAGACAATGACTGAAGAGTTTTTGCAAAATCAAATGGCCAAAGGCAAATCATTTGCTGCAGCTTGGGAAGGAGTGTTTGGTTCATTAGAGTATACCGCAGTAATGAATCAAGAAATTGGCACCGATATTACTATTGACTGGGAAGATGGAACCAGCGATGTTGTTAGTGCTGCCGAAGTATACAGACTAATCTTTGAAAGCAATCAGCCTTGGATGCTTTCAGCAAATGGTACAATCTTCACTTATGAAAAGGAAGGTATTATTCCAGGGCTACTGAAGCGTTGGTATGCTGAGCGTAAAGAGATGCAGGCCAAACTAAAGGAGGCTATAAATGCTGGTAACAAAATTGAAGAAGAGTATTGGGACAAGCGACAGTTGGTTAAGAAGATTAACCTTAATTCGCTTTATGGCGCCATTCTTAATCCTGGTTGTCGCTTTTTTGATAAGCGCATCGGCCAATCTACAACTCTTACAGGAAGACAGATCGCAAAGCATATGGCTGGAAAAGTCAATGAAATCGTGGCGGGAGAATATAACCACGTGGGTAAGGCAATTATCTACGGAGACACAGACTCCTGTTACTTTTCTGCTTATAAGACCTTAAAAAAGGAAATCGATGCAGGACACATTCCTTGGACTAAAGAAACTGTTGTTCAGCTTTACGACCAAATTGGAGAAGAAGTAAACACTACATTTCCGCAGTTTATGTTGGATGCTTTCCATTGTCCAAAATCGCGCGGAGAAGTTATTCGTGCAGGCCGTGAAATTGTTGGTAGTAAGAGTTTATTCATTACCAAGAAACGTTATGCTGTACTGTACTACGACAAAGAAGGTAAGCGTTCAGATGTAGACGGTAAGCCAGGCAAAATTAAAGCCATGGGCTTGGATCTAAAGCGTAGTGATACTCCAGAATTTATTCAAAACTTTTTAAGTGATGTACTTGAAATGGTGCTAACCGGTGCTACAGAAGAACAGGTGCTAGAACATATTACACATTTCCGCACAGCGTTCAAAGCTCGCCCAGGATGGGAAAAAGGTTCGCCCAAACGTGCCAACAATATTACTGAATACGAAGCCAAGGAAAAGAAAGCAGGCAAAGCAAATATGCCCGGGCATGTTCGTGCTAGTATTAACTGGAATACATTGAAGCGTATGTATAACGACAAATACAGTATGAATATTACAGACGGTGCAAAAGTCATTGTTTGCAAATTAAAACAAAATCCACTTGGATTTACTAGTGTTGCTTATCCTGTAGACGAATTGCGTTTACCACAATGGTTTAAAGACTTACCGTTTGATCATGATGAAATGGAAGCAACGATCATTGATAACAAATTAGAAAACTTAATTGGAGTTCTAAACTGGGACATTAAATCAACAGAGGAAAAGAACACGTTTAATAGCCTGTTCGAATTTTAATATGAAAATTATTATTGCCGGATACGGATTTGTTGGTAAAGCAGTTGCTAATGCACTAAAAAATCAACACGAAATCGTAATTCACGATCCAAAATACACAGACTATAAAATTATTGATCACCACGATGCAGACGGTATTATTATCTGTGTGCCGACACCTACTACAGAATATGGCATTTGCGATGCTAGTATTATTGCAGAAATCCTAGACAATGTTCCAATATTCATGCCTGTACTAATAAAGAGTACAGTTACACCTAGTATCGTTGAAGGACTAAAGGAAGTATATCCGGATCACAGCATTTGCTATAGTCCAGAATTTTTAAGGGCTAAAACTGCCGATAAAGATTTTTTAAATCAAAAGTACATAATTGTAGGTGGCGAAGATCCTGAATATTTTTGGCAAGAACTTTTTCAATCTTCATTACCTGATTGTAAAATGTTTTTAAAATGTACAGAAGAAGAAGCATGTTTGGTAAAATATACAACAAACAGTTTTCTAGCATTAAAAACCAGTTTCTTTAATCAAATATTCGATATCTGCGAAAAAACAGGAATGTCATATGATGCAGTTAGGCAAATAGTATCACATGACACGCGAATTGGTTCGGATCATACATTGGTTCCCGGACCTGATGGGTATCGCGGTTGGGGAGGTCATTGCTTTCCCAAAGACACCCATGCATTTATTAAATGGTCAAACACCATAGGTGCACCAACTAGTTTGGTAGAATCTGCCATTGAATATAATAAAAATGTAAGAAATAAGCCTTGACTTTTGTCAAAAACCTAAATATAATCATTAAACATGGAGAATCATATGAAAGATATTTTACAAGATTTAGTAGCACATACACATAGCCTAGGATTTATTCCTTTGGTTAAAATTAGTTCATCTAGCCAAGCAACTGAAATTGAAGCAATGGCTGAAGACCGTAGTGTCATTGTCAATGCTAAGACCAAAACACCAGTAGACGAATTAGACGGTGTATTTGGAATGCCCAACTTAAACAAACTAGACATTCATTTGAAGTGTCCAGAGTATAAAGAAAAAGCTAAGATTAGTGTAGTTGTTGCTAATCGCAATGGCGAAGATATTCCTACTGGTTTGCATTTTGAAAACGAAGCAGGCGACTTTGAAAATGACTATCGTTTTATGAGTACAGAAATTATTAACGAAAAGTTAAAGTCTGTTAAGTTCAAAGGTGCTAAGTGGGATATTGAATTCCAACCTAGTGTTGCGGCAATTCAAAAATTAAAATTTCAAGCAAACGCAAACAGTGAAGAAAGTGTTTTCCAAGTTAGTACAGACAACGACAACCTAATTTTTAGTTTTGGTGATGCAAGTACTCATGCAGGATCATTCATTTTCCAAGCAGGAGTAAATGGTAAACTAAAACAAACTTGGTCATGGCCAGTTATCCAAGTAATGAGCATTCTTAACTTGCCAGGCGATATCACAATGAAAATTGCTGATGTTGGTGCAATGATGATTACTGTTGATAGCGGTATTGCAAGTTACGATTACATTTTGCCAGCGCAGAGCAAATAATATGACATTAGAACAGATCGTATATGCAAATATAGCATTTGTAATTCTTATTGTTGTTGTTTATCATAGAACAGGTTGGCAAAAAGTTAAAGAATGCTACGGCATGTGGTTTACCAAAGAGTATTGGACTAACTATAATACTGTAGAATTTGTAAGTTGGGCTGCAAAAGCAGTTATTATTATTCCTGGATTGATATTTGGTGTAAGTCTGTGGTGGCTATA
>JACCDO012246023.1_pt1 | contig 11018 bp, 7 predicted proteins | sample 7446101 | NCBI WGS metagenome assembly JACCDO01 (sample SAMN15323440, study PRJNA562643) | freshwater metagenome | isolation source: river surface water | place: USA:Blue River Watershed | collected 2017-08-16
AGCAGTTGAACTGCACCACTTGTTTCAGCACTATATGCATGTCTTTCCAGAATGACTTCTGTGGGCATGTATCTCGAGAGCAGTGTACGCAAGCGAGTGCGCTGCAAATCATCGGAGAACTGTCCCAACGTCACTGTTCCAATCACCGTATCTACAATGCAAATACCATACTCAGGCATAGGAACTTTGTCGGCTGCAGGAATGTCCTCGGTGTCACCGACTGACGAAGTGGTAGCCAACTGTTTGGATTCCTTGATACATAGCAGAATGCTGGAAGATGTGCCCGACGTCCCTCCGACATCATCCAATGCGCTGAGGTCATCCAAGTGGCAATATGTGCGTGTGCCTTTCGACATGATGGAGCACATCTCACGAGCAACGACTTTGTCTTTCTTGCCAGTTTTTTTGGCATTTCGCTCACTGAGCATTTCCGGCGTCTCCGTCTGCTCTACACGTGCCACTCGATAACCTTTCGAAACCAAAATGCTTGCAAATTTGCCATAGGATACTTCAGGAAACCCGCTGTGAGCCTTAGAGCCTTTCATATAAATCAGATCCAGCTCTTTCATGCCGATATCCGCGTCCATATGAAATAATTCATAAAATTTACCCACTTTAAAGAATAGCACTGTATCCATGTTAGCGCTCTTCATTTCCCACCATTGGGCCATTGCGGGAGTTTGCGTACCAAGGAAAGCTGCAGGGACAAATAAAGTGCGAGGATTGTATTCGGGATCGATAGCCAAACGCTTTTCTTTATCGCGAATTTTGCCAGGTTGCAAAAAATCCAACGTGTCGTGATCGTGGGTTCCTGTGCTGAAAACACCTTCAGGCAGGATGGGCAGAGTCTTGGTGGTCGACCCCAAACCACTAGCGGTAGGGGATGTGCTTTCGTGAGGTGTCTCAGCGAAAAATGAGGCTGGACTTACCGCTGAGGCACGTCCCGGTGTCGCAACCGCAGAAAATGAATCCATCATCGCATTCATCTGACCCACTGATCCCCCGGTCACAGGAACTACTTTCAGCTTTGCGGCTGTGCGAGCAGCCGGTTGTTTTTTGCTTGCAACTGCAGTCTTTTGCACTCGGCTTTTCTTTCTAGGAGCCTCTGACGCATCGTCACTGTCCTCAGACAAATCCATGTCATCTTCGCTTGAATCCGTGCATTCTTCCTCTGAACTAGGTTTAAAATCATCGGCTTCACTTTCTTTGCTGTCAACTTCGCTGTCAGAGTCTTTTCCGTCCCATTCCACTTCGTCGTCAGACGTTATCACGTTTTTAGTATTTTTCTTAGATGCTACAATTTTCTTGTTTGCATCATTATTTGTCAACCTTCTCTTTTTGACGGGCATAGAGTCTTCATCGCTATCGTTTTGATTATTCCTGCCTATTGTGTTAGAACTCTTTATATCTTGCGAAACTACAGGAGATGGCACTGATATTAAACGTGCCAGGTCGTCATGGCCTTTGATCTCTTTTTTGAGTAAAACGACTGGAGACTCGGCATCCAAGTCTGTAGAACCTGAAGATATGACAGAATTTGGAAAATTCAAGCTTTTGGATGACTCTGCTGGTGTTGATGAGCGTGAAATAGGAGCAGGCGTAGATGTACTTCCTTGGGCAGGGGGAGTACTTTTCGTGAAGAAAGATGTCATTAATCCCATACCCTTAATTGGACCTGCAGGCGTTTTGGGGCCCATTTTATGCAGATTGTTCTAGGTACAAGCTTTTTGTTTTATTAAAAAGTAAACCCTCGTGGAAAATCTTCTTTAGATGAGGAGCATGTGATTTTGAAAAATCCCACTGGGACCCCATCATACTTGAAATCAAAATCGTTATTCGAAGAATTTCTTCCATCTTTTGAGGTGGGGGTAAATTAAGTGTAGTATTGGTGCAAATTTATTAAATTTTATATTGAAAAATGGGCATGCTTGATACAGAAGTTCTTACTTCGGAACAGAAATCCGCTCTTCGTGAGTACAAGTACCGTGGCGGTGACAACTCCTTAACATACAAATATGTGCTGTCACCAATGGCACAATACCTAGTGGATAACGTTACTCCTACGTGGATTGCGCCTAACATGATCACTGTAATTGGACTAATGTTCCAATTATTTTCAATTGCCATGACACTGGTATTTGATCCTACTCTAACTAAAGCACCCAAGTGGTTGCCATACTTAATTGCCTTTTGCTTTTTCGTATACCAAACTTTAGACAACATGGATGGAAAGCAAGCACGTCGCATTGGTGCATCGTCTCCATTGGGTCTTCTTTTTGATCATGGTTGCGATGCGATGTGTGCAGGTTTAATGGTTGTCCCGCTAGCGTCTGTGTTTGCTGGAGGCTGGTCTGCTACAAGTTTGTTTACTGTTTGGGGCAGTGGATTTATTACTTTTTACTCGCAGACCTGGGAGGAGTATTATCTGCATGAGATGTGGCTTCCTATATTTAACGGTCCTTCCGAAGGTCTTATCATGATTATTATGTCATGCTGCACCTCTGGTATGTATGGTTCCGATTGGTGGCAAACTCCTAAACCCTGGCTTAAATTTCATTCTTCTTTGATTCCAATGTTTCCTTTTCAACTTCTTATCGCCCAAGTGCTAGTTTTAGTGGTACCTTCTATCGTCTCACAGATCGTGAAGGTGCTTTATAAGCTATCCACGGAAAAAGGTATATCACGTCCCACTCGTATCGCAAACCTTCAACAAGCCATTCTTGCTTTGGTGATGGTATTTAGCTTTGTATTCAGCTCTTTTATTTGGTGCTTCATTAGCGAGAGTGCCATCTCCAGAACTCCCATTCAAACTTATATCTTCAACGTTAGTGTTTTTGTAGAGATGGTGACCCATCTCATGTTTATGCACGTTACTTCTGGAACAGTTAACTCTGTACGAAGGTTTACTGTGTGGTCTAGTTTATTGTTACCATTAAACTCGTTTTATGGCAATTATGGAAACGTTTATGCTAAATTAGTTAGTTACGTTACAAGGGACAACATTGTTCGTTATTTCACTGTTGCGAACCAGGGTAAGGCCATCGTAGCAGGCACGCAGTTGAGCTTCAAACTCACCCCTCTAGTTGATGAAGTTCTTCTTATTAACATTTTATCGTGTTTGGCATTTGTTACGGTCGCAGTGAAGGGCTACAGGATGGTGACTGCGATGTCCGATGCGTTAAATATTTATTGTTTTGTTTTAGGAAAAAGAGTTCCTTACCAAAAAGATATTTCAGGTAATCAGTCAATTGCAGCGGCGGAGCAATCGAATAAGTCGGAACCAGTTGATGCAAATATCAAGGAGAAGCGATCAAGGGCTCAGTCTCCTAAAAAGCGCAGTGCCTCACCTTTACCCAAAAGCAAGAGAGCAGCATCACCTGCAGCTAAAAAAAACAAAAGTAAATAAAACAGATCGCAGTTTATTATATCGACTGAATCAGTCAAGATTTTAGATGTTGCTTAAAAAAAGTACATGAAGAAGTTAGTAACATTTAATTTTACCAAAACCATTGTGTAAGTGATTTCCAGGCATTCCATAATTGTTATTTTGCTGATCAGTAAGACAGTACATGCTTGAGGGTTGCATCCCAGAAGCTCACTAGCGCCTACGGATGTTGGATGATAATATTAGCTTTTTAATGGGAAGTAGTAAGAAGTCATAGTTACATTTGTATACACGTTAAAATAAGTTGGTCGCGCAAGTTTATTAGCATGTTTAATTAAGCAAATCTAATTGCTTTTTTTTCTTGTTTCTAACTGTGCTTTGATTGCATTGTGCGATTGTCTGTGTAACTCTATTTCCTTGCCAACTGGTGGGGCTGGATCGGCTTCAGGGTATCTTATGTAATTCAGCTTAACAACAAGTTTGTGCATAAAGTCGGCATTAGCATAAAAAACGGATGCTGCAACCGGAATGGTCAAGTACAATGACAATTTTAATGCTTCGATTGAAGATGCAATCTTCCAGTATCGTGACTGCCTTACAAAATCAAATAGTGGAGTTCGACCCATTTATTACGATGCAAACTACAAAAAATCAAAATATGTACTTAGCTGAAAGTCAGTTTAACTTCAACTTAAACTTTTTTCTCTTTCTCTTTTCTCGGCTTCGAACATATAAAAGTTACAGTGCTTCATTTCTCAACCCGAAGACTTGTTTTTCCTCAATACTTTTTTTACACACGTGTGTGGTGCAATAGCGGTTGTATCGAAGTGTGATTAGTGCACATATTTGAGCAAAGCGCTTTAAAGATGGCAAAAGAAGCGCTTGATTCCCATCCTGTGTTGAATAAAGAGAAAGACACTTACCCAGATGATATCGTGCACCAGTATTTTATGAATTGCATGACTCTATCTGATACATCATGGCTTGCTAAGTTTGAACGCTATAATCCTATATGGTTGCCCCCTTATTTATTCAAAAGACATATTTTTATTAGTTTGAACACGGACGATTCGGAATCGTTAAAATCTAATTTTGCGGCTGATATTTCACTACATATACTGATAGATATGTTCTTTGCTACAATTGTATCGGCACCCATTCTTTCTCAAGGCGTCAATACGTTGTATACGGGGAATAGTATGGCTTTCACAATAATGTTGCACTTCACGCTTTCTGTTCAACTGGCCAGCATTACATGTGCTGTATTATATAGCTCATCCCTTAGTAGTATTCCAGAGCGTCTTGTTAAACGCTGGATTTCGCGTCGCATTGTCGCAACGCAAATTGTGTTCATGGTGCATATGCTTAGTTACTATTCATTTTTTGTCACATTGACTGTACAACCTTTGTTTTTCTACGATGATTGGACGCAAAGTATAACCATTTTTGGAATCAATATATTCGTTGTTGGGGTTCTTACAGTTAAACGATATGGACTTATCCCTACTCTCTGCAAAAGCTTAAATCCCATTGTGGAACTTGAAAGATCTCCGTTTGACGAGACCCTTCGGAAAAATGCAGCCGCTGAGCTTCAGTACTTTCTTGAACACAAAAATGGAACGCATTCAGTCAATGATATAAAAGTTGATATCCAAAGTTCTCGAGCGAGCTTGAGATTTTCACCGAAAGTGCAGGGCTCCGCGGGTCTTGGAAAGCAGGACTCCACTCGAGATATCGGCCCTCAGACCATGCACCCAGATACGGCAGTTTCAGAGTGGTTATCCTCTTCGGAAGTAAGTGAGGCACTATCTGGTTCTGTACCAGCATACCAGAAAGCTTTTGAACAAGCAGGTGTCAACACCCTCGGAATTCTCTGTCTATTGACTCCAGAAGATTTTCGCGAATGCGGGGTTAGCATTGGAGATCGTATCCGCATAGAAACTATGCTAAAAGCTAGCAATGATGAGGCTGAATATCATGTTGCTAACGTCCACCGTAAGCATCAAAAGACGCTTCTGCAGCGGTATTGATGAGTGCTTAATTGCACGTTAGCATCAAAATCGAAAAACACTTCGCATAAGCTAGCACAAAGGCATGAGAATTTGTTACAAATATTTATAATGTTAACATATACAAACATATCTTTTAAGCGCGCACTTTTTCGGAGAAATTACGACCAGCATCACTAATTCTTTCGGTAATTCGCTGTTGAATTTCGACCATTCTCTCTTGTGCAATGTCTAGCCACTTTTGTACGTAGTTTCTCAATAACCAATATAAAACGGGTGTAAAAAAATTAATGCCGAAGAAAATAAGCAATAGCAAATACACTAAATTATCTCCTCCATCAATTCCGATACCCTGAAAATATGCTCCTACTCCTTGGCCACATACAATTGGAAGCACTGCAACACCTAAAATGCAAGATAACAAAACGCTAATCATAGACTTTAAAGCTTCTTATTTAAATCAGACCCAATGTGTGCTTTAATTGCTGATGATGAAAATAATCAATTGGCAAAGCCACTACTTGTGCAAACAAGCAAGTTTGCAGCAAATTTTGTTACGTTGTGAGATCAATTGATGTATATCAAATTGCTTAATTGTTCGAAAACAGCGAGAAAAGAATAATAAGCTATAAAATATAGTAATAGCTTATATTATAGAACGCTGACACGAATTCGTGCGGGTTAATAAGGGTTTATAAGGATGAGAAGAAGGTCAATCGAAAAACGCAAAATGCGAAAAAAGAGTGAGGAAAGTCGCTGCAACGACAATCCTTTTCCGGTAAATATATGTCCTATTAATCTCGCCCTATTTGAAATAATTATAATGGGTGTACTTACTCTATATGAGCAATTCACAGGCTATAATTGGGAAAAGTTTAGCAAAATCATTGGTGAGTCTTGTCCACTAGTGTGTATAGGATCGGGAATTCTTGCGAAAGCATTCCCTCAGACTTATAATTTCACCATTTCGATGTGGGCAATCTTAGTGGGTATGTTTCTAGCTATATGGGAAATGCCGATGCTAGTCGTGTTTATTCCAAAGATCGACGACATTAGAACTGTATTTTTAGACAAATTTCAAATCAAAAGACATCTCATGCGCGCAATATTATATTGGTTATTATCTCTAACGCTATGGAAAGTGCGCTCTTTCACATTAGCAGCAGCCCTTTATTTAGATATATCTGCCATATTGTACGTTTTCGCATACATCAATCAAAGAAGTGACGCAGCCGATGGTATACGAAGTACAGACACTGGTGAAGGCGAAGATGATGAAGAAGCTAAGCAATCTATGCTCGCTTCCACGAAATTCGGTACATTTTAAATCGGCGCTGCAGTCAAAATCAATCTTTATTCTTATGTTTTATGTATGTATTCAAAATATTGCAGCACTTTCGATTAAGGTTTCGGTTAGTAATTAAATACAATGTTTGTTAATACACGAAATACAAATGCAGTTTGTAGCTTTTATTGATAAGCTATCTTTATTTTTGTTTATCTATAATTCTTCAGCGTTTCGCCGATCTCATGAAGAGTCGCTGTCACTGTCGCTGTCCTCTGCCGCTGCTGCCGCTATATCCATTTCAATTTTTGAGAGCGCTTTTTGCCTACCAGCTGATCCATTAATAGTTAATCTATTGAGCATCTTTTCATTGAAGGAAACGACCTGGTCTTTCATGTGCATTTCGATCATGCGTTTAAGTATCTTGGCCCCGAGGGTCACTTCCGCGAAAACTGCTCCTGGACTTGGATCTTTTTTCGTATCAATGAAATGTTGAAAAAATGTTGGAGAGAATATTCTAGCAAGATTTTCTGCATCCATGTTGTTTGTAGCGGATTCTTGACTAACTTCTGCTAGGAAGGCCATGAGGTGGTCTAACGTGGCCGCCTGCTCTTTGGGCATGGCCGCTTGGCACGTCATGATCGCTGCACTCCACGCGACTTCGTCTTTGTTCTCATTATGTTGTGTGGCTGCTGCGATGAGGTCAGTGTATATTGGCAGACTTATCACAGGGTCTGCCCACAAGCGCCACGAAACCTTCAGCACATTGGCGACAGTATCCACATCTGTGATCACTAAGGAAGCAGGTACAAATTTACCATCAGAATTGTCATTACTATGTCTCAGAGCGGAACCCTGTCGGTAAAGTCTAGGATCCTCTTCGCCGATGTAAATGCTGTGGTAGTGGGTCAAGACTCCAGACTTCATTCTGCGCTTTGCAGCAGATAGCATCACATTATCTCCGGACAGCCTAAATAGGCCTTTCCTTTTGATCCCATCGCCAGTAGCCCTTAGATATTCACAGCATCGATGGATTAAAGCAGTGGTTCCAAGGATAGGCTCAAAAAGGTCTTTTAACGGAGGAGCGTATGTCAGAATCTGCGGGCCCTCCTCTACCTCTCCGTGTTTTTTTAATGATTTCGAGTGCGCCTTTTGCGCGGCTTCGACAGCTTTCTCGGTCATAAAGCTAAAATCCTCGTCTTCATTTTGGAAAAATAACGGAGGACATGCGACTGCATTGATACCGACTAAATCTTGAAGTTCAGATATGGTCTTCACAAAGTGTAACTTTTTGTAAAACTTATCACTGACAAACCATCGAACACCTATTTCAAAGAAACTTCTCATGAGAAAATTGGGATGTACTATGTATAGACGCAGCAAATTCTTCTTGTACTCGCGAGGAAGCATCTTGTAGTACTTATAAATAATTGGCTGTTGCGAAAGGATTGTCAACGGCGTGTGCGCGTAAATCATTATGTATGGTCCAGGTACGATTGAATTTGCTATTTTTATAAAATAAAGCATCATTCTCTTAAGTTCTCGATCTTTCTGCGCCTGAGGAAGGGTCAAATCATTTGCGAATCCGAGACGAGGCGCAAAAAAAAGAATTGGAAGCCCATCTTTACTCTTTCCTTGAACCACACATTTATAACGTTCTAGATCCGCATCATCTGCTGCTCTGGCATCCGCTAATAGCTTCTTGTATGGATGATCTTCAGCTAATTCAGCAGAGCAGTCTGTATCTGCAGGTCTCGCAGAGGATATAAATGTCGTCATATTCCACAAAAATTATTGAATAATATTTATATATTAACAGATTTTCTCCCCTGAAATATTATATTGGGCTTAATATTGGTGGGCTATGCTCAAGATTCTAATTGCTGTATCCATCAAGAGCCCTCTTCTCGTCCTACTTAAAAGAGGTCCCATCTTGTGGGCCTGTTTTGACCCCGACTTTTTAAGTGCAGCCGTTCTGTCAAGCTTTTCATTAGTTAAGCTGCAAGAGTATTCTTTTTTCTGTATTTTAAGATTCTTTAATAGTTTCTTGCGTCTAGTTCTCTTTACGCGCATAGTATGCATGATTCAAAAGGAAAACCCAAAAAAGTATCTTTTGTTCAAGAGGGTTTGAGTATTGAAACATCATCAAGCTTGAACACTTCGTCACCAAAACTTTTATTTGGTTCTCAGACGAAGCAGCAAGTTTTATTCGAAGATATTGGTAGCGATGACGAGACTGATGAATCTAGTAATAGTATCTTAAATTCTGTTAATTCTGTGTCCCCTACTTCGCTAGTGAGTCCTTCCACTTCTCCAAAAGAAAAGTATAAAATTAAGGCAAGTTTGCATTCTGGTAAGATACTTTTGCAAGGTGCCGACAAAGGGGATTTTAATGATCGCGAAGAAGTGCTCACAAAAATCTCTTGTGGATTCATGATGTCCTTATTCTGCATTATATTGATGTGCTGTATTTTTGACCACAACGCATTGGCAATTTATCGTGGAGGCCACAATATTAATAAACTTCTCGAAGTTCGTGGCTTTAATGGCAAGGTGCAGTCAAATGGACTGCAGCTAAGTAGAAATATGCTGCAGCATCTGCACCTTATCAAAGATGTTACAGAGGTCGAGGAGTGGCAGCAGCATACCGTGGGGCCTGGCCACAATTCTTCCTTGCTTCTACACATTACATCACCGCTGGAAGATTCGCTCGTGAACTCGACAGGCGCTGAAGTTAAACTGGAAATCAGCGGTGCGGCCATGTCGCCGAGCTACTATGATACCCTCCGAGTAGATCGTGCGTCGCCGCTCGAGACATTACCTGCAAAACTTGGTTTAAAGTTAGATGGGGTCCCTTTGCGCCTTCGCCCGCAGAGTTCACAGTTCGATGTACGACTATCTCCATTATTGCAAATTGGATTTGGATTGGAACAGTTTGGCATTCAAACAGGTGTACATGTTTTAGAAGTGGACTTTACCTTGGAATGTAATGCTTATATTATTAATTGTGCAGAGAAGCATGTTATCTCTTCTGTGGGATTTTATTACTTACAAGCGAATCTGCACGATCGCCGAAATCTAGAATACCCGGGTACCCCTTCTATGTCGAGCGATGCCTCAGTTGCGATTGCTGGATTTACTGCCTCAATGAACGAAAAAATATCATCCGTTGCTATAGGTGTAAAACTTATTTCAGTTGAGCAGGAAAGTTTCAATGTTTCCTTGGTTGATGACGCGAAATTACCTGTCAATGCTGATGGCACCATAACGATTGTGGGCAGCACGGTTGAGAGCGACAAACCAGAACTCTTGTACATTACATCCTTATCAAAGAGTAATGACTCTACACTAACAGACACATATGACATTGTAGTGGATGCAAGTATTCTTGCGAATGCAGGCAAATCGCCAACGGTTCAAATATCTCTTGTTCTGAATGGCAATGTACACAACATCACAAGGGAAGTGCTACTACAATTAGCAAATACACCAGACAATGGAAATGATCCATCAAAACAAGTTCAATTCTATCTAAAAATTGCGGGTGTTCGCCGAAGTGATAAGCATGTCCTTCAATTGTCTCTCTGGGATGAGGCCTTGCAGCGCTCTCACTCCACAAAAATGTTCACTGTGTCCGCTGAAAATTCAGAACAATTATAAGATGAAGCGGTTATGTTAATGTAAATTTATAAAAAAGATGTTTACGTGGTTGTGTTATCATCATTAAGATCAAAAGAACTAAACTTCGCTTGAGACACCCCTGCTAACACGTTCTAGCATGGACATTCGTGGGCAGGGATACGCTAGCTACCACACATATAGCATTGCATGATATGTCAAAGCAACTCACTAATGTGTCGCTTAGAAGGAGAGCTCCTTAGGCACCTCCCAAAGGAAATCAGGGTCATTACGACCGAAGTGACCGTATGCGGAGGTCTTCTTCAAGAAGGGACGACGAAGATCCAAATCACGGATAATGCATCCAGGGCGGAGATCGAAGTTGGAATTGACGATCTTGGTAAGTTGCTCGTCAGTCTTACCAGACAAGGTCATACCCGTGCCGTAGGAGTCGACGAACACAGACAAAGGATAAGCGATACCGATGGCATATGACAACTGCACCAAGCAGCGGTGGCACAACTTTGCAGCAACCAAGCTCTTGGCAACCCAACGGGCAGCATAAGCAGCAGAGCGGTCAACCTTGGTGGTATCTTTACCGGAGAAGGCTCCTCCACCATGGGCACCCCAACCTCCGTAAGAGTCGATGATGATCTTACGACCGGTCAAACCGGCGTCACCGTGAGGACCACCAATGACGAAACGGCCAGAGGGGTTCAAG
>JACCDO011442182.1_pt1 | contig 11016 bp, 7 predicted proteins | sample 7446101 | NCBI WGS metagenome assembly JACCDO01 (sample SAMN15323440, study PRJNA562643) | freshwater metagenome | isolation source: river surface water | place: USA:Blue River Watershed | collected 2017-08-16
ACCATAAAGTTATGGTAAAGGTTGCTTATATGTACATTTTATATGTGGTTACAGAGTAGTAAGTTAGTGTATAATTTTTACATCTGTAATTAAAGGCCCCTAGACCGCGGTGATTTTTATCCCGCACCAGGCGGTACATGTATTTCTGTTAGAACCCGTACGTATTTTGGTATTTTGACTTTCGAGAACTTCCGATGCATCGAACTTTGATAGAAACATCCTTTTAACCAGTTTAGAGTCAAGTTTAGAGCTAAGTTTAGAATCAAGAAACCTGTAAATTACAGCGGCAATTTAGAGTGCTAAAATTAAGTTAATGTACTGCCTTGTCTCGTACATAAATAAGTCAATACCATTGAATGAGAGAAGACATCGCGAATGAGTTTATGCAATAATATAGCGTTCAATCTATCTCAGAAATTCATTGTTAATAGTGAATTATAATGAAAAATGGCTCGTAGATACAACCTGTTAATAGATCGATATGGAACAATACTTCCTGCGGATAGCTCAAAGACAGATAAGCTGAGAAATGCTAGTATTAATTTGAAACTAACTATGTCTGATGGCTTTCCTATTGCTTTCGGAATTGAGAATTTATTCATTGGATCTTTGGGAAGTGCCTATAATGATCTAGCGATATTACAATCACACAATATAACTCATATTGTAAATTGTTCAACAAAAATTCATAATAAATATGAAGATAGCATGATACAGTACTATCGTTTTCCTATTGAGGATGGTAATGTTAAATTGTTTCAAGAACTGAAGGATGATATTGATTTAGATTCAATTGTAGAGTATACTGACCCACAAACTAATTTAACTGAATGTTTAGAGTTCATTTATGATGCTATACATAATAAAAATGGCACTGTACTAGGTATGAATCAACATTACATTTCATAAAATAAAAAATGTATAATAACCTAACTGACATTTTTGTAGTCCATTGTTATCAAGGCGTCTCTAGATCAACTAGCGTCATAATTGCATATTTGATTAAATATTACCAAATGTCATTTGATGCAAGTCTGGATTTAATTCGTGAAGGGCGACCACATGCAAAACCAAACATCCATTTTGAAAGACAGCTTAGAGAATATTATGTGTATTTGTATCAAAAATGACTTTATTTGTGCTTAGATTCCGTTTTAGCGCTATCTTCTGTCCTTAGTGCTCTATTTTGTGCTGAATCATTACAATGATACGGAATCACATTGTCAATTATACCTATACTTTCTCCATCTTTCTCATCTACTAAACCTTTACTATGCGTTTTTCCAGGAGCTTTATTCGGCAACCATGGATTTGATAATACTGGAACTTGTCCAGCATAAGAAAATCCACTATAGTAAGTGGTATTCTGATGCCAAATATAATTATTGTCTTTGAGTTTTGAATAATATTTCAAATTACTAATTTTAGACTTTTCTATTTCAATTAATTCTGTCAAACGCTGTGGCAGTATGTCTTCGTCCGTCTGCGACTCCGACAACGCATCGCTTTTCACGTCTTCCATTTCCTCTTACCTTCCTATTCCGTCTTGTCCCTGAATGAAAAGAAAAAAATTTCCAAAAAATTTGTCAAAAAATTAAAAAAAAATTCATTTTAATTTACCCCGTTAATGAGTTCAAAGTACTTCACTACGATGCGAAAGAAACCGTTGTTGACACCAAGCCCTCAGACAGATGAGGTGGTGGTATCATTGAATCAAACTGGAGGAGATAATGAGGAAACTGCATCTGAAGATGAAAAAATAAGGGAAGTTGTGAATAGACCTCATTACAATGAATTACGGGATAAATCTATCGATAAAACTCATACTCATCGCAGACCAATGAAAAAAGAAGATTATAGTGATGAAAGTTTGCACAGTGATGGAGAAGAGGATGATGAAGAAGAGGATGATGAAGAGGATGATGAGGACGATGATGATGAGGAAGATGATGATGAGGATGATGATGAACCTATTTACTTGTTAGATGATGAGGCCCAAGAAAAAAGTCGTTTTAAAAATAAGAAACATAGAGGTGACGACGACGATGATGATGATGATGATGATGATGATGATAATAGTATGGAAGCTGATGAAGAAGTAGATGAAGAGAGTGTGTTACCAGTAGGTTCACTTCCACCGCCACCTTCAACACCATTGGACAAAGTATCACGTAAAGTAGCAAAGAACTTTTCATTAGCATTAGTAGAAAGAGCAATGTGTATGCCTGGATGGGAAAGTGCGGAAATTGCTAACATTATAATATTAGTTTGGCAAGAGTTAGATTTTAATAATAAAAAATTAGTAGAATTTCTTAGTAGATTGACAATTTTAACACCATCAATCCTATCCGTTATACTAGATTTTATTGATATTAACGGTTTAGAGAAAATAAGGTTAGTGATTTATTATAACTATATCTATCATGAACAACTGATTTTATTATTTTCTAGTAATCATCATATACTTTTTTTGTTGCATAACATTTCTGGAAATACGGATTCATTTGTAAACAGGGTTAGCGAGGGGCTGGAATTAGACATATTAGATTTAAGTGACCCAAAGGTCATAGATAGTTTGGTGCAATATAGTGAAAATTCTGATAATTCTCTTCAGCTACGATTACTATGTACATTGTGTTCCCATCTAGATAGTAAGAAATCGTGTGCTAGTATATTAAATGCATTCACTAAAAATATGTTGAGTCAACAAGTTGTTAGATTTATTCATGATGTTATTTCTCACACATTTTTTTTAGACTTAAGAGGTGATATGACTGAATTTATTAAGGGAATTAGCAGCGACGTGCGAACAGAGCTGAATAGTTATTTGCATTTAGTCGGATTCATAAATGAAAACGGAAAAATTACAGAGGCATCCGATGAAGATGAAGACGGAAACCTAGTCGGATTTGTAGTTGACGATAGTAACATAATTTATGACACGGATGCGGGTTCGGAAGACGTGTCAGAAGAGACGGTTTCCTCTGTAGGTTCCGACGCAATTAGACAGAAAAGAAAAAATAAGAAACATAAAAAAGACACAAAACATAATAAAAAACGCAGAAGGATCATTGACGAAGATGATTAGTGTAGAGTATATATTTGTAGTATTTAGTATTTTATTCAATTAGACAATTCCTAACTGGTGCCGAGGGCCTGTGATATTCTTGATTCAAAAAGATTCACCTTGTCATCAAACAAGAGAAAAAGTCACATCCTACGGAATACATAGCGAGACTTCCTTTGTGCATTCCGCTAGTTTAGAAGAGTTGCACCAACAGACGAACTGATTCCACTGCGGATATGACGTCAGCAGTTGCTATTCTTCTACTAGCTGCTTTCGCATGTGTGACTTCGTTTCATCATAAGTGGTTAAGTGCTAAAAGCCGTGCAATATCAAATCAAATAAGTAAAAATGCTTTACACAGTACAACTAGTAGTAGTAGCAGTAGTAGCACTGAAAATACCACTAAATTAACCCAGAAAGAATATTTAATAGCCGTTCGTAATAGATTGTTTGCAATTAATGAAATGATATGGCTTCATGAATATGCTATGCTACGACCAGGAGTAAGTAAAATTGAACCATTGTCTGTAGCAAAATACAATGAGTTGCAGATAGCGAGGGGTGAGTTACTTGATGAATATCCAACTACAAAATTATACAATGACTTAAAAGATGCTCAGTCAAAGAATTTGTCGTATGCCGCAATTTACATTGATCGCATGATAAATAATTTTAATCGTCAAATACCAATCCCATTGTTGCATGTAAATCAAATCGCGGTGCTATCATTTAGCGGCCAAGTAATTAATTTAATGAGAGGTCAAGGCGCAGTATACCATCGACTACTACCATCTAATATATTAACTGAACGAGGTGTTAAGAGACAATTTCAACATCCATCATTTAGTAATATGGGTAAATATGTTGCATTTATTGAAATGCATTTCAAGGAAACCACTATTGTACGTAGTGATGCGATAGTGTTTGAGGTGCCAAATGATCCTAAAACATATGGTACTACTGATAATATGCCAATTTTTGACTCTGGGGAATTACCTGGTGCTCCTTTTTTCTTACGATTTTCGCCAGATGATGAAAGTCTAGTAATGCTTTGTACATCCCAAAATAGCGCTAATAACACTGAACAATGCACATCTTTAATTGTGTTAGACTGGGGTAAATATCACCGCAAAGACTCTTGGGGTGGTGCTCAAACAAACAACAACGTGATCACCAAGTCATCTCCCCGCAAAGTTTTGACATTATTACAAGGAAATCCAGTTTTTTTCTCGTATACTACATCGAATAGTAAAAATGCAACAATTGTTGCACATTGTCAGAAAGAGATTGAAGATTCAACTACTAAATCAATGAAGATGGAGAAAGCTGTCTGGATCTTACAGCGGCAAGATACTGGTGGTGTTAAAGATTTCATTTGGAAAAAGATAAGCGACGGGGACCAAACTAATCGTTGGTCAACACCTTTATGTCACAGTGCTGGTGGAGGTGATAACGTCATTATCGTTGAAGACGGATATCTGGTTACGAAAGCCATCAGTAGATGGAAGAGAGATAATGATGGTGTAAGCTATACTAAGAAATTATTACCAGTTAAAGGACAGATACAATTCTTAGTTGCACCAGATAATAGTAAAGTTGTAGTATTACAAGAAGATATTAATTCTGGACACTATTCATTAACAGTCATTGAAGGCGAAGACGCTTTAGATCCAGCGAACACAGCCACTGGCAAAATATATGAGATTCCAAATGACAAAGTCACAGTCGCATTCTGGTTCTCACCAGATTCCTCGAAATTACTTTCGCTATGTGCCAGTGATAAATTCAAATCCGATATAAATAATCTTAAGAATAATTTGCGGGTTGGTTTGAACAGCGTGATGCAATGGAGTGTTTATAACTTTGTATTAAATGAATCAAAAGAATATGAAGTGTTCAAACCTACACCGTACTTCATGAAAACATATGTGCCATTCTTTTCACAATATGCTCAAGTTTATAATCCATGGGCACCAGATAGTAAAAGTTTCATATACATTACTGCGGCCGGGTTAATTCATACGCCGCTAGTTGGCAGTAAGCATTGTCTAGGTGAAGATGCTTACATGAATCAAGGTGCCACTTTCGGAACTTGGTCTAGGATGTAGATTTTGAAACTATTTATACAGTAACTACCTATTTTTCAGCATAATGCTTCTTGCATTTTTTATGCTATTTGCTGTGACGTTCTCAGTAAAGACCAAGTAGTCGTACCACTTTGATTAAAGAATAAATCAATTCTGAATAATCCCTGCTTGTGCCGGTACTGCTGCAGCGACTTGATGAATAAAACCGGTGTGTTTCTATGACTATCAAAGCTTAATATTATCACAAATAAGTGTAATATTAGTTACAAGCTTTATTATTCGTTATACTCTAATTATTTGGGTTCTCAATCCAGTTCCTGTTAGGGTTTCCATCAAGCCTTTCTTATTATTTATCTTTATATTAATCTCTCTATATATAATTATCTTTAAGTATCATATTATTAATTCATTCTATTCTACTTTCTCTTATTATTATTATTATCTATTCGTTATATTTCCTATGTACCGGTATTATACCTCAATGAGGTAACCTCATTCACAATGATTCACTTGACAATGTTGACATAGACGTATTTTAAAACTTAAACGCGCACGGATACGGTACGTATGCATGAACCGTTTATTCGTGAGTAGGAGATGAATAGCCAGGCCAGATTATGGAAGAGTGCGTGAATTTGGACGATACTTTGCAATTGGAATGTACCAAGAGTCGTACGCTAGTATTGGGCCTATTGGAGTTGCTACAAGAGCACGTCAAAAAACCTTTGGTACTTTATGATTTTAAGTACTATCACGATGAGTTATCTAACCAGGAGACAAGAAATGGCAGTATCAGTAATAAATGCTTTATCGATAGTATGGCTAAATATTGCCATTATAATTGTACTGATATTGTCCTTAATGAGGTTATTATGTTGCAAAAAGGAAGCGCAAATGTCCTACTATTCATGAAAAATTTGTTAGATGGCAACACTATTGAAATAACGGAAATTTCTAAGTCGCTAGGTATAGATATATTAACGAACGCATCATATATGTATAGTCAAGCTGTACATCTATTGAATAATCCTAATTTTAAATTAGAAGCCGGGGGAGGTGGTGGTGTCGGATTTCAATTATATTGTGATAATAAGTTTAATCTCACTTTGGGTTTTGGAGGAGGGGGAGGGTTAGATTTTAACCCAGATAAGTTTAGTTATGGGGGAGGATTTGGTGGTGGTTTACAATTTGTAGAAAATAATTCGACTACAATGTTTAATGTAGGTGGTGGGGGTGGTTGTGGTACCAAAGAAGATATCAATCAACTTGTATGTGGTAGTAGTGTTGATACAAATGTGTATGACAATGTCACATTTTTGAAAACTAAACTGAAGAATTTGTATTTACAATGTAGTTCAATATTTATTCGCGGTGGTGGCGGTGGCGGTGGTGGTAGTAGTGAATGCTGTGATCCATTTATGACAGGTTATGGCTATTCGTTTACTATCACGTCAAGTAATATGACGTCATCGCTTGCTAATTATTTAAACCAATCTAACAGTAATAAGGATACCAATTATAAAGATTTAAGATACAGTCCTACTACTATTGGAACCTTACTATCAAGTTGTTCCACTTCTTGTAAAGGTTATGGCAATTGGACTTGTATCCAACATATGGCTCTAGAGAATATCGCATTGTGTGGAAGTACTGATAGCATTTATTGCAACGATGTATTGCGTGACTATGATACAGGTCATTTAGACTGGTTATTGAATCCTTCGAATGACAATACTCAAAGTAACACGACATCTAATTATTATACAAATGCTACTAGTACTTACACTAAAAATTTTGGACAATTGCGATGTGATTCTGATCCATTTTATGAATCTAACAATATTTACAATGTACTCGGATTACAAAACGTTTTTTTGGCGACAGTAATTGTCATATTACTTACACAGTGCGTAGTTGTTACTTGTCGATATGTGTACGATCGACAAAGTGTTAAAAATAGTGATTTGAAACGATATCAGTATGGTGGCATTAACATTTTTATGTAATATTAATAAAATGGCTAAAAATTTGAGCCAATAACTCACACATTGTTTCATCGTCGAGAGGTATCGTAAGCACAATGCCATTTATAGTCACTCGTAGTGATGGAAATGGTACAATAAGCTTGGAAACTAAAAACTCAAAATTTGGAATAGTAATACTGAATGGATTGCTGCATATGGTGCGATCAGACGGTGCACTAAATTCTTCATTTGGTTCACATTTGCGTAAATTGAGTAATATATTATATAGATATGATACCGAGTCACTTGTGTTACTCGGGTTAATTGGCGCCTTGGTGTCTCCGCCGATACTACTACGACCACTACTACTTAATCCAGAACCGGTGATTCTATCTATGATGCCTAGAGAGAATGAACGATCTCGGTATCCATTAGTACTTAGAATATTAGTTATTCCAATGATTCTTGTGAATGACATATCATTACGACCCTCTTCAGCAATATTCTTAGTCCAGTTGCCTATATACTGCTTGATAGCAGCACCAGAGAGAATATTGATGGTAAAAGGAGATGTTCGAAACACTGTAGTAACTGTGCCAGGTAGAGTTTTCTTGATCAATTTATGCCATGCTTTAAGAGAAATAAACTTTTTACTTGCATCTTCATTGCGATACGATTCTAATGAGTTACTTATATTAGCACCAAGGTACTTAGGTTGCACTATACCACATTGATGATAATGGTCATACAGTAGATCATTATTCGATTTGATGCTGCCGTATACTACGCTTATATCATGTGCCAGCAATAATGATGTCAAATAGTTCTCTGCATTCGTCGCATCAACTAACAATGCAACTGCGTCGCCATTTATATCAATATTAAAATTTCCAGTATACACTTGAAAATCGGCGGAACCCCCGGAAAGTTCATCGTAATCAACGATCAAGCAAATCATGAGTATATCATCGCCCTTTTTGCTCTTAATCAAATCTATAATAGTGTTTTCTACTTTGTTTGATGCTTTACTATTGATTTTATTAGCACCAGTATCCTCATCACTGTCTGGATCCGGGTCGTCGTCACCGAGACTAAGATCAAGACTGTTCTCGCTTGAACTTGATTTTAATGATTGCGGTGATAATGCAGCAGTGCCTTGATACTTTTTACCAATTTCGTGAACCTGGGTATTGGTCATAGTCAAATACACATTCAATGACTCCATACTCACTCGTAGCTGCACTAGACAACCAAGTAATGATACAAAACCACTCTTTGCTTTTACTTGATTAGTTAGTTGCGGATTTTTTGGATCCATTTTTCCTGAACCGTTTAGTTTACTTGTTGGGGAAGACGCAATAGTCGAGTTCATGGTAGTTATCAAAGCCTGTATTTGGTTTGAGATACTAATCGACATTACAATCTTTTCTAGTTTGATAGACAATATGTTTACTCGTTTGGAAACCATCATCGAGCCAGAGTAATTCAACGGCGTTTTTAAATTGATCTCAATTGAATTAATGTTGAGCATAATATCAGGAAGAATAAATGATAGGGGCCGTTGGTTACGCATGGTGGCCCATTCCACAGCTTCAACGATAGACAACCACGATGGTCGATTACCTCCGAGTGATATTTCATTTAATCTTAACTCAACTGTTGCTTGAAGAGAGGGATCATTTTCCTTCATCGGCGATGTACTATCGGTAAGCCGTTCTTCTGGTTCCGGTAGATACGCGCTAAACAAATCAGAAAATGAAACACCACCTAAAATATTCATATCTAATTCATCATTCAATCCAATCGCTCCGGTCACATTTTTTATCATTTTGGATGCTGCTGATGCTACTGAACTTGCAGCAGATGTAGCTGATTTTGTTAACTTGCCACCGCTTGTAGTGGTAGTGGTGGTGGCAGCTGATGACGAAGATGTAGTATTAACTGTACTGTGATCTTCCGATGATTTAAAAAACGAAAATATTGAAGTTGATGAGTTAGGTGTAGTCGTGGCAGATGACGATTTGGTGGGATTACTATTTTTTGTAGGGGTTATCTTTTTTCCAGTATTAACACTTTGTCCACCTACAGAAGTACTACTACTGCTACTACTTCCACTTAAATCGCCATCGTCTTCGCTATTATCTCTATTAATCAATGAATGGAAGGCAGTTTGACTCATATTATCTGACAGTCTTGATTGTATCAACAAGATATCACTCCATGTTATGTTCACTTTCTCATAAATAAATACTTTTCGTTTCGTCGTTGATGACGAATTATGCAGTTCTTTCTTGCCTTTATCGATAGCCTCTTTTCTCTTTTGATTAAAGCTATTCACATAACAGATCATGTGAGCCAACGAGCGGAATATGATAATAGAAGACAACGGCAATATTAGTTCATATTCAAATAATTGTCGCATTAATCTTGGACTTAATTTACTATTGACACCATATACGAAATTTCCGGTAGTAGAAGATTCGCGTAGTAATCGAGAATATATAAACGCATATCTTTTGCGGATGAGACATAACTTAGCTAGATCGAACCATCGGCCATATTTTTTTTTGCTACGAATGTCAAGAATTGTCATGTGAATTATATGTTTCCACAATTCTTTAATCCACGATTTATTTGGAAAATAATTTTTCAATGATGAAATAAGACTAAATGAAGTAGTACTTCTCGGTAATCCAGTTCCCAATGGATACTTTTTACTGGCATCACCATTTATTATAAAATACGGTAATATATGGATCCCACCAGTTTCAAATAGTTTAGGTGGCACAAACGTTTCCCGATCTAATATACACTTAACGCGCACAAGGTTGTCGTTCCGTTTCATTGCATATAAAATATTATTCAGAAGTTGTTTCAGAACCAGTAACTGTTTGTTGTCAATATTCATACGATATTTTGGTAATTTAACACTGAATTTTGGTAACAAAATACCAATTTTTGGTTTAATCTCGGCTGAAAATTTAATTTCTACATCAAATGGTAATATAAATCCTGTGTGAATCTCTTGCTTCGACTTTATATGGAAATAATTGAATATACTTGCCTCGTCGACGCCAGATGATAAGTAAGAGGCACAATTATAATCACAATATACTTGCATTGCCTTAAACACAAGCATCAAGTAAGGGTCATTTTTACCTAACTCGCCCGGTTTAGGATCTTTGCACTGAGTTAATCGGATACTACTTATCAATATTCCTAAACTATTACAAAATGCTTGCGTATTATTTTTCGTACGATTACTACTAGTATTACTTTGTGGTAAATTCAATACATTAATTGTTGATGGCGTATTACTAATTAATGCACCCAATGACTCCATCTCTATCCGAATATGAACATTTTTGATGATAATATTAAAATTTGAATATAAACGGTACATCGTACTCAAAAGCACTTTTCGTTTTTTACTTAAATCTGGGTCTTTGCCAGGTGTCATTTTCTGAATTTTTTTCAGTAAATCGCGTATTAATTCTTGTTGAATTTTACCAGCGAATAGCTCTATGTAAATCTTTTTTATTAATTGAATTTGTTCAATTGTTGCTGTTTTATCTACATGAAATAGCAGATATAAATCATTTACATTACATGTTATTCTGCCTCCCGTTGAAAATGCTTCTAAAACGCCTACTATTGATAACTTACCAACATGACCATGAACTAAATGTAAAGGGGCGAGACATACATCGAAAATATCTGAGCGAAATGTCAGTGATTCTAATTCTATTGCAGAATCAGAGAAAATATCCAACGAAATGTGCACATTATCTCTTCCGCCGGAGTCGGTGAATATCTCTTTCAGTGCCGATGATATGAACTTATTTATTATACTGCGAATCATCCTTTAAAAGGAGCATTAAGTTGTGAGAATGTGACA
>JACCDO011092890.1_pt1 | contig 11015 bp, 6 predicted proteins | sample 7446101 | NCBI WGS metagenome assembly JACCDO01 (sample SAMN15323440, study PRJNA562643) | freshwater metagenome | isolation source: river surface water | place: USA:Blue River Watershed | collected 2017-08-16
AAAACTTGGAAAGGAAGGGGTGTAAATAGCAATCCTACAGGTGTAGCACATGGGCATATTAGACCTTTAACTAATTTAGATCCAGGAAATATATTTCCTGCTCCATTTGGAGCAGCTAGACCACTTAAACAATATAGAAAAGGAAGAGTAATTCCAAATGTAGATATAATTACTCTTGATAAAGAAAAAGATAATACTTATATTACTAAAGATCGTGTTTATCTAGCAGAAACAGAATTAGCATTAATTAATTATAATTTAAATAGAAATGTAAAATCTAGTAAAGGAACCTCATTAGGAGGTGGATTTGGAGGAAGTGGATTATTAAATGAATTACAAGATAAACCAGGCAGTTATTTAGTAAAACAAAATCCTTTAAATGAAATAAATCAAGAATTAGAATCTATAAATGAATGTAAAACATGTGAAGGAGTAGCAATAGTAGATACTTATTTTCCAAATAAATTATATCTTACAGAAAATCCAGACCCAATTACAGAAAATTCAGTTTTATGTTGTAATCAAGAAGAGTTTGCATTAAAAAGAGTAATATATGCAAGTACTAATTTAAAAAAAAATTATTATACAACACATAAACAATATTTACAAAATAGATGCAAAACTTATACACAAAGAGCATTTAATTTTGAATCAACAAATCCCGTTAATATTGAATTAATTGAAAAATCATCAAATCCATTTTTAACTGCGGAATTGATTAAAAATGCAAAACCAGGAGATCCGTTATCAATAACAAATACTTATTTTGCAAATTGCCAACCTAATGGAGAAATATTAAGAGCATCAGAATATAATTTGGTCCAATTATTTATAGAAATTTTATTAAATAAAAAAGTAATTACAATAGAAGAAAAAAATCAATTTTTTGAATTAAGAAACTATACTATTCTTGCTTTGTTGAATTATTTAAAATCTTTGCCTGTTGATAAGAGTAAAGAAGCAATAGATTTGTATATTCAATTTATTCAAAATCCATATATAGGAATGCCTTTATCAGGACCATCTAATCCAATTGGATGTAAATTAGTTGTTTATAAACCAAGTAATCCTCAATTTGCAGTAGAAGGAGCAGTAGATTCAAGCACAAGAATGTTAAAATTAAATGTTACAACTATCGAAAAGAATGCTGCATCTTACTACACTAATCCAGTAGGAAAATATGTTGGAAAAAATAATATTACAGAATTAGTTACTCCAAATATTCCCTTTTTATATAAAAATAAAGCACAGCAATGTGAAGCACCTCCTCTTAATTTTACTCCACAAACTTATCAAAACAAAAAGAAATGTAATTATGTTAGAAAACCAGATTATTTTACTCCTAATTCTCAAGGTGGACCTTATCGTTATTATAATTATTTAAATCCAGTAAGACCATCAAATCATTATAGTCAATCACCAAATGGTAATGCATTATTATAAGATTTAATTATGAATATTAGTAGTTGAATCTTTAACTGGAAGAAAAATATTAATTTTATCAGAAAATTTATTACATGGAATTTTAAATTTTTCACACCATTGAACACATTTCTGAATATTATATTTTTTTAAATTTTCTAATTTGTCTTCTTTATTTTTACATAATAGAATATTAATAATTTGCTCCATTAATTCTAATTGTTGCTGACCAATAATTAAATTAATATCATCTATTTTATTTAAAAAATAATAAGGCAAATCTGAATTGATAATATTTTTAATTTGTAATTGTGCATCACTTTTACAATTAGATAAAAAATCTTTCAAAATATTATTATAATTATTTATTAATAAATGATTATTATTTTTAACAATATAATTTTTTAATATTATATACTTGTCAAAATTAATTATACAACTAGTAGTAGGTTTAATTATATATGTTTTTTCAAACAAAGATGTAAATAAATATATAATATCTAAAATTGGTTTATAAAATAGATTCTCAATCTTAATAATTACAATCCCCCCTTCAATTAAATTGCTAATAATTATTATTATAGTCTCAATCATCTTAATAATATAATCATTAATATTTTTATCCTCCTCATGTTTAATATTATTTATTTCATATATAATAAAATTAAATCTGTTATTCTTAATCCAATTTTGTAATTCTGTATTATATTCGTAATAACAAAAAAATTTATCATTTGTATAATTTTCACGTAACATTTCCAAACATTCAAGTGAATCTTCATAATTATTTCCAATTATTAATGAATTTAATATATCACATTTAAATGTATCTAACAAATTAATATTTTGTATTAATTCAAATAAATCATAAAATAATATACTTTTTGGTTTTAATTTACTAACAGAATAGTTAGACCCAGGAACTTTTGAAAAAATATATTCATGTGTATTTACATTTTCTATTATTTTATCAAATGTCATATTTTCTATATTATTGCATAATAATTGAATATCTTTTTTTTTTGAATAAAAATAATTTATAAAGGTATGAGAAATACAAGGTGATATTTCTTTTTTGGTTATATAAGCATTTGGCGAAATTTCAATAGAATAATGAACTTTTGGAATAATATAATAACTCATATATAATTTTATATTAAATAGTATAATATTGAAATATACAATTAAATATTTAAGTAATTTTATTCGATACTAGATTCTAAAATTAATTTAGTTTTTATTTTACGAATTTTTGGTTTATTGCTAACAGTTTTCTTTGCAACTTTAACTGCTTCTTTACTTTGATCTAGATCATTTAAAATTTCTGTAGAAGAATAATCCCCAAAATCAATTTGAACTTTTTCTGTATTAACATTTCTTATTTTTTTATAAACAAAATATCTATTCAAGAATGAAATTTTTTTCTCATATTCAGTCATATTTAAAGCATTTCCATAATCTTTCACACGATTTTTATTTCTCTTTACTTCTTCTTCCATATTCATAAATAATTCACTAAATAGACCTGAACCATTTGGTAATCCTTTTGTTTTGGCTTCTTCACGATCAATTAATTTAAATCCATAATTTTCAAGAACTCTATCCAAATAATCAAAATTAACTAAAAATTCTGTAATCAATTGATTAATAGAATCTTGATAAACATCAATCCTATAACCAATACAACTAGAATTATCTTCAAAACTAGAAGAGTCATAACCTTTAACTATTTCCCAAACTTTTTTACTCTTTTCTATAATTTGAATAGATTCTCCTGGTTGTTTCTTTTTTAATAAATTAAATACTTGTTTTCCATCATAACAAGTTCAAATGAAATAACCATTTAATTTTGTGCATTCGGCTAAGTTTTTCATAAATCCTTGTAACGTCTGTGGATTTTCTAAGAAATAATGAATAGCAAATTGGCATGAAGAAATATTAAATCCTTCTTCTCCCTTTCCATATTGTCTGGCAACACCTTTGCCAATTTTTTCAGGTTCTTTAGGTCCATTTCCAAATACAGCATTAGTAATTTGCACTGCTTTATCATTTAACATAGCATTTCCATTTTTAATATTAAATGAACTGTCACCATTTACAAATAAAGCATATGGCATATATTTATTCATCTTCTTTGAATTTAAATATCTGACACAAGCACCATCTAATCTATCCTCTAAATTATTTTTTGATTTATCTATTCCAAATACAAAAGACAAACGTGAATGAATCCATTTTGGCAAATCTCCTGCTTTTCCACATGCATAATCAATTAAAATATCACCCTGATTTGAAACAGATTTTATTAATAATTTTTTAACAAATAAATTATGAAAATTTTTCATAGCTTCTGTATAGGTTTTTCCTGGTGCTTTATTGTAATAAATATCTTCATCTACAGTTAAATCTGGAATTCCAACTCCACTGCATATCATATCTTCTGTAATTGGATTATTAATAGATTTCCAATTACTATTTGCCACGTGATAAGCATTTCCATAATTTTTAATTCCCTGAAGAAATTCACTAGTTTTATCATATCTAACTCTTTTTGGAATCCATCTCCATCCCTTTTCTCTAGTTAAATCATAACTAAATTCTACAATCATATTATCATCAAATACTTCATTTTCTTCTGTAAACATTTTATAAACATTATTATCATCTACTTTCAACATTATATTACAAATTCCGGCTTCTGGATCAAATGGTTCTGTTGGATAAAACTGTAATGGTTTAGCATCACTAAAAGGTTTATCTTCTGAAAGAGATTCATTAAATTCGGGTAATTTATCATCAAGTATATCTTGACATGGATTTAGATATATGGTTCCATATTTCTTTTCACTGTAAGTACAGCATAATTGAATTACTTTATATTCTGATAATTGTGTTGATAAATGAGAATTTATTCCTTCTTCAAATTTAGTTTTTACAACATCTTCACCATTAGGTTTTTTTAAAGTTACAACAAAGAAATCTATAGTATTGTCCTTTGGTGGTTTCCACTTAAATGAATACTCCCATGTTATTTTATTTAATGGACCAGTTTCACCCTCTTTATTTGAACCAACACCATAATAAGCGTGCGTGAATATAAGACCATCTGTTAAATATTCAAATCTATTTTCTCTCACTTTTGTAAGTATATCATTACAAGCATCAAATATATTTCCAGAATCTAAATTTTCTGGATAGAATTTTTTAAATGTAATATGAATAGGTGATATTAAATTTTTTAATTTAGAATTATTTTTATTATCACCAATATTACTATCTACAATAGAAATAGGTTTTAATAAATTTATTGTATTTTTTAGTAACATATATCTACATTCATATAAATTTTTAGATTTAATATTCACATTTGGTTTTAAAATAAACGGTAATATTCTTACATCTACTTTATTTAAATAATAAATATCAAATGCAGCATAAAGATTAATATATTTTCCCATTTTATCATTTAATATTAACTCCCCATCTAATAAACTATTAAATAAATCAGTATTTTTTGTAATTGCTCCTGTAAATATAATATTCATATTAGTATTTATTAAATATATTTTGCCTTCACTATTTATATACATCAAGTGTCTGTCTCCATCTGCTTTTTCAGTAACTACAAAATCTTTTCTTATATTTGGAACATTTGAATTTAAATCAATTTCACACACATTTGACAATTGCAAAGTATAAGATGAAGGACCTATAAAATCACTAGGATAAACATTTTTATTATAATTATAATCCTTATCATTAGAATGAAGACATTTCAAATATTCTATTGTAACATTTTTTTGTTCAACATACGAAACAGGAAAATTAGTTTTTTGTAAACCACTCAAAATAATTTTAATTACTTTTTTAATTGCAAATAAAATTTTTTCATATGAATCAAAATTAGTATATGGTCCTATTTTACTATTATCAACCTCTAACTCAATTTCTATTTTTTCAGGACGATTAAATACATTTGATTCTTCAATTGTATAAGTTCTTATGTGATCCGTATTAAATTTAGTTATACTAATATCAACATTAATAGGATATTCATCATTTTTAAATGTAACACGGTTAATATATCTAAACTCTTTTTTATTTTTATTCCAATTTTGAATTATAAAATTTTTACTAGATAAACTAATTTCTTCTTCAATCTGATAAGAAACTCTAAAATTAAAATCATCAAAATTTACAGGGAAAATTTTTTGATTATCCACAAATACATTATTTTTATTTATAAAAGTAATAGCATGACTATTTTTATTATAAATTTCTTTTATGCTATTAGTTTTACAATATTTTTGTATTTCATTTAAATCATTAATACTTACTCTAGTAGGTGATAATTTAAATTTACCAGTATTTTTATCTAAATATTCACTTTGTATTTTTAAACTATATGTTCCAACTTCATTAATAGATTCAAACCCAACTGATTTTAATTTTTTAATAACATTTTCATAATCATTTTTATTAAGAGGTTTAATTCCTCTTGTTCCAAATCTAACTTCTAGTTCATGATTTTTATTGGTTAATGTAAATGGATTTGAATTATAGAACAAATTAACTAACTTTGCAAATAACTTTTGCGAATCATTTTGTTTCCCTGTAGTAATATTCAATTGTTTTTTTGATTCATCTATTTCTCCTTCTTCTAATATATCAGATTCTTCTTTAAAAATTTCTTTAGGAGGTGTTAAATCTTCAGTTATTTTGGTTTCCTCAATAACCGCATTTACATTCTTTCTTTTCTTTAAAATCTGTTTCAATAAAAGATATTTGTCTCGTAAATTCAGAAGATTAATTTTTTTTCTATCCATTTCATTTAATCCTTCATATACTTTTTTTAATTCTGGATCTTGTATATTTTTTAAAGTCATAATTTTTATTTCCATTTTGGGAAAAGAGTCAATTTCTTTTTTTGTTTTATCATCCAAACTTTCATAAACTTTATTTAATTCTTCACCAAAATCATTTGCAATAATATTTGTTTCTTCTAAATTAATTGTGTTAATTTTAGTATTATCAGTCATATTAATATATACCTATACTTATTTTTAAATAATTGTTCATTTTTTTTTAAAAATAAATAATAATAAGAGTTTGTCTAAAAATATTTACACTTTAAGTATTTAAATTTATGTATAATTATAATGACAATATATCATAATTTACTAGTAACAATATAAAAATTAAATTATAAATGTTTAAAAATACTTAATAATTTCATTGTATAAATCTTGTTTGCTTTTCGTTTTCATATTATTACTATTATTAATATCAATATGTAATTTATTACAAATATCTATTAAATCTTGTGTTTTATAAGAAGAAATTGATTTAATTGGTTTGTCAATATTATCTAATTTATAATAATTATTTCTATACTCATCCAAAGAATCTTTTGTAACTTCTTCAAATCCATATTTATTATTGTAAGATTTTACAACATAATATCTATTTGAATCATTCATATTTAATTCATAATACGTTTTATTGATGATTAAAATAATATTTAAATTCCCTAAAACACACAACATTAAAAAAGTTTTGTTATTAATAAAATTTTCATTTACTAAGGTATTTTCAATATTAGATAAGGTGTCAAATTTAAATTGTTTTATTAACTGTTTTTCTTTTCTTAATCTCTCAACATATTCAATCTTAAATTGTTTCTCAAGAATAATATTTTTGTTATGCAATTGAGAATAATTCATATAACCATTTTTAATAATATATAAACACCAAAATAAACTATCATTTTCTATTGGAATAATTATATTTTTATTTTTTTCTTCTTTTTTATTTTGTTGTTCATTCAATTTTTTAATATTATAATTCTCTCTAATCCTATTTTCAATAGATTTACATATTGTAGTATTATTAAACATATAATCTTGTATATGTTTAACAAATTCTTGATATACATCTTCTTCTTTAATAAAAGACATTTTGACTATTAATTATAAACTAATTTTTATCTTTATTATCTTTTGTAAAATATATATTTTTAAAAGATTCTTTTTGTTTTTCAATTTCATTTAAAGTAGATTCTTGGGTATTTACATAATTAATGTATGTGATTAAATCATCTAATATTTCTTTTTTTAATTCTGATAAATTAATATGAACACCATATTTATTTTCATTTAAAATAACTTCTTTATTATTATTTAATATTCTCAAAATTTCTATTTGATTAAATTTATTCATATTTTCAATAGATTCTCTAATATAATTTAATTCACTAACAGAAAAATTATTTATATCATTTGTAACCATAGTTACTTCCATTTTTATTATATATAATTAAATTAATGTGTTTAAATATTTTATTCTTCTATAATAATTTTTTGTTTATTAGTTTTATCTTTATCTTTAATTAATTCACCTATAATAGATATATATTTATCATTAAGTTCAAAGCGTTGTCCAATTACTTTAACATTGATTTTATCTCCTTCTTTTAATTCAACTAATTGAGAATTTGTATAATGATGATCTCTAGCAACAAATACTAATATAGGACTAGGATTTTCATCTGCACTTTCAGCAGTAATTCCTGCTTTTGTATTAGATTTGGTTATACAAGATAAAATTGTGCCTTCAACTGGAAAACAAACATCACATTCAAAAACAACATCAAATAAAATATTAACACCCATTTTAATAATTCCGCTTGAATGTGTAATTATTTTTGTAGATTGTGGTTTAATGAATCCTTCAACGACACATTTTCCTTCATAATTAAAAGATATATATTCTTCTAAAGTTTGTTTTAAATTATTTCCAATTGCAGTAATAGGTAATTGTATATTACGTGTAATAATACTTCTAGAATAAATTGAAGACAATTTGAATTCTTTTTTATTTAATTTCTGAATCTTTTTAACAACTCCCATTGACATTATATATATTTATATGATATATATAATATTTATTCTTTTAATTATTTTCAATTTTATTTAATAAAAATAGTATATAATTTATAATATAAAGCCATTTCAGGAGTTAAAAACCATTTTATATTATTTTTTTTAATTCTATCGAAATATCTTAAAATAAATTCTTGTAATATACAAATTTCTACTTGACCTATTGCTTCTTGTATTATTTTGCCTTTTTCATCTTTTAAAATTTTTGTATTCTCTTTTGTATATTTTTCTTCTCCTAAAATTTTATTTAATATTTGAATACTTTTATTTTTTCCTGATTCATCACATCTAGCACCAGTATCTCTTTTAGACAACATGTCTTTAGTTTTAAAAATTAAATACTTATAACTTTTTTCATATCCAATAAATCCAACTATATTATTATAATCACTTATTTTGAAATTTAATATTTCTTTAACTTCTTTATTTTCTTCAAATTCTCTCTCATCTTCAGGTTCAGCAGGAATCCATATATTATTATCATTTAATATCATCAATTTCATTATATTTAAATCAAATAACAATATAGAATTAAAATTTTGTAATTTAAAACTTTTTCTCTCAAAATATCTTTTAATTAAAAATTCTAGAGAATTTTCTTTCAATTCTGAAAGTGAATATATATAATTCATTAAATCTAATTTTTCATGAAATAATAAAATTTCAATCATGTGTTCTATTAAAAAATCAATTAACATATCTTTACTATCCGGAAATTCAGATGCCATTTTTCTCATAACAATCCCACAATGTTTATACCAATTATCATCTCCTCTTGGAACATTTTTATATATTTCATTTCCGTTATCATCTTTTCCTTTATAATAGTTTTTGGATAAATTAAAATTACTTTTAATATCTTCTAATATTTTAATTCCTTTTAAATTTTGTATTTTTCTCTCTTCTACCTTAGTTTCTTCAATATTTTCATCCACTATTAATTTTTTTTGTTTTTCTTTTAAATCAAAGCGGATCATACTATTTTTATAATCAATTGGAATAATTCTCTCATAAATAGAAATATTTTTATCTAGAATTTCAATTGGTTGAAATAAATAATATTCACCAATATTAATTAATCTTCCATTTCTCCCATACTTATCTACGATATATTCATTATTATCTTCAATTAAAGTAGTCAAAGCAGCGTAAATTTGGATCAAAGGATATTTTTTTGGAATTTGAATTAAATTAATTAAATTATTTTTTTTATAGAAAAAATTCTCTTTCATTAAAAGACGTATTTTTTGCATAATTTTTTCAGAGTTTATTTGAATAAATTTTTCATCATAAGTATCATCATTTAAATTTTTACTATCTATTTCCTTATTTGGAATGCAATTATAATTACAAGTAGGCATATAATCACATGCAGGTGAAAAAGGAACATCACCTATTTTATAATCATGAATTACTAGTCCATTAGATAATTCCTGAGTTATATTTTGGTTTAAATTAGCAGATAATATTTCTCTTGTAAAGTTAGTTTGTTCGTGATTTATTATACAATCAACTGCAGTTTCTTTTAATAATCTACTAACAGTTCCAATTTGAATTGCTTTAAATTCAGCAACACGATAAACATATAAATCTGCTGCTTCTTCTATATTATCTCCTAAAATGGTGCCATACATAAAAATTTGAACATTTCTTTTTTCAAAAGGCAAATCTTTGTGACTAAAATTACGCACGCCACGTCCAATAATTTGCTCAATTCTATTCATGTTATACCATGGTTCTAATATATGAATTTGTCTAATAAATTTAAAATCTATTCCCTCTGATCCTGCTTTTGATATTAAAATAACTTTAATTTTATTACCATTTATATTGTCTTCGCTAGTTACCCCTTTAACTTCATAATCATTATTAGGTGATAATCTAGGATCACCTGTAATCATAACATACCTAGCAGGCATAAAATTTTTTTTATCTGTAGGTGGTTTCATTGTCCTAACATCTACAACTTCCGATGGTTTATTTTTAAATAATTGTTTAGCATTCTCTCCATATCGTACAAATCCTATTTCTTCTAAAGCTAATGCCATAGGAATTAAACCTCCATCAATATATTGCGAATAAATTAAAATTACACCATCAGCAACAGTAATATCAGTATCTTTTTTTAATCCATTTTTAATTAATATTTGATCTAAAATACATTTAATTTTAGAACTATATTTACCAATCTCATCATATGAAAATATTTTTCCAAAACTATTTATAGTATTTCTTTTATATTCAAAATTTCCTTTAAATGGTGGTGATTTACTATCCTCAAAATCCATTATTCTCTCTAAACCTTTTTTTCCAGTTAAAGTTTGTGGTTCAATATTTATAATAATTTCATTATTAGATTCTATTTCAGATTTTTCTACTTCTTTATTTTGTTCTGTCATATCATTAGAATAATTAGGTTGTGGAATTGTATTTAAAATTTCTTTTAAACCATCTATAGGATAGGAAATTAATAGGGATTCCAACGGAGTTTGTAATAATGTATAACCAAATGATTCCATGTTTTCAAAACTAGGCATTTCTCTTACTACACCTGTTTTTGTGGTAATAGAAAATTTTTTATTTCTTAAATTATAGATTATATACCTATAAGCACAATACTGACATTTACCACAATTTCCACATTCACCAATT
>JACCDO011908408.1_pt1 | contig 11013 bp, 12 predicted proteins | sample 7446101 | NCBI WGS metagenome assembly JACCDO01 (sample SAMN15323440, study PRJNA562643) | freshwater metagenome | isolation source: river surface water | place: USA:Blue River Watershed | collected 2017-08-16
AGCACAAGCTGCAGGCAATGACTCTACTAAAATGGCTCAAGGTATGTATGCTGTCGGTATGTCACAACCCAGATATAAGAGTGATACTGGATTGGGTGCTGTTAAACAAGCTAGACCACGTGACGCAGATGTTACAGTAGGCGGAGACCCTGTGGATTTAAACTCCCAGTCACAGCAAATAATTAATCAAATTAAAAAATTAAAGGGCAAAGGCAACACCGATGATGTTGAAAAAATTGCCTCAGCAGCTTTAAATATGTTGTATACTGGTAATAGAAAAGAATATGCTATGTTAATTAGACGATTGAGTGGACGATAATGAACTCAATACGTGAAATAGTCAGTAAATTAGAAGAATTAAATTCTATAGTACTAGAAGATAAAGGTCATTTGGATCATCCTGAGGACGCAATCTTTATCGGTGGTAGCAATTATGCAACCAAAGCAGTAGAAGCTATCAATTTAACAGTGCAACGACCTAATTTAGTTACTATCAAGTGGGATGGTTACCCTGCGTTAATCTTTGGTCGCGGCCAAGATGGTAAGTTTACCATCATGGACAAGCATATGTTTAATAAAAAAGATGGAACCGGCCGCACCAACTACAGCCCAGAAGCATTTTATAAGTATGACCAAGCCCGAGGTGTTGACAGAGAAGGGTTGTACCCTATTATCAAATCTATTTGGAATGGTCTAGCCAATGAAGATCGTGGTTATGGATACTATTGGGGAGACCTCTTGTTCAGTAGTCCATTACAAGAACAAAATGGGTTGTACAAATTTCGTGCCAATCCAAATGGTATAACATACACAATAGATGCTAACAGTGACATTGGTAAATTACTAGCAGGAAAAACAGCTGGTATAGCAGTACATCAATACATTCCAGCTAGTGCTATGACTACTGATGAGGCTAGAAGTCTCAATGGCACAATAGGAGAACTAAAGAACAACAGTAATGTTGCTATAGTTCCTAGTAAAATGCCAATTCAACCTAAATTAAAAATCAACAAACAACAGGTCAATAAGTGTTTGCAGGCAATCAAGCGATATGGCCAAGCTGTAGACCAGATGTTAGTAGCCCCTCCTGGAACAAAGAGTGTTATGAACAGCAACTTATTCACTGTTTATATCAATAGAAAAGTTGTTCAGGGAGATTTAAACAACATCTACAAAGATTTCTTTGCTTTTGTACAATCAAGACCTATGACTCCTGCAATGCAACAAAAAGTCATGGAACATCTAGTACAGAATCAAGCAGGTGTTCAGGGTGCATTCTTAATCTGGAGTGAAATCTACAAATTGAAGATGGATGTAGTAGCACAGTTAGATACAGCAAGCAAAAAAAGCCCTGTCAAAGGATATCTACAAGACGGAACCGAGACCCACGAAGGGTTCGTTGCTAACGGATTTAAGTTTGTAGACCGTATGGGCTTTAGCCGTCAAAATCTAGCCGCTAGAGGCTAATCCAAAACCAAGTTTTTTTGTAATAGGCATAAATAATAGTATGAATCTATATGATTCAACTATTTTAAAGGAATAATATCATGGCATATTTTGACAAATCACACAGCGACTTGAAACAAGTAGCAAACTTTGACGCACGTGACTACGAAGTTGGTGCTTTAAACGCATTGACAGACGGCGCAGCAGTTCAACCACAAGGTCCTAAATTAGACTTTGCAACTATCACTAAAGGTTCTGGCGCATGGACAGGTGACCAAGTTAAGACAATCGTTGACACAATTCAACAATTGGCTGTAGTTTACATCTACCAGTACGACAATTCTTCTCCAGATACATTGTCAATCGCTTTCTACCCAACAGGTGCTTGGGGTGATGTTACTGCTACTGGCAGCGGTTCATTGGACGCAGCTATCACAGCAGCAACAGCAGCTTGCTCAATCGCAGCTTCAGCTACATTCAATAACTAATCTAATCGTTAGTTTACAAGAGCCCAAGATTTTCTTGGGCTTTTTTACCACTATAAATAGTGTATGACTTATAAAATAAGATGCTATACATTGTTTGATATCACACGCACAGGTGTGTTAAATCGCAAAGCACCTATCAATTATACCCCTGAACAATTAAAAGAGTGGGTACAACAGAGAAATACACAAAGTAATTATGATACTATTTTGCAGGTAGTATCATTACGCAGTCAACCTGAAAATAATACAGATACAACTAAGACAGTAATCAATTTTAAAGAATTTAGTAAATTTGGCTTTTTGTTTGATGAAGAAGAGGATCAGACCTGCTGGAGTTTTGATTTTACTATCAATCATAGAAACGTATTCCATGATGGTATAGATGAATTAGGGGCATTATATAGTGACGCTAATGGTGTTCCGATCATAAAAACTGGGGTCGAGTGGGGGAAATTACCACAATTTTTAGACACCAGCCCAGAACTAAAAAATATACATTTTGAGATATTATATTATGAATGAAAAAAACGTGTATAACATCCTTAAGAGGATATTTAGTGAGGATGAAATCAAAACATTAAATGAATTGATTGTATACAATACTAAACAGGGTTATGAATTATTCGGAGAATTCAGTATAACCAAAGTCAATGGTAGCTATTTAGTTTCCAAGCTCACTTCAAACTTGTCAGAGACATTTTATAATTTAAAAAATGCTGTGGTCTGGGCTACGATGCACAAGAGAAATATGATTATTGATGCTAATAGAGTGCGAGATTTGGACCGAACCCTAGAATCTACTTTGGTTAGCATGACAGTACATACAAAATTATGTGAAAAAACCAAAGATTTAGACACCCGATTAATATACTCAGCTAAATTACAGGAAGATAGGGTCAAGAGAAAACTAGTCATTCGTGAGCTAGAATCCTACATTCTGAACACTAAAAACTGGCAAGAGAAGCAGTTCAAGCTCGCCATAAAATAATTTCAATAATGATAAATACATTATTAGTACTCTAGGAAAACACTATGAAACTTAACGAATTTAATTTGAAACCAACTCAAGTAGCTAAGAAGGCTCTAAAAGAACACTTTAATAGCGATTTGAACGTTGACAGTTTAGGTCTATATGACACAAACCGCATGCTACGCAAAGTACGTGGCTTCTTGGGAGAGATGAAACAAACTGGTAAAGTACAACAGGGTCAAAACAACCCAGCGTACTTGAAAGCTGTTTTCATGGAGCAAGCACTTTCATCACACTACGCTGAATTGAAATCCATGCCACAATACAATCAACGCATCGTTGTAGAAAACGAAGAAGTTGAAAAATCTCAAGTTATCTTGGCAGCACAAGAAATGGTTGACAGTCTACAAAAGATGGTCGAGCAAATCTCTGATATGTTAGTTAAAGAACTTCCAGCAGTAGTTGACGGTGTTAACTCTGAAGTAGGTACTTCAGAAGGTGAGCAATTCAATCAACAAGCTAGTGAAGCATTGAGTTCTTTGCAGGCAGCATTGACACAATCTAAAGGTACATTGCAATCAGCAATGAACACAATCACTGGTCAAGGTGATATGTCAATGGGTGACGAAATGGGTATGGGTATGGACGATGGTTCTGACGTATCTGTTGAAGAACCAACAGGTGATGAGTTTGGTGCTGACGTGGGTGAGTTGCCTGCAGAAGAACCTGAAGAAGAACCAGTCGCAGGCGCAGGCAGAACAGTTAGATAAAATGAGACTCTACGAGTTTGCAGACGATGATCCACTACGTGTAAAGTTAACAGGCGTAGTGGCTCAACTCAAAGAAAAAATGATGGGTTTAGATCGTCCTATTCCAGTAGATGCTTTTATCCAATTATTGAATCACAATGGCATTTCAATTGATGAATCTGACATATATGATTTGATTAAGAAAGATCCATTAGTTAATATCATACAAGATATTGAAGATAATCAAGTTATCTTTAGAGGTCAAACAGGACCTGATGGTGAAGTAAAGCCAGATGAAAATGAAAAAATCATTAAGCAAATGGCAAGCAAACAAGCAAACAAATTAGCTTAACCAAAATGATTGTACTACGAAGAAATTTGTAGTACAATTTCCATATGTACATTCCCAATAAATTTAAATACGAACCAATTAAACGTATTGATACTCCCGAAGGTCGTAGATATGCGACACCAGATGGTGAGAAACTCCCCTCAGTTACAACAATACTTTCAGCAACAACACCAGTAGAAAAGAAGCAAGCACTACAAGAGTGGCGTAATCGTGTAGGACATAAGAAAGCACAAGAGATTACAACAGAAGCCGCAGGTCGTGGTACACGAATGCACAAGTTCTTAGAAGATTATATCAAAACAGGTAAATTAAATGATCCAGGATCAAACCCATACTCAATCCAAAGTCATAGAATGGCTGACTCAATCATTCAGCAAGGCTTGTCAAACTGTAATGAATTCTGGGGTACGGAAGTACCACTCTACTTTCCAAGCATCTATGCTGGCACTACAGATTTATGCGGAGTACACGCCGGTTCCGAAGCCATTATGGATCATAAGCAAACTAACAAGCCCAAGAAACGTGAATGGATCGATGACTACTTTATCCAACTTTGTGCCTATGCGGTCGCACACAACGAAGTACACAACACCAAGATCCGCAAAGGTGTCATCTTTATGTGTGATCCTAACGCTGTGTACCAAGAATTTGTTTTAGAAGGTGAAGAGTTTGACAAATACCAGAATGAGTGGTATAAGCGTTTAGAACAATACTACAGCCAATTCGTATAAATAATATAATCAACGGATCATATTATGGCAATAGTACAAATTTCACAAATCATACATAGAACAGGTAACAATATTCAATTACCGCAGTTAGCCGCAGGTGAACTGGGTTATGCTACTGATACTAAGCAGTTGTATATAGGCAATGACCCGGTAGTAGATGAATTAGCCACAGAAGTATTAACTAGAAGTGATAACTGTGCTATCTATTTTTCTCAAGTATCAGGTGACGCTGTAGCAGATACAGTAACAACACCGACATTAAACATCAAAAATTCAGATGACACTGCCAACAGTTATGTATTGACTGCTAATGCTAATGGCATCTTCTTCACTGATACATCCACAGGCGATGTATTTACGGTCAACTTGACCCCATATCCTTAACATATTGATAAATACATAGTTCATTGAACTTATGCTGTAATCCCACAGCGTAGGCCCTAGAACGGTCTTTTTAAGGAAAACAAAATGGGACGTCCATTAAACAAAAAATATTTCGGTAACCGTAACACAGGTTCCACAAGCACAACATCCGACAACATAATCGGTGGCGAAGGCATTGCAAGCATTAACTGGTCTAACTATGGTTCATGGTTATCAACTGCAGGTGGCGCAGCCGCTCCTCTAGCAGGATTACAATTACCAGCACCATCACTACCAGGCGGCGTACAAGCAACTTGGACAAATTACTTCGGTGCAGCCGCAGTTACAACTGGTGCAGGTTCAGTTGGCTTAGTAGTAGGTGAAACATATACATATGCACCTATTCCAGGTTTACTAGTTACTGTTGCTACATCAGGTAACAACGGCACAAACGCTACATTTACTGTAACTACAGCAGGTAGCACAACTACATTGCTAACAGATTTACAAACTGTAAACCTCACTAAGTCAGCAGGTATGACAGGTGCTGCTACATTTGCAGTTGACATTCAACTTAAAATTGTTAATACTGTTATTAATGAAAAAGGATCTGGCTATCTTGGTACAGAAACATTTACAGTCACAACTGCAAACGGTGCAACTGGTACCGCGCCAGCTGGTACAATCGTATTAACAACTACACAAGAAAATGCTATCGTAATTTACGCTAACACAAGTGGCAGCGGAAGTACAGGCAAGATCGGTGATATCGTTAAGCAAACTAATGCTACAAGTTACAAAGTAACAACAGCAGACGGTACAGCAGTATGTAGATTGAGCACAGATGCAACACCTGCATCAGGCTTTGCATACATCGTTGCTACTGATTCTAACAGCGCAACATACTTTGTCACTAAATTAACTGCACACAGAGCTACACTAGTAAACAAAACAGGTACTCCATTGTTCGCTGACAACGTAAGTGTACCTTGGTTATTCTCAACAAGTGATCCATCTTACGATTCTGCTACAACAGTTATTGTACAGAACGCAGCTTAATCATTTTAAGCCCAACAAAAAAGCCGCTTTATGCGGCTTTTTTTATGAGTGACTTTAATTTCTTTTGTACAATATCAAAATTAATCGTATTGAACAAACCAGGATGTAATGGTTTAGGGTAATGGTCAGGATCTATCCAACAATATCCACAGTGTTCTTCATTCAACTTGGGCATAAATTCTTCACTCAATGAACAAAAAAATGTGTGGTATGTAAACGTGTTGTTTACAAATTTCTGTATAGGAACTAGTTTAGCTTCTATCGGGAAGAACCCAATTTCTTCTAAACATTCTCTTTCTATTCCTTCAAATAATGATTCGTCTTTTTCTATCTTACCACCGGGTATACCCCAGTTGCCTGGGTTCTTGTCATCGGTTCTTAGTAAAAATAGAAATCGGTTAGTATTTTGAGAATAGAAAAAAACTCCTGCTGATTGATTTTCTATATTCATGTTATGATTTATCATAACTTTAGATGACTATAGAATAATCCCCTTCTTCATACCAACCTTCGTAGCTCTTCATCCAGATACCTTCTGCATGACGATACTGAACACCTGTGTATAAATTAGTGACGAATTGAACATCATTCAATACAGTACTGTCAAAACTTATTACCCAACTAGTTCCATTATACTCAATAATATCATTTGCACTAGCAACAGCAGGGCTAAGTTCACTGTTTACAATATTCCCCCATGCAACAGATCCGCTATCTAATGATTCTACAATCAAATAGCGTTGACCAATTTGAGCATCGGGTAATCCACTTCCAGGACCCTTGACATGAGGATTGATGATACTATCAACTGGATCTAATGTGTTTTCTGGCAATGTGTCAGGGTCAATATCATAAATCAACAATCTATCATCAGTTGGATTATATGCGATTGTGCCTACGATTTCTGTATCCATATATGGATTCTGTAACCATATCTGACTGATTCCCGGTCTTACAGTTCCGTATACGTTCAATACACTGCTCCAGTATATTTCTGTGTTCGGGTTCTCTGGTAATTCTAATGCAGAATTGTTTGGATTAAACGCTGTGTTGCCGGGTAATATTTGTAAACTGTTACCTACTAGTAATAACTTATAACCATACGGAGTAATCTTTTGACGAGTGCCCAACAATAGATGATCGTCCTTCATGTCTGTCAATGCGTTACCTTTAAAGATACTAGCAATGATTTTATGAATGACACCTAACTTCTTAACCTTAGCACTAGAACTAATCCAGATAGGCATATAGAATTTCCAACTCATTACATCTATCGGGTTGCCGGTTCCTTGAGGGATAGTTCTATTACTAAACGTCAACCCATCTTGATAAACAACTGATAGAGAGGTCCAGTCAATAAAGTTATCTGTACTTTGTAATTCCATTGATGGGTTAAACAACACACCTAACTGTTCAATTAACTCTAATTTTTGATTATAATTTGTAGTCCAAAAATCTACAGTGATTCTCAATGTATATGGTACAGGCATAACTCGTTCAACAGTAAATGCTTGTCCTTGTGTATTTTCAAACGTTTGTGTAGTTTGATTATATGTACGTTGACGAACTGCTAATTTGTCGATAAAGTATGGATCTTGTGTTCTCTTTTGGTCATACTCTAATCCGCTGATATAATATGTTATCAATGGTGCGCTAGGTAAACTACTGGCACTGTTATTAGCAATTATCGTACTAGCCATTCTACTAGAGTCACCGTATTGAATAGGGACACGAACAACTATATCATTACCTGCAGGATCTTTGCCTTTAGTAACGTTCCAGTTACTAAAGATACGTGCAAATTGAACTAGAAATCTGCGTATCTGATTGTCATAAAAGTATTTTGCCATTGTTTACCTTAATCTACTTGAATTTTTAATATTGAACTTAATGACTGTGCTTGTGGTATTACTGTACCATCAGTCAATGTTGTAGTGTCTGTATTATTAATGAATGATCCCAACATTGTTTCTGAAGAATTGGTTACATCACCATTTGCTCTTACGTTTTCACCTATGCGAACCCATAAATTACCATCATATCTGTATAATAAGTTTGGCAAATAATCAATGCGTAAGAAATAATCTCCTAGATTTGGATTTGCAGGGAATGTAATACCTGCACCAGCTGGCAATCCATTAGGGAATGTAGCATCACCTGCTAGATATCCATTTAAATAACCGAACCCTTGTGGGCTAAAACGTTTAATATAGTTGAATCTAGGATCGGCGTCAGCACGATAGTCCATGATATTTTGTTCTATTGGCTCACCAGTGAATGTGCTTGCTATCTTTATACAAGCATCCTTCGGAATGATAGCAATAGTCGCTTGGTTCATTGTAAACGTGTTATTTACTGTATCAACAGATATCATCAATGTATTGTCAGGGAATACAGTGATATAATTAGTATCACCCGTAGTCGCAGAAATTGATACTTGGCTTGCTACATTGATACCTGGATTTTCATACCATGTGTCAGGTACTTCAGGATCTAATACTTGTGTGACTGGAATAACTGTACTGCCAATAGGAACATTTTCAGCAGCTTGGAAATATAAGCTAGGGAATTGATCGGCAGCTGAGTATGTGTTATCACTAGTACCATATGGTCCTGTGATTGGCCCAATAGCCTTAACTGCTAATACAGTAGTTCCTTTAACAGGACCCGACCCAGTATCAGTTCTTTCTGGTGCTAGTGTTGCTGATTCTAAACTAACTTGCATAAAGGCAGCAAGTGCGTCAATATCTGATTCAGTCAATGTAAATAACTCTTTACGTGCTGCCGCCCCGATACGTATTGAAGGGCTTGCATTACGATACAAAGGACTTCTTTCTAATGCTACCAATCCTCTAATTGGAGTAGGAGCATTTGGATTACTTAAAATATTAATAGGTAATTCAGGTTGTCCATTAAACGTAGGTACGATATATAATTGGCTACGGTCGTAACCAGTTTTAGGTACTATTCTAGCGGCTTCTGCGATAGCGGCATCATTGATTTCAATGTTTTTATTATAGCGACCAATAATATCTTTCAATGAATCAGCACTATCTAATTGCCAATATGCAGTATAATATGTTGTATTTGTAATCGGCGTACCTGCAGGGACAAGACGGTCAGTAACATATGTTATGCCATCTTTAGCAACTACAGTTCCTGCAGGATATTCTGTAGTAGAACTCCATGTCTCGCCACTACATGGTGTACCTACAGGAGTTTCGATAATAGCAGTATAATTTTTATCACCGTATGTAACTACATAGCCCGGTACGTATGTTTTTGTTTTGTCCCAGTCACCGAGATAATTATCTTGACTAATTGGTTTACTTAGAATGTTACTGAATTCTTGGCTATCTACTAATGGCTCACATTTGATGCGCCATAAATGCGGGTACCATGTTTGTGTGAACCCTTCACTAGCAAAGTTAGCATCAGTAATTTGATAGTATCTGCGTAGCCCAATTGGGATAGTTTCATTGAGTGGATGATAATCAGTTAAGTGTGGGAGTTCAAAAACATCTCCTACCATTAACTTACGTCCAATCAAATCAATCATTTCATTATAATGTACAGTTATAAAAATAACATCATTATTTAAAAATAGACCAAACTGACTTAAATCAAAGTCTAGGTTTTGTACGTTATAATGTCCTCTAAGACGATATATTGTTGAGTCGTATTTTCTGTCACGGTTTTCTAAAAACAATAAATCTTGAATATTGGTAGGATCAAGCGAACTATATTGCGGTTGAGTAAAATCACTACTTGGTCCGGAATCCGCGATCCCTACGTATTTGTGAACGTACAAATCGGTTCCGCCGACAGTAAACATTTCCTTAATTGTTCTATCTAGGAATTTGTAATCGTTCGATTTCTGTGGGCGATAAAGTGAAAGTCTTGGCATCTTTTAATCCATTTATCATGTATTTAGCGCAAAAGTATTACCTTTTATAACTTGACAAAAATTGGAAAATCATATATAATTACAGTATTGTTAACAGGAGCAACTATGGCAACAAAAAAGTCCAAACTCACGAGTGACCATTTCGTCAAATCATTGAACCCGCGTGATGCGTCAGAGACAAAATACATGGGTGAGGAACCGTATTTTGCAATGCAACCCGAAGAACGGTCATTAGCACTCACCCGTAGTTTTACATGGTACAATCGTTTCTACGGAAAGAAGGATGCAAAAGACTTATTGTGTCAATATTTGGAACATAATAACCGTGATAATCAAGCCAAATTATTGCGTAAAGTTGATGAAAAAGAATTCTTAATGACACTATGCTGGTTGTCACGCATGACATTGCGTGGACTAGAACTAAATGAGCATGAAGAATTAACACTTGAAAATGAAATTTCTCGCCTTTGTAAATTAGTATACAAACCCGAAATCATTCAAAAGGTCGAAGAAAAGCCTGTTTCAAATCGTCCCAATATTCAGGAATTGTTGCGTGAAAAAGCACGTGATGCCGCAGGCGAATTAGAAGGACTGTTTGATGAATTTGTGACTACAGGTAAAGCAAGTGAACGAGTTATGGATATCGTTGCAAAATATAATGTAGTGCCCCAACAAATCCCATATATTGTTGAGTTCTGGAAGCGCAAACAAGCAGAATTTGAAGTATTGCAAGAAGGTAAAGATTCTGATATCAAAGAAGCATATTCATTCTTGGGCAAAGTACAGGTTCGTAACATCCTCAAATACATTGAGCAGGTCATGAGTGACCTCAACGCATACATTTCAGTCAAGAAAGCCAACAAAGCTCCTCGCAAGCGTAAGGCTGTGCCTGTAGAAAAGATTGTGGCTAAACTGAAATACTTAAAGGAATTCAAAGATGCAGTCAAC
>JACCDO011099497.1_pt1 | contig 11012 bp, 17 predicted proteins | sample 7446101 | NCBI WGS metagenome assembly JACCDO01 (sample SAMN15323440, study PRJNA562643) | freshwater metagenome | isolation source: river surface water | place: USA:Blue River Watershed | collected 2017-08-16
ATATAAGGAGACTAATTTAATTTTCAAGTTTATTTAATCTAGCTTGTTGTTCTTTGACTTGGATTTTTAGTAAATCAATTTCCCCAGCCATTTTTTTAACTAATTTAGTTAATTGATTCATTGAATATCTAACAGCATCATTTTCATTAAGTGAATATCTTGTAAGAGTAATTTTTTCATTTATATCCAAATTATCAGATTTGAATGTAGTTACCAAATCCATTGAATCATCATAATTAAAATTTAAATTAATTTGAGTCCCAGGTTTATGGTCAATACAATCTTGAATTAATTGAAAATATTTTTCCAAGCTATTTAATTTAATGTCTTTTAATGTAACATGTTGTAGATAATAACAACTATCCGATTTATCATATACTTTGATAGATATATATGTTTTGTTATATTCTAATTCTATAGAATCGTGTAAATAAGAGTAGGAATTGGATGACATGGTTTAGTTAAAGTTTATTGATTTTAATAATAATTTAATAATTATTTATTCAATTTTTAATTATTTAAAATATAATGAATATTTAATATTAAATTAAATGGATATTGAGGAAGAATATAGAAAAATTAATGATGCATATTTTGATGATAGGCCATATGAAATATCTAATTTTGGTAATATTAGACATATAAAAACAAAAAACATAAGAACACCATTTAAAGGAAGAATACAAATAGATTCTTACAGTAGAAAAACATTTTCTATAGGTCGTTTAGTTGCATTAACTTTTTTAGCATATCCTGATATTGATTATTCAAAAAGAAAAGTTAAACATTTAGATGGTGATATAAATAATAATCATGTTAACAATTTGCGTTGGATGTAAATATTTATTTTCTTTCACGAGTAAGAGTGGTCCTCATATCACGAGTTCCATCTTTTTTAGTAAATTGAGGTGTTGTATATCTATTATCAATAGAACCATCTAATTTAGTAGGCATTTTTAAATTAGTGGTTCTTTTTGTGCTAGCAGTTGAATTAGTTAATTTAGGCATTTTTAATGTAATTTTAGATTAATATTTATGTAAAATTTATTGTTTTTTTCAATTTTTCTAAAATAATTTTTACTTAAAATTAAAATGGCATATATTTAAATAAAATGGATAATACATCAAATATATCAAATATATCAAATATATCAAATATATCAAATATATCAAATGAAGTTAAGCAAAACCAAATAGAAGCAAATAAAAAGGATGATTTTAAAAAATATTGTGAAAATTTATATATAATGCGAATAATACGTGCTGGATTTTGGGATGATGATAACGCCATTTATTGTGAAAAATGTCATGAACAAGTTAATTATTGGAAAAATCCTTTTGGTGATTTAAGGGTTTTTGTTGAAAGATCTTTTAGTAGTTGTAAAACTTTATCAGAAGAACTATATAATGGATTAAGTTCAGAAGATAAATTATTATTTGAAAAATGTTCTGATTGTTTTATTTATAAAAAAATTGGTTCTGAAAAAAAAGAAATTAATCATCCTTGTACTTGTAAAAAAAGAATTTTTAAATTTTCTAATGGTGTTATATTAGATGATAATAATGAAGATGAAGATGAAGATGAAGAAAACAAAGATGTTTATCTTAATACCTCAGTATGCTAATTTATTTTATAAAAAAATTGAAAAAATATTTAATATATAATAACAATATAAAGAAAAGAAAAATACTATTGTAATAATTATAATGTTTAGACCAAGATTATTTAGAATTGTTAATAAATTAAATATTAGGAAAATATCTAATAATAAAATATTAGAAAATGTAATAAAAACTCCAACAAATAATTTAAATTTCGCAGAATTATTATTACAAACAGTTTCAAATTTTTTTCTGTGGCCAATTTCATTTAAGACAGTACCAACAAATCACATAATGATTACATTTTCATTTGGTAAATATGATGGACATCGTTTAGAAGGATTACGATGGATTTCTCCAATTTCCAAAGAACATTTAATATATTGTGGAGATTTGACTAAAAATTTTGATTCATTACATTTAACTGATTCAAATGGTAATCCAATTATTATCAGTTCTTATGTTACTTACAATATTATTGATCCAGTTAAAAATAAAATTAATGTATTTAATTCAGATGTTTTGGATAACTGGATTGAAAGTAATTTCAGACAATATTTAACAAATTATTCTTATAATGAATTGGTTTCCAATAATAAAACAGATATCTTAGATGGATTTATTAAAAAAATTAATGAAAATGAAACTACATTAAAATATGGTATTGAAGTTACAAAAACAGGAATTTTACAAATTAATTATTCTACAGAAATCGCAGAAACAATGCTTGTTAAACAAAAGGCTAAAGCAACTATAGAAGCTAGAAAAGAATTGGTTGATGCAACTTTATCTTTAATTGAAGATATCAGTAGTAAATTAGATAAAAATCTAACTAATGAAGATAAATCAAAATTAATAACATGTTTAACAGTATCAATGATTTCAAATAATTCGCCTTCTAATGTAATTAATTTAAATTAAATTTTTATAAATATTTATATAAAATATACTATATAAAATAACAAAAATTGATTTTAATTACTAATATATATACAATAATTCAACTTAATAATAATAGTTAATAAGAATGTTACAAATAAAAGATTATGATAGGTTTTTATTATATAGTTATCAAATAACAGATTATGAATTTAATGAAAAATTTAATTTTAATAACGATAATAGTTATAGATGTTATAATTATTATTATAATCTAGCTAAACATAATTTTGCAAGATTTTGGTTTTATCTCTCTAAAAAAGATAGAATTAAATGGTTAAAATTGGCAGGATGTAAGGTAAAAGAATATTCAAGTTATAATAAATTTATTCTATTTACATATGACATTGCACTTGAAGATTTTAAAAAAAAATTTTATGCTTCTATTTATAAAAATAAAAAGTCATATATAACAAAAAATAAAGATCCTATAGTAAAATATTTAGAAAAAGAAAATATAAAAGAACCTATTGAGGAACCTATTGAAGAACCTATTGAAGAACCTATTGAGGAACTTATAGAGGCAAATATAAAATATGAAATAAAAAAACACATGGATAAAACTATATTAAAATTTAAATATGATATTACATTATTTTGGATTTCAATTAAGCACCATGAAAAAAAATTGTTTTTAAATATAATAAATGCACATAAATTTACACCATATAATAAAAAGCATTATAAAGACATTGAATATCTTGCAGAATCATGTAAATATCCAAAACCACATGAAAAATATTATAGTTTATACATATATAAAAATGATGATTCAAATAAAGTTAATAATGTAAAGCCAAATGTTAAATTTTTAGAATGTCAGGGTGATAATATAACTCAACTTGATAATTTACCAATAGGACTAATAAAATTAAAATGTTGTGGTTGTAAAATAAAATATTTAGATTATTTACCAGCAAGTTTAGAATATCTAAATTGTAGTCATAATCCAATAAAGTCATTAGATAATTTACCAAGAAATTTAAAATATTTAGAATGTTGTAATACTGAAATTGAAAACTTTGATTGCTTACCAGAAAGTTTACTTTGGTTAGATATATCTATAAATGAACATTTAAAACAGATAAATAATTTACCAAAAGGTTTATTATACTTAAATATAAGAGGAAATAATTTAGAACAAATAAATAATTTACCAAAAGGATTATTAGGATTAAATATTGGTTGTAATTATAATTTAAAATATATTGATACAATACCAAATTATATAGAAATGTTGTGGTGTGATTATATTATGCTTGATAAATTAAAATATTTACCAAATAATATTATGAATATAACACAATATTGTAATTTTGATGATGATCATATTGATGAATTCCGTAATAAGTTATTTCCATTTGGAACGAATGGTCATGGAGCAAGTTTGCTATATATTCATAATTGCTAATTTATTTAATAAAAAATTGATAATATTATTAAATATTATTAATCTTAATACAAATACAAACTAATTTAATAAAAAATGCAAGTTAATCTAAGTATTTCGTTAAATATCAATAGTAATTATAAAATTACATTAAATAAAATATCAGATATGAAATACAAATTTATTTCATATTTAATTGATAATAACCGGGTAAATTTGGATTATGAATTTAATTTTAAGGATATTATAAAGATATCAATAGTTATGACAGAATCAAATAGATATCAAATTCATATAAAATATATTGATTGTAATAATCAAATCAAAAGTTATGGGGATTATTCTTATGAATTTAAAAATTTAACTGAAACAAATAATTTTATAAATATGTTAACAAATATTAAATTCAATAAAAATATTTTTGATGATATAAATAAAAATAATTTTGAAATAAATGTTAATCCTGAACATATAGATATTTTAGAATTGAATGAATTGGTACTTTTAACTAATTCATTTGTTACTCAGGATAATATATGGGTTAGTGAGCTATTTGAAGATTCAACTGATGGATTAATTTATTATTATGATATGAAAATAATAAATTTTGAAGATAAAAAAATGATAATATTGTTCAAGTTAGAAGAAGGCTATTATACAGAACTACAATTATATTTTGTTGATAACTTGATATTACTTGATGATAATTATAATAATTGGTTTCCAGAAAGATATAATTTGAATATTTTACTAATAAATGAAAATAATGAGTACAAATTATCTTTACAAAGATTAAATTTAGAGAATTATAAAAAGTTATATAGCTGGGTTGAAAATAAAATTAAATAATTTATAAGATTTGAAATATTCTTAATTTATTCTATTTTTCTATTTTTGTAAATTTCCATTCCTAATTTATGTATTTGTCCATTTGTCATACCTCTATCATAATGTGGAATTCTACATAAAAAGCATACTATAAAAGGACTTCTTTTACCATATAAACTACAAACTTCAGGATAATACCAAACAGGTGTTTCACATATTAAACAAGAATTCCAAATATATGCACAATGATCCCAACATTTAAGATTTGGACTAATACAACGTTTGCATGCACATTCATAATGGGTTTTATTATAAGTTGTGAATTTACTATCAATTTTAACAGGAATAGGTAGTGAATTATGTGTTCTATTAGTTAAATCAATATTTAGAGAATTAATACCTAATTTATTCAATAATTTTTTCCATTCTTCAATTGTACCATATTTTTCAATTAACTTAATTTCTTTATCTGACAGTTTTTTTAATGGTGGATCGCATTCATTAATTATTTGGTTAATTTTATAAAGTATATATTCGGATGATAAAAAAGTTTTTTTATTTTCTAATTTTTTTTCATAATTAAAATAATTTTTTATTAATTTATCATAATCTATATCAACATTATCTAAATCATCATTATCTAAATCATCATTATCTAAATCATCATTATCTAAATCATCATTATCTAAATCATCATCATCTTCTTTTGGTGGTGAATAAAATTCAAAAGGATTATGTTGAAGAAAATTTTTAAAATGATTTGTATTTTTATAATTATTCATAATATTAAAGTTAATATTAAATAGTCAATATATTTTAAATTATATTATTTATGCAAGAATCCAAACTATTGAAATTATATTCAATAATCATCGACTCTTGCATAAATCCCTAATATACAAAGTATATACAAATACTTATTAAATATAATTTAAATAAATAATTGTTTTTGTATAAATATATTAAAATTATGTTTTTATGTGATTTAACAAAATATCCAAAACTATTTAGTAATATAGAATGGGGAAAAACGTTGGTTAATCAATTTAATAATGACGTTGAAGTATTTGAAAATAGAAATATTTTTGTTAAAGAATTTAAAATTATAAATAATTGTAGTATGCCAAGATATATTGAAAAAAGTATTGAAACTATATTTAATAAAAATATTATTGATTATATGGAATGTTATAAAACAACAGAAAAAGATTATATATTGGTATCTAGTCCATATTATAGTGGTGGACCAAAAAAATATTTAGAAAATGGTTGGATTCCATATAATAAATTATATTTGAATGATATAGTTACTTATATTAAAATTATTCCGATAAGAAAAAAAATATTAGTATAATATAAAAACTAAATGGAGAAAAAAGGCTCATGGGATTATTTAAAGGCATTTGATAAAGAATTAAAGCCAATTCATCCAGAGGTACTTGATATACTTGAATATATTGATGGATTATCGGAAAAAAATATATTTAAATCAAATGTCTTGGAAATAGGTTTTGGTACTGGTCATAAATCAATAGAATTATCCAAATTATTTGATAATTATTACGGGATAGAGCCGGATTCTGGATTATACAAAATATTTGAAAAACTATGTAAAAAGTCAGATTGCAAGATAAAATCATTTAACATGAATTTAGATGATTTTGTAGAAAAAACAGATTTAAAATTTGATTTAGTGATATTAGAGAATGTTATACATTTTATAAACTTTGAAGATTTTTTTAGGGATATAAAAAAAATATTAAATCCAGGTGGATATGTGTTGATAAAGAATGGAAAAGCAATACCGTATGGTTGGGGGAATAAAGAATTTTGTAAGGATTCAGAACAATTTAATGAAATCAAATGGATAAAATTTAGGGATGGATTGAAAAAAACATTTGAAAAATTAGATAATTCAGAATATTTAATAAATAAAAAATCTACAAATACATCGAATTATTTTGTGTTAAAAATATAATTTAGAAATTAAAAAAAATTATTATTTTGATTTTTTTTATATATTAATTATCATCATCATTATCTTCATTATTTTCATTATCGTCATTTTTATTGTTTACAGCTTTTTTTTTAGAAGAAGCTCTTTTATTTACAAGTTCTTTAATTTTATCTAATTTTAAGTGAACATATACTTCATTATTGTCATATTTTTCTAATAAAGATACATTATTATTTTTATTATTTTTTCTTGGATCTGCACTTACGTCAGAATCGTCATATAGTAGTGGGGGCATATTATATATATATATATTGTTGTTATTATAAATTTAACTTATAATAAAAAATATTCAATTTTTGGTATCTATTTAGTTAAAGAAAATTTTTCTAAACATATACCAAAAGAATAATATACACATAAAATTTTTTTTAATTTCAGTAAATATATAGTAAATAAAATCCTTATAAACTATTAATTTATCTTTCAAATCCTTTGATATAATCATTTTATCTTTCAAATCCTTTGATATAATCATTTTATCTTTTAATTTTTGAAGCATTATATATTATATTGTTTATATTATATATTAAAATTTCAATTTTTTTATTAATCAACAATTTCCATCGTACTTGTACTTTCTTGAATTAATTGTTTTAATTGTTTTATTTCTATCATTAAATTATTATTGGTGTCTGATAATGTTTTATTCTCATTTATTATTTTATTTGCAATTATACTATTATAGCTTATAGATTCATTTAATTTAATATTTTCAGATTCTAAAATACTATTGGATTGTTCTAAAAATTCTATTTTTTCTTTTAATTTTAACTTATCATTCAGCAAACAAATAATTAATTGATTTTCAATTTTAGAATCATCTGAATTTAATTGTTTAATAAATTCGTAAATTAATTTATCAAAATTCATATTATTTATATTTATAACTTTATTTGTTTATAATAAAATATTTAATTGGTTTATGCAAGAGTCGGGATTATTGAATAAGTAGCTTCAATAGTTTTTAATTCTTGCATAACAAACCTATTAAAATATATAAATTTTTATATAAAACTTACTTATGTACAGATTCGTAACCCATCATATACATATATTCGTTATCATTTAATTCAATATTTTGCAGTGTTATATTTTTAGATTTTAGATAAGATATACCACAATTATCTTCGGTTGCATATTTAATTTTAAGCTTAGTTTCTCTATCATTATGAATTTTCCAACGTCCTAAAGGCGTTTTTTTATTTGATAGATAGGTTTGTTTTAACCCTAAAATAATACTTCTTAAATTCATCATTATTAATAATTATATCATATATCATTATATTAAGTATATTAATTTCAATTTTTAATATATATTTGAAAAGTATAATAGTTTAAAAATTGATAATATTATATAATAATTTTTAATTAATAATAAAAATGTTCAAGAGTACATATTCAAAGGAAGAGGTTGATAGCCTCGTAAATAATGTTAAAAATGAGTTAATACAGTATATTAATACATTACAACAAAAGAATAAGATATTAGAAGAAACTGTTGAAAACTTGACAAATACAATTAGCCAGATGGAAACAGATTTTAATAAAAAGTTATTAAGCAATGCGAGGGAAATTGAAATATTAGGAAAGATTGAGTTGATAGATGAGAAGGTTGAAAATAAAATAAAAGACATTACAAATGAAATTAAAGTGGTTGATAAAAAAGTGGATAATAAATTACTTGAAATAAATCTTACTCAATTTAAAAATGAATTAAAAGAGATGAAAATCATGGGTCAAATAGAGAAAAATTATGATGATAATATTAATAGTATGACAGAATTAACAACAATAACAAAAAATCAATTTGAAAAAATAGATAAAGTAATAAATGAAATAAAAGAAGATTTAGAAAAAACAATTATAAAAACTTAGAAGAAAAAAGACAATTAACTATAGAGCAATATGAATCTAAAATAAATAAACTAAATGAAATTATTAAGGCTCAGGAATTAAATGTTGTTAATATTACAAATGAACACAATAATGAAATTGAAAAATTAAAAGAAACATATTAAAATGAAAATTCTAATAATATAGAAACATTAAAAGAAAAAATATTACGGTTACAAAATGATTTGAATGAAAAAAATTTAGTAAATAAAAAGTTAAATATTCAATTAAATGATTTGAATGAATTATATGAAAATTTACAAGAGAAATTTGTAATGGGTAAATAATTTATTTTGCTTGACTTTTAAATATATAAGATACTAATTTAAAAATTGATTTTATATAAAAATACTAAATTAATAATAATATCAATAATGGTTTTCATATATATATTAAAATTAGAACATGAAAAATACTATATTGGAAAAACAAATAATCCACAATTTAGATTAGAAAGTCATTTTAATTTAAATGGTTCTGAATGGACAAAAATACATAAACCAATAAGTATTTTAGAACTTAGACCAAATTGTGATGATTACGATGAAGATAAAATTACAAAACAATATATGGATAAATATGGAATAGATAATGTTCGTGGTGGTTCATTTGTTTCTGTAAAATTAGAACAATCTGTAATTGATGTATTATTAAAAATGAATAAAGGAACAAATGATAAATGTTTTGTTTGTGGAAAAGAAGGACATTTTGCAAAAGATTGTATTTATAAAAAAAATAAAACAGAATTAAAATGTGAAAGTAATATAAATAATAATTTAGTAATTAATAAAAAAAATAATTTAGTTAGTGATACAAATAAAATAGAAAATATTCAACAAGCACAATATAATATTTGTATTAATGGACCAAAATGTAGAGGTTGTGGTAATACTGATAGATGTAAAAGTAATCACACTGAAGTTCTTTATTATAATAATAATGATAAAATTATGTATGATAAAAATAATGAAATCTATGAAAAATGTTCTGGAAAATATAATTGGATTTACCACAATACTGGTAGATATTTAATTTAATAAAAATATTTATATACAGATTAATAATAATAAAAATATTAACAAACTATAAAAAATTATATATATTTTATATAAAATTAAAAATTGAAATATAATCATACTCACGGCTTCATTAAATTAGAATTGTTAGTAATATATGTTACTAATAACAAAATTTTTAATATATTAGAATAAACGCTTTTATCCGTCTACATCTGAATATTTTAAATGTGCTAGATGTAGACGAATAAACATCTAATTTTTATTAAATTTTCAGTTACTGTGTTATACCCGGGAGAATACAAAATATTAAATAACATTTTTATTTTGTTGATATATTAACAAATAACTATAATATACAATGTATATATATTTTAGATTTATAAAGAAATAAATATTTGATAACTCTCCTGGGGAAGACACCCATTAAACTGAAATAAATATAATTATTATTATATTTATTTGTTATATTTCAGAAAATTAAAATATTATTTAATATTTGGTATTCTCCTGGGTATAACACAGTAACCAATTCACATTTAGAAACCATTTTTATATAAATTTATTACAATTTATATTTTTAACGGGTATAAAATATATTTTGAATTAAAAAAATATTATATATTAGTAATATAAGAATAGTTATAAAATGAATTTAATACAAGATAATAGTGCTTTATCTGGGTATAACTCTTCTTCTGGTTCTGATAATATAAATGAGAATGGGAAGAGAGTTAAAAAAACAAGGAATAGACCTTGTAAATCGGAAAGGTTTACAAAAGAAAGGGAAGAGATAATAAAAGAATTAGAAAGTATAATTGGATTAAATGAAAGTACTAGGGGAATATTATTAAATGATTTAGAACAAAATCAAGATTTACGTAATTATTTAAAAAATATGATTCCTGAAATAAAAAAAATATATAAATGTGGTACATGGAATTATTTTGTTAGACAACATGAAAAAAATACATCGGATATTGATGAAATTAGTTTATTAAAATCAATATTTAAAGATGAAAAATATAAATTAATATCAAAAAGAAAATTAATTGAAATAAATGGAATAAAAAAACAATATTCTTGTTTATATTTTTATAAAAATATTAATACAAATGATAATTTTATTTTTTATAATAATTCAAAATAATGGTATAATTATATATATAATTATATTATATTTTTATTGGCGTCAAAAGCGTCGTTTTTAAACATAGATTTATAAAGTTTTAAAATTTTATTGGCGTCAAAAGCGTCGTTTTTAAACATAGATTTATAAAGTTTTAAAATTTTATTGGCGTCAAAAGCGTCGTTTTTAAACATAGAT
>JACCDO010482127.1_pt1 | contig 11011 bp, 11 predicted proteins | sample 7446101 | NCBI WGS metagenome assembly JACCDO01 (sample SAMN15323440, study PRJNA562643) | freshwater metagenome | isolation source: river surface water | place: USA:Blue River Watershed | collected 2017-08-16
ACCTTTTCACCCTTACCGAACTAGTCGGCGGTTATTTTCTGTGGCACTTTCCCGCGGATCACTCCGGGTGGGAATTACCCACCACTGTGCTCTTTGGAGCCCGGACTTTCCTCAGCCGAAGCTGCGTTCGTCCAACCCACTCTTTTGTTAAGCACACTTTAATCTGTAGTTTGAAATCCGCCAAAGTCGAAGGTCCGCACTCTAGATTTAGGTGCGGACCTTCTTTGCGCAAAAGAACACGTACCAACAGGTGGGGACCTGGATCACAAGTTCTGCAATCGCTCGTGGAATGAACACGGGGCGTTCGAATTCCACTAAGTGGTGGAAGCTCCTTTGCGGGAGATTTTCTACTCCTGCAAAGGTCAATTGGCAATAGAAAGTATTGAAACGAAGATGTTTATATTGCTACCACCGAGTGAAACTAAAGTTTTCGGCACAAATGTGCAGAAGTTGAACCTTTTGAAAATGAGCTTTATGGAGTTGAATAAAAACCGCGAGCTAATTGCCGGTCAGCTAATCCAACTTTCCAAAACTCCACAAAAGGCTCTGAAGGTTCTTGGAATCTCGCAAAAACAAATTTCTGAAGTCGAATGCAACAGCAAAATTTTTTCAGCCAAAACTTCACCCGCAATCGAGATTTATGCAGGTGTGCTTTTTGATGCCTTCGATTACCAATCGCTCTCAAAATCAGCGAAACAGAAAGCCGATGAAAGCGTCTTAATAACTTCTAGCCTTTTCGGACTTTTAAAGTTGAAAGATGCGATTGCCCACTACCGATTAACAGGAGATACCACATTGCCAAAAATTGGTGGCGTTGCAAAAACCTGGCAAGTGCCAATCGAAACTTCAATGCAATCTGCAGCGCCAAATTTAATCGTGGATTTACGCTCTGGAACCTACGCAAAGTTTTGGCAACCCACCGGCGACTTAGTGGCGAAAACTGTAGTCATAAAGATTATGACTCGCGTTGGCAAAGGAAATAATGCCAAGAAAATTGCAATATCGCACAACAACAAACAAACTAAAGGACTCATTGTTCGGGATTTAGTTTCAATGCGGACTTTTCCAAATAACGCCAAGCAACTCGCTGAAAAATTAGCTTCGCTAAATTGGAATTGTGAACTTACCGCTTCCGAAGGCAAACCGGCTGCTCTGGAAGTCTTTATTTAAAAACGTCTTTCGATCTGACCAGTTTGGCCAGCTGCAACAGCGTCTAGTGCCTCATTGCAAAGTGCATCTGCCAAAGCGTTTTCTTCACGTGGAACCCAAACATATGAAATATTTGAAGCTGAAAAGAGCTTTGACGCTTCGACCGCGAGTTTTTGCATATCTGGGTGCTTGATTTTCCAACGGCCAGACATTTGTTCAACAACCAATTTTGAATCTAATCTAACTTCAACCATCGCGTTTGGATTTAACTCGGCAACTAACTTAAGTCCGGCAATTAGTCCGTTGTATTCGGCCCAGTTGTTTGTTGCGATTCCTAGATATCCGGCCTTTTCAATCAAAACTTTTTGCGTTGCAACATCGATTACAACTGTTCCATAAGCGGCTGCTCCCGGATTGCCTCTTGAGCCGCCGTCAGCCATGACAATGTAATCAGCCATTAGATTGCTTAAGCCTTCACCAAAATCGCTCGGCATTCTTCGCAGCGTAGCAACTCACCATCTGCAGAGTTTTTGAACTTAATCATGTCAGCGTTGCTGAATTGGATTCGGCATCCTTCACATTGACCATTTTCAAAACGCGAAGCTCCAATTCCGCGATTATCCGCTCGAACTTTTTCATATATCTTCAATAGTTCTTCAGGAACGGATTTGGTTTCTACAGTTCGCTCATTTGTAATCTGCTCTTGTTCGACTTCGATTTGGGCAACCACTGCCGTTAGCAAATCTTCGGCTTTTGCAAGATCAGAGCTAACGCGAGCTAGTTCTGCTCGAATATTGTCCAAGTTCTTTTGGGCGTCTTCGAGTTGTTGCAATATCGCAATCTCTTCATCTTCCAAAAGATCCTGGCGGCGCTTCAAAGAATCAACTTCATGTTGCAATTCAGTAAGTTGCTTAGAGTCTGTAATAGAGCCTGACTGAAGTAGCTCTGAATCCTTCTGCAAACGCATTCTTACTTGATCAACGTCCGCTTCTGCTTTGCGGACATCGAGCTCGCGATCTGCTACTTCAGTGATACCTGCAACTTCACGGTATTTAAGTTGTTCGAACTGGGCGCGAAGCTTTTCTGCCTCGGCTCGCTCTGGAAGATTCTTAAGTTTGTGAGAGATTTGATCTAGGGCAGTATCAAAATTCTGAATATCGAGGATTTTTAGATAAGCCCATGGATCAAAAGTTGTCATGGGGTAATTGTGGTGCAAATGCACTCTTGAATTTAACAAGAGTGGGCGCGGAGGGACTCGAACCCACGACCACCGGTTTGTAAGACCGGTGCTCTAACCAACTGAGCTACACGCCCTTGTTAAGGCAGGCGGAGAGTACCTGACACCTGCACTCAACTAGAAATCAGGAGACCCTTATGCAATTTTTGCCAAAGCATCGCGGTAATCCGCAGTGCTTCGAGCGGCACCAGGCTCATTGATTACAAGCCATTGAATTACACCTTCGCGATCAATCACAAAGGTTCCACGTGTGGCCATGCCGCGTTCTTCTAAGAAAACTCCATAGGTTCTACTGACTTCACCGTGTGGCCAAAAATCTGAAAGCAAGATGTGGTTGAACTGCTCCTGCTCTTTAAAGTTTTTCAACGTTGGAGCTGAATCGCATGAAACGCTCAAGATAACTGTGTCTTCATCTTTAAACTCATCGGCGTTGTCACGAATCGCACAAAGTTCTGCTGTGCAAATACCAGTGAATGCGAATGGGAAGAAAACCAAAACTACTTTCTTACCTCTAAAACTACTAAGGGTTACTTCTTCGCCATCAGAGTTCTTTAATTTAAAGTCTGGTGCTTGTTGGCCAACTACTAAAGACATTTTTCTCCTGAAAAATAGTTTGGATAGGTTGAAAAGTTTATCTACGACCGGCTTTAGGTGTCACAAGCCGTGTACCTTGCCAATCCTTTGAAGCGCTAACGGTTTTGGTTACTTGCAAACCTGCGGTCGGCGCACTATCAGTGATATCCGCCGGGGTTACGTGTCCAGGGCGGCCGGGCTTTGGAGTCATTAACCAAACCACACCATTTTCAGCCAGTGGGCTAATTGCATCAACTAGTAGATCTACGAGATCGTCATCATCCTCGCGGAACCAAACCAATACGCAATCGACAACATCCGAGTAGTCGTAATCAACTAGCTGATTTCCTGATGCGGCTTCGAAGGCATCGCGAACTTCTTGTGCACTGTCATCGTCAAAACCGATTTCTTGCACAATCGAACCATTACTGATTCCAATACTGGCGGCTAGCGTCTGCCCGCTGTCAGAATGCATGGGCGTATCCCACTGCCTTGAGTGGCATTTGGCAAGAACTAGCCCCAAAATCCGTTTCACCTACCTGATGAGCGCGAATGTGCCTTGATGTAGTTGGATTACCCCACCGCAAAACGCGTTCATCGGCGCCACCCCTGCCGAACTGACGGAAAGGTTCGAAATGACCCACGACGAATCTGGCTTTCCAAGCCAATATGTGGATTCAGACCCAGAAGAAACTCGCGAATGGACAGAGTCGCTAGACGCCATTATCGAAAAGCACGGGCCATCACGAGCTCGACAAATTATTCGTGAACTTCTGCGTCATTCATCTCGTCGTGATCTAGGTGTTCCTGCGGTTCGCAGCACTGATTACATAAACACAATTTCGCCAACTGATGAACCTTCGTTCCCTGGTGATGAGGAAATCGAAAATCGAATTCGCGCAATCCTGCGTTGGAATGCTGCAATCATGGTTCATCGCGCCCAACGTCCAGGTGTTGGTGTTGGTGGGCACATTTCAAGTTATGCATCTTCGGCAAGTTTGTATGAAGTTGGTTTTAATCATTTCTTCCGTGGACAAGATCATGCTGGTGGTGGCGATCAGATTTACTTCCAAGGTCACGCAAGCCCTGGAATGTACGCACGCGGTTTTCTAGAAGGTCGTATCTCAGAAGAACAGATGGATGGTTTCCGTCAGGAACTTTCACATCCATCGGGTTCACTTCCTTCATACCCGCACCCGCGCTTAATGCCAGATTTCTGGCAGTTCCCTACTGTTTCAATGGGACTTGGGCCGCTGCACGCGATTTATCAAGCTCGTTTTAATCGCTACATGGCAGGTCGTGGAATTAAAGATACGTCTGATCAGCATGTTTGGGCATTCCTCGGCGACGGTGAAACAGATGAACCAGAATCACTTGGCCAAATTTCACTTGCGGCTCGCGAACGTCTCGACAATCTAACTTTTGTCATCAATTGCAACTTGCAACGCCTTGATGGACCGGTGCGCGGTAACGGAAAAATTATTCAAGAACTTGAATCCACTTTCCGCGGTGCTGGTTGGAATGTAATCAAAGTTGTTTGGGGACGCGGTTGGGATGATTTGCTTGCCCGCGACGTAGATGGCGCATTGATTTCATTGATGAATAACACCCTTGATGGTGACTTCCAAACTTTCCGTGCCGAAAGTGGCGCTTATGTTCGCGAGCATTTCTTTAATCGTGACCCAAAGACAGCCGCTCTAGTTGCAAACATGACAGATGATGAAATTTGGGCGTTGCGCCGAGGTGGGCACGACTACCGCAAGCTTTATGCAGCTTATAAGTCAGCGGTTGAACATAAAGGTCAACCAACAGTAATTCTTGCAAAGACTGTAAAAGGCTGGAAGCTGGGTTCAAGTTTCGAAGGTCGCAATGCAACTCACCAGATGAAGAAAATGAACATCGATGATTTGCGCGAATTCCGCGATCGTTTGCAAATTCCAATTTCGGATGATCAATTAGATCCATACCTCCCTCCTTACTACCGACCATCAGAAGATGATCCGGTAATGCAGTACTTGCATGCTCGTCGCCGCGAGCTTGGTGGCTATGTGCCAGAACGTCGCACAAAAGTTGCACCGTTGCCTATGCCAGAACCAAAAGTTTTTGAAAGCGCCGAGCGCGGCTCTGGAAATCAACCAGTTGCAACCACAATGGCATTTGTTCGCTTGCTGAAAGACTTAGTAAAGGTTGAGGGACTTGGAGCACGGTTTGTTCCAATCATTCCTGACGAAGCTCGTACCTTCGGTATGGATTCCCTATTCCCTACCCTGCGAATTTATTCACCACATGGACAGCAGTACACACCTGTTGATCACGAATTGATGCTTTCGTACAAAGAAAGTACTGCGGGTCAGATTTTGCACGAAGGTATCAATGAAGCAGGTTCTGTTGCATCCTTCGTAGCAGCAGGTTCTGCGTATTCAACCCATGGCGAAAACATGGTTCCGATTTACATTTTCTACTCGATGTTTGGTTTCCAAAGAACCGGTGATCAATTCTGGTTGGCAATGGATCAAATGGTGCGCGGTTTCGTAGTAGGTGCTACTGCGGGTCGAACAACGCTTAACGGCGAAGGTTTGCAGCACGAAGATGGTCATTCAATGATGATTGCAGCAACTAACCCTGGAGTTGTTGCATACGACCCAGCTTTCGCTTTTGAAATTGGTCATATTGTTAAAGACGGTCTACGTCGTATGTATGGCGAAAACCCTGAAGACATTTATTACTACCTAACCGTTTACAACGAACCATATCCGCAACCAACGCAACCTGAAAATGTTGATGTTGACGGAATTTTGCGCGGTATGCATTTGTTCTCACCTGCAGGTGAAGGCGATGGACCTCGTGCCCAAATCTTGGCATCTGGTGTTTCAGTTACTTGGGCGCTAGAAGCTCAACGACTGCTTCGCGAAGAATGGGGTGTCTTTGCAGATGTTTGGTCAGTTACATCATGGAATGAACTTCGTCGCGATGGATTGGCAGCTGACCGTCACAATTTGCTAAATCCAACTGGTGAACAGATAAAGCCTTATGTAACTCAAAGACTTGAAAACCAGCCAGGACCGGTGGTTGCAGTTTCTGATTGGATGCGCGCGGTTCAAGATCAAATCAGTGATTGGGTTCCAAATGAATTTTCTTCACTCGGAACAGATGGCTGGGGTCTTTCAGATACTCGCGGTGCATTGCGTCGTCACTTCTTGGTGGATGCGCAAGCAATCACAGTGCAGACTCTGACTTTGCTGGCTAAGCGTGGAGAGTTTGATCTCCATCGAGTAGCTGAAGCTGTGCACCGCTATCAACTAGATGATGTCAGCGCTGCAGATGCTGGCAACACCGAAGGTGCTGGCTAAAGCCAATCCCTCAAAGTTACTCACGGTTACCCTAATTTGTGAGTGATTTTGGGCTGCCCGTCCGCTTTGTGGACGGCTGATTTGGCTCTGCGCCCCACATAGGCAAGGGTTTGCCCGTGCTCGTAATTGTTGCTCCAGGACAGGGTTCTCAAACCCCAGGAATGCTCAACCCTTGGCTCTCGAATTCTGCCTTCAAAGCCGTAATTGATGAGGCTTCCATAGCATGCGGGCTCGACCTAATCTTGCACGGAACCGAGAGCGATGCCGACACAATTCGTGACACCGCAATTGCACAACCACTAATCGTTGCTGCCGGGCTTGGGTCGCTTGCAACATTTTCCGAAAATCTTGGATTTCCAATCACGAAAGCGGATGCAGTTGCAGGCCACAGCGTTGGTGAAATCACTGCGGCAATTGCAACTGGAGTTCTATCGCTAAATGACGGCATGAATCTAGTTTCAGTCCGCGCAAATGAAATGGCTAAAGCTGCAGGAAGTGTTTCAACCAGCATGGCTGCAGTTCTTGGTGGTAATCGTGAAGATGTCATTTCGGCGCTAGAGGCTTTAGATTTGATTGCAGCAAATGAAAATGGCTCAAATCAAATTGTGGCAGCTGGAACAAGTGAAAAAATCGCAGAGCTAGTTGACAATGCGCCATCTGGAACTCGAGTTAGACCACTTCAGGTTGCGGGCGCATTCCACACCCACTTTATGAAACCAGCTCAAAGCGCAGTTTTAAATCTTGCACAAAATTTGAATTCAAATAATCCTTCCGTTCAACTTGTTTCTAATAAGGGTGGCGAAGTTGTGAGCGAAGGTGCTGATTTCTTGAATCGAATCGTTGGTCAAGTGGCTTCACCTGTTCGTTGGGATCTTTGCATGGAAACTTTTGCTGCAATGGAAATCACTGGGTTGATTGAACTTTTCCCAGGCGGCACACTCACCGGTATTGCGAAACGGGCATTGCCTGGAGTTGAGTTACTTCCAATCAGTAGCCCAGAAGATGCAGAAAAAGTAGCGGATTTTGTTGCAAAACATGCGGGTGCAAAATAATGAGCGCAAAAATAAAAGGCCGTGCTCACCGGTATTCAAAAGTTTCGGGCCTTGGTGTCTATCGTCCAACGCGTATTGTCACAAATGAAGAAATTTGCCAAAATATTGAATCTTCAGATGAATGGATTCGCGAACGTACAGGCATTATCGAACGCCGATTCGCTGATGAAAATGTATCAATCATTGATATGGCGGTTGCTGCAAGTGAAAAAGCAATCGCAGATGCCAATTTAAAGCCAAGCGATATTGATGGTGTGATTCTTGCGACTATTTCGCACGCACTTCAAACCCCTGCTGCTGCAACTATGGTGGCGGATCGATTAGGTTTAACAAATCCTGCAGCTAGTGACATTTCCGCTGCCTGTGCAGGTTTCTCTTATGGTATTGCAATCGCTGATTCGCTTGTTAGTTCATCACAAGCAAATCATGTTTTAGTAATCGGTGTTGAAAAACTTTCAGATTGGACAGACAAGCACGATCGCGGCGCTGCATTTATTTTTGCTGATGGTGCTGGTGCGGTTGTTGTAAGCCCAAGCGAAACTCCCGAAATTAGCCCAACTGTTTGGGGATCGGACGGTTCTGATTTTGATGCAATCATCAGTGAACCTAACTGGTTGGATTTGCGAAATCGCGAACACACAAAGGCCGAAGGAGCCTGGCCAGTATTGAGAATGCAGGGCCAAAAAGTTTTTCGCTGGGCCGTCGGGCAGATGCCCGATGTTTGTCGACAGATATTGGATGCCGCAGGTCTTACCGCTGCGGATATCGACCTATTCGTTCCGCACCAAGCAAACCTTCGGATTACCAAAGCAATCATGAAGGCTTTGGAATTCCCAGATTCTGTAAAAGTGGCCACCGATATCGAAACCGCTGGAAACACCTCAGCGGCATCTATCCCACTTGCCCTAGATCGTATGCGTGAGGATGGTGTCGCTAAGAGCGGTGACCTAGCTCTACTCATAGGGTTCGGGGCTGGACTTGCGTACGCCGGACAGGTAATCCGCATTCCGTAACCCAAAGATTTCGTTCATCCGAAGTGAGCGAATAAACCACCAAAATTGGGCAGTTCGACTTCCCAGTTTGGATAGCAGGAGGAAATATGTCAGACCAGGAAATCCTGGACACCTTGCGTGCAATCGTTGCTGAAATCGCAGGTATCGAAGAAAGCGCAATCGAACTAGACAAGTCATTTGTAGACGATCTAGATATCGACTCACTTTCAATGGTTGAAATCGCAATGGAAATGGATTCCAAACTTGGTGTTGGTATTCCAGACGAAGAACTAAAGAACATCAAGACAGTTGGCGACGCAGTCAACTACGTAAAAGCAAATAAGTAATTTGCATTAATTCAAGAAGCTTAGGTGGGGTGGCCATCTGGTCACCCCACACCAAAGTTTCAGCTAAGCCGCAGGGGTTCAAATGACACGCAAAGTTGTAGTCACAGGTCTCGGTGCAACTACTCCAATTGCCGGAACTGCACAAGAAACATGGCAGGGATTGCTCGCTGGCAAGTCAGGCATTCGTGCACTTCCTTATGATTGGGCTGCAGATGTTGCAGTCAAGTTTGCAGGTACTGTCGCGGTCGAACCACTTGACCAAGGTTTAGAAAAAGCAAAAGCTCGTCGTTTAGATCGCTCGCAACAATTTGCCGTTGTCACCGCTCGTGAAGCATGGGCAGATGCAGGACTAGACCTTGATGCAATCGACAAAACTCGCATTGGTGTGGTTTACGCAACCGGCATCGGTGGCGTTACATCCCTACTTGCTCAAGCAGAAATTTTGCGAACCGAAGGTGCACATCGGGTATCACCTATGACTGTTCCAATGCTGATGCCAAACGGTCCAGCCGCTTGGGTTGGATTGGAATTCGGCGCTCAAGCTGGCGTTCATACACCTGTTAGCGCGTGTGCTTCGGGTGCAGAGGCCGTTGCTTGGGGCGCTCGCATGATTCAAGATGGCCGTGCAGATGTTGTTGTGGCAGGTGGAACTGAAGCCGCGATTACTGCACTAACAATGTCTGCCTTCAATTCAATGCGAGCACTATCAACCCGCAATGACGACCCAGCAGCGGCATCACGCCCATACGATCAAGGCCGAGACGGCTTCGTGATGGGCGAAGGCGCTGGAACTTTAATTCTTGAATCTGAAGAACATGCAAAAGCCCGAGGCGCTCGCATCTATGCACAATACGCAGGTGCTGGCATGACTTCCGACGGCCATGACATTGCCCAGCCTCATCCAGAGGGTGCTGGCGCAATTCGGGCAATCAAATTTGCATTAGAAGACTCAAAGTTGTCTGCAAAAGATGTGGCTCATGTAAATGCACACGCAACCTCTACCCCACTCGGTGACGTTGCCGAAGCACTAGCACTTCGCACCGCACTTGGTTCACATGCATCAAACGTTCTAGTTAGTGGCACCAAGTCAATGACTGGTCACTTGCTAGGTGGTGCGGGCGCAATTGAAAGCGTATTTTCGGTCTTAGCAATTGCTGATCGAGTTGCACCACCAACAATCAACATTGAAAACATCACACCTGACTTAGGAATTGATGTTGTGAACGGTAAATCTCGACCTCTTCCAAGTGGTGACATCGCGGTTTTGAATAATTCATTTGGTTTCGGTGGCCACGATGTTGCCGTTATCTTCAAGAATTATTAATTCCTAGCCCACTATGCGATGCGCAATGCGCACAACATCGCTATCCATAGCCACACGAAAAGGTTCAAGTTCAGCGTCCCAAGCGGTTCCAAGTAGCGAGTCGATCGCTAGTTGAAGTTCTGCCAGATTATTTCGTTTGGTTTCCATTAAATAACGAAGTCTTTGTTCATTGACAACAACATCGCCATGCACATTTACATCAGCGCGAAATATTCCCAAACCTGGGGTGAAGCAAAATCGTTGGTTGAAATCTGGACCAGATGACATTTCGGTCACTTCAAATCGAATATGTGGAATAGCTTTTAATCCAGTTGCAATCTTTGCCGCCATACCTTCACTTCCAGACCATTCGTAAGACGCGCGTACCATCGATGGCGAAATAGCTTGTGTATGCCAATCAAGTTTTACTGGAGTCTTGGTTAGATCCGACAATACCCATTCAATAGGGGCGGTCATAGCTTTGGTTGAAGCATGCACAATTAACGTGCCATGCGCGCGCGAATAGTCCGGGCTGACGGCAGTAGTAGATGAATTGATCACCATGGCAAATACCCCTTCGAAAGTGAACTTCGCCTTCCCCTGCGCGGCTCACTTTGGTGATCTCTTCCAACTCTAAAGGGTTCTTGAGTTTTTGTCACGCTCAAGATGCTCAATTAAGGCTGGTTTGAGCGTGTTCCAACCTTTGTAGGCGACATGGTCAGCCTCCATTGTCTTGACCGCCTCCAGCATCTTTTCAGGAGTTTCAACCGCCTGAAGCAATTTTCCAAGCGGAGTGACGTAGGTGCGAATCGTAAAAACGATGTCACCGGTCTTGGGCATTTTCCGCAAGGTCTGCCGTTCAACTCTGAAGAAAATTTGCTCATTCAAATCGGCACCAGCAATTTTCAGTTGATTTTCGGGTGACGGCGGGGTTGGCTGGAATCTGGTGGGGTCATCTAGCAGCGTCCAATTAGCACGCCAAACACTTCGGTCTATGGTCAATTTATC
>JACCDO010228776.1_pt1 | contig 11010 bp, 11 predicted proteins | sample 7446101 | NCBI WGS metagenome assembly JACCDO01 (sample SAMN15323440, study PRJNA562643) | freshwater metagenome | isolation source: river surface water | place: USA:Blue River Watershed | collected 2017-08-16
CAGATTAAAAATTATTTAACCATTTCTTTGAAATGGTTAAATAAAAATTGATTGCCTATCTTAAACTTAAATTTACTTTAAAGTAAATTTAAGTTTATTTAGATGGCAATGCTTATTTTATGGGACAATTCAAAATCTTAAAAAGATTTTGAATCGCCATAAAAATTGATTATATTATTTAAAATAATATAATCAATTATAATAATGTCTAACTACACACCTTTTATATATAAATTACCAAATATTAATAATGAAACTGATATATTTAAAAATAATAATATAACAGTTAGTAGTAATATTTCACAACCATTATTTAGTTTAGGTTTTCATAGTTTTATTCAAAGAACAAAAAATGGCATGGAAATTACAAAGCAATGGGAAAATACAAATAAATTATATTATGTAGTGAATCCATTTGAACATACTATTAATGATTATGATCAAGATATTATGCATATATCTGAAAATTTTTTAAATAAACCAAACATCCTATCGCGTGCTTTTTATAAATTATGGGAAATTTTATATTTATTTGATATAGCAGGTAAAGATAAATTATCAGCATTATGTATAGCAGAAGGTCCTGGTAGTTTTATTCAAGCTATTGTTGAATTTCGTAAACAATATTTTGATCCATCTAATGATAGTATTCATGGATTAACTATTGCAGGTGATGATAAAGTAAATATTAATACAAATATGGTTAATAATATTAATAAAAAATATGAAAATATGATTAATGTTATTAAAACAGCAAAAACTAAAACAAGTGCAAACGGTGATATTACTAAGATACAAACACATCAGTTGTTAAAAGATACAATTAAAACAAAAGTAGATTTAATTACAGCAGATGGTGGTTTTGAATGGAAGAATGAGAACTATCAAGAACAAGAAGCATATGTATTAATCTTAGGAGAAATTTATGCAGCTTTAAGTAATCAAGCCAAAGGTGGCTCTTTTGTATTAAAGATCTTTGAAACATTTACACATTTAAGTATTAAATTAATATATTTACTTAAAAATTTTTATGAAGATGTTTATATTTACAAACCATTTTTATCACGATCAACAAACAGTGAAAAATACATTGTTTGTAAAGGCTTTACATCAATTACTCAAAAACAGTTAGATGTAATTGATGATCTTTTACGCAAAGCAAATGCAGAAAAATTATTTATTAATGACATGTTTATTGATTTTACATTAACAGATGAATATTTAAATATATTTAAATATATAAATATTAATATTGCAAATGTTCAACAAATTATAATTAACAAATTAATTACATATATTAAATCCAATAATTATTTTGGTGATTCCTATCATAGTTATCGCGAAGAACAGATTAAAGCAAATAAATGGTGGATTGATAATTTTTTCACAGAAAAACTTAATGAAAAAAATACCTTTGTTAATCAAATTATTACTTATAATAATTCTGAATTAAAATTATTTATTAATAAATTAATTTAAAATTAACCTTTGGTTGTTTTTATTTTGGTAGAGTAAATTTTTTAGATAATTCTTCACTAATTGATTTATCAGCATCTTTTTTAGTAATTTTACCTTCTTCTATATTTTTTAAATGTTCGATCATTTGATCTAACATAGAATTATCTGTATTACTACATAATTGAGAAACTAAAAAAGGATATTTATTGGTTATATCAGAATGATTATTCCAAAAATAATTTTCTTTTTTAATTGGATCAATTATACCTTGTCTTTCGATATTTTTAATAATATTTTTAATAATATCGATAGTTTTAATAATTTCTTGAGAATTCATTAATTATTATTATAATCTATTTTTTATATAATAAATAAATAATTATTACAATTAAAATAATATTTAATGCTAAACTATAATATGCTTTATTATCAGATTTATTATCTGATTTATTATCAAAATCTTCTATTTTAAGTGTTTGTTCGGGTTCAATAATTAATTTTTCAATTCTTTCTATTTTTTCCATTTTTCTATTGCATTCACCTAAAGGATCTTTTAAAATTTCATTTAATCCTTCTTCAAATGTATATATTTTTTTATTATGCATTTTGTTTACATGATTATGCATTTCAATACCCCATTTAACTAAATTTTCTCTATTACTTAATACTTCAGATGTTAATGGAGTTAATTTCATATTTTCAGTAAAATGATTACCGCAAATAGAACATGGTAGAACCTTTGCTAATAATATAAAAAAATCATAATATATTTTTTTTTGTTCTTCAGTTGGTTTTGGTGAATATCCTAATGTAATATAATGAATAAATTTCCAACCATACGGTCCCCATACATTTGGCCCTGACATTATATTTAATTTATAAATTTAATTTATAAATTAAATTTAATTATTTTCATACATTTTTATAACTTTGTTACATTTGCGTAACCAATAAAAATCTAAAAATATAATTAATACAGTTGATATAATAAAATGATACCATACTAAAGTATTACTTCTATTTGTGTATTTTAATATATATATTATTATTAAAATCCATATTGGCATTCTAATATATTTTAATATACGTCTTCTAAATTTTTTACATTGATATGATAGATATTTATTATCATCCTCTATTGCCATTGCATCTATTCCAGAAACAATGGATAATGATTCTGCAATTAATATAATTATATGTATATAACCATATTGTTTAGCATTATGTGCAGCTAATAATCCTAATATGCATAATATATGATGAATTAATAAATCAAATCTAATTTCTTTTAAAGATCCAGATGCTAACATTTTAATAACATCTAATACTAAATAAGCCATAAATATATATTGAACCTCATTTATTTGAGCATGTCTAAATGAAAATGGATGATTAAATCCATGTTTAAAGAAATTTAATCCAATATGAATACCAAAATATGAAAAAGCTATACACATTAATGATCTATATATATTGAAACGTGTATCATCTGTATATTTTTCAAGTGGTGGGAAATAATATATAATATTATAAAAAATAAATAAAACAATCATTTGAACACATAATTCACCATAATTATATTTCATTATTAATCTTTACATATAATTTCAATCAAGTCTTTTTTCGTTGGTTTGGAAATTAATATTTCTTTATTTAATTCCTGACATAATTGTAATAATTCGTCTTTTTTCATTTTATCTAATTTTGCTTTAGGTGGTTTTTCTTTAACTATGAAATTATCACTAGAATTATTAAAACCATCTAGTTCTATAATTTCATTAAAGTTATCATTAATATTAATTGGTTCAGTTGTTTTATTTTTTATAATATTTTGAATTAAAATATGTTGTTTTAAAATATTAGATTTATCTGAACAGAAGCTAAAAATTTTAGTATCTTTAGACACAATTGGTGCCCACCATTCATTATAATTAGCTAAATATATTGTAGGTTTCCAAGGATTAAAATATTCACCACTATAATCACTATAAATAATATTAGTTTTAAAATCAAAAATAATTATATTAATATTTAATTCATTTATATAATCAATGGATTCAATATTAGAATCTAAACAATAACTTATGCTATTTTGTAATGAATATTTATCAACATTTATATAATAAAAACTATCATCAAAACATTTAAAATTAAAAAAATTATTTGATTTTAATAAAAATGGATTTTTATCAGGTGTTAAATATTTAATAATAATTTCATATGTCAACATTATAATTAATAGGCGTTGTCTTTTTAAATAATTCACATACATTAATTATAAATAAAAATATTGTTGTTAATATATTTATTTTATTTTTATTATATGGTCTTATATAATCATATAATTCTGACCAACTTAACCAATTAATAATATCTATTTCATTATTATAATTAATAATTTTTGAATAAGATGATTCTATATTATTAAATAAAGCATGATAAAATATATGAGTATATTCTTTTCCATTAGTTCCTATAAAAGTATCATGAATTGGATCAATTATATTAATTAAATCATAATTAGATTTATCTAATAAAGTTTCTTCCTTAAATTCTCTTATAGCACATTCTAAATTTGTTTCATCTGTATTTTTACGACCTTTTGGTATTTCCCATTCAGTTGATTCATAATTACTAGTAATATTATTAAAAATACCATTTTTTTTTAAATAATTAAATTTTTTTTTTGATTTATGCATTTCATCTAAATATTTTTTTTTATATGCATTTTTTAACCATAAATCTTCCCATAATTTATTAAATTCAGAAGTTTTAATTAAATTAATTTCTTCACTACTCATTAATGAAAACATTTTAGATAAATGTGAATTATCAATATTAATATTGTAATTACCGCGTAAAAAATCAATATAATTTAATGAATGTTTTCTTTTTACTAATAAAAATTTAATATATTTATTATAATATTCATATTTATGAATATTATTAGTAAGTATATTATTTAAATCATAATATGATACATTTTTTAAATTATTAATAAATGTATTGTATATTTCACTATCAAGTTTAAAACATATAATACCTACTGATATGGACATTATATTTATCTAAAATTAATAATATATATTTTTTAAATTAATTAATTTTTCTTTTTTGTTGAATGTAATATTATTAATGCAATTATAAATAATATAAATATTAATACTATAAATCTAATTAAAGAAATTATAAAAGATCCAACTCTAAAAGTAACACCACCAGATTTAACTGTCATTGTTTTTATTTTATTAATATCTGGTTCATTATCATCATTACTATCTCTATCAATTATAGGTAAAACTATATCATTAATAAAACTAAATACTAATTCATTTATAAATGTAGATAATACTGCTATAGATATAGCTAATAAAATTGTATTTTTTAAAAATAAATCTGTTATCTCACTAAAAACCATTATTATATTATTTTATAAAAAATAATATAATATAATATATTTTAATGGATACAATTAATCAATGGTTAGATTTATCAATATTAATTGATAAAGCATTAAATTATTTTGATCTTCAAACAATTAATTATAATAAATATTTACAAACTGAAAATATTATTATAGATAGACCAACAAATAATATTAAATTCTCTGATATAAATAAAGAACATAAATATGAAGTATTAGGTATTTTTGATAATACAACTAATATATGGATGTGGGCATGGATGGTTCCAGAATTTATGTATAATGAAACAGAAATAGTTAGAAAATTATTAAATTATGGATTAAAAATTAATCCAGATATATTACATGCATTAAATGATGATAAATTATATTTAAAAACTCAATTAGTTAATAGTAGATTTTTATTACAAGATGAATTTCAATTAGAATTACATTTAGCAATTTCTTGTTATTTAGCAAAAGATAATTTTAAATTTATTTATTATAAAAGAAAATATTTAAATAAAGAAAAAACTAAATATATAACTGTTTATTATTTAATAAAATAAATTAAATTAAATTTATCTAAATTAAATTAATGATTCATGATATAATTAATTTAGGATTATTAGTTGCATTAATTCATCAGGTTGCAATGTATAAAATTTATTCCACTAAAGAAAATTTTGGTAATCCAACAGAACCTACTACTACAATTAGTACTAGTTTAGCAGAAATGATTAAATATTTATATTGGAAATTATTAAATAAAGAAGTTGTTAATGATCCAATGTATCCACCAGAAAGAAATGTAGAATTAAGACAAATGCCTTATCCAAATACAATGTTTTGGCAAAGAACAAGAGGAACACCAGATGATTATCAATTAGTTGGTATATTATATAATCAAGATGTTAATAAAAATTATCAATTATATGGTAGGAGAACATATCCTGGTTCTCCACAATGGGAATATTATATTTTAGGAAATGATATTGGAGGATTAACAACTAAATTCCCAATTCAAACTAAAAATAAAGATGAAATTATGGATGGTTCTCAAATAACAGTTCCTATTGATAAAAATGTTTATAATGTTACTATTTATGATTATAATCAACCCAGATATGATCCATATCCATATTCACAAACAACAGGTGAATATATTGGATAGATTTTATAAAAATTGATTATCGTCGGACGTTAATAAAATAAATTCTAAAGAATTTATTTTATTAAAAACGTCGACGCTTATCAAAACTTATTTGTGTAGGATAAAATTCAACCTATGGTTGAATTCTATCCCACAAATAAAAATTGATTATTTGATTAATTAATTATAATAATTGTTTATAATTAAAAATGGCTTTACTGAATGATGTACGAAATATTATTAAACCATTAACAAATGAAAATATTTTTAATATTAATATTGATTATTATCTTGAAAATGTAATTATTCATAATAACAGTAATATTAATACTTTTATTATTAATAATTATATTTATTCATCTATTAATAATGATGAAACAATTACTAATATTATAAATAATATTAAAAAATATATTGAAAGTAATGTTAAAAATCAAAGAAATCATTTTAGAATGTTAAATAAAAAAAATAAATTATCTTTAGTTGATTTTATAAATTATTTTGATAAATTTATAAAATTAAACATGACTATTTATAGTACATTTCATCATATTATTAAAAATATTAAAAATGATAAAAAAATATGGTATGATAATGAAATTATTAATTTTAGTATTCAAAAACTTGTTGAAATTTTATATGAAGATGTTATTACAAAATTAACAATTCAAAAATATATAAAAGAGAATTTTAATACAAAAAATACAGAATTATTTAAATTTAATTATTACACTATTAATTTTAATGAATATTTTAATGTATATGATTCATTTGTTGATAATATTTCAATTTCTATTATAAATTCAATTGAATTTATTAAATTAGATATTGATGAACATATTAATAAAATTTTTCATTTTAATAAATTATCAAAATGTTTTATGAATTCATTACAAGATTATAATTATATTATTAAAAATAAAGAAATGAAATTATTCAAAGATCATATTAAATTTTATTATAATGATATTTTAATAAATAATAATATTAACAATATTGTTTATTTTTTGAAATCATACAAAGATATATTATTAAAATTGATGGTTCATATTGATTTGATAGTTGATATTATTAACTATGAATCTAATAATTTTAAGGATTTTATATTATATTATTCAACAATTAGTGAAATATTTGATAATACAGATTATAAAAAGAATATTATAATTGGTATTAAAATGAATATGGAAAAATATAGCACAAGTGAAAATTGTGAATATTTATGTCAGATTATTAATTATAATATTATGAATAATATATTATTAAGATATGATTGGTTTTATTATAATGTTGGTTATTATATGAAAAATAAAGATGATTTTTTACTCAATATTTCTCAAAAATTAATGAATCGCGTTATTTATTCCAATATTAATAAAAAATTGGAATTTAATAATTTCTTAACATTTCAAAAAACTTTCGAAAATGATTCAACATCAGCTTATAAATATAAAACTATTTTCACTAATGTATTTAGATCTGATGATTATAATAAATTATGTACATTTGCTGATAAATTAAAATTATTAATAATTACTCCAGATGTATGGAATGTTAATATTTATGGATATTCTAATAATATTATAAATAATAATATTTTTACTGCTTATTTATGTAATATATTATATAATTATAATTCAAAAACACAAAAACATTTGAATTATTATTTACATTTAGGTTATGTTGATATAACAATTCAAGAAACTAAATTAATTGTATTACCAGCTCAAATGTTATGTATTGAACAATTTACAGGATTTAATAAACCAATTAATTATAATGATTTTTATGAAAAAATCAAAATTAATTTGAATAATTATGATAATAATTTTATTAGTAAAATTATTAAATCATTAGATTGTATATTACAAAAAGATGGTGAAAATATTTATATGAAACCATTTAATAAAAAAGACAATTATATTAATCTAATTGATATTTTTCATAATATTAATAATACAACCAGTATTATTAAAAAGAATATTGAATTAGAATTAGTTCATTCTAGAATGGATATTATTAATAGTGTAATTAATCATATTCTAAAACAAAAAACTGAACATATAGATGATTTATATAATAAGGTTAAAGATAATATTAAAATATTTAAATTAGATCAAATATTATATATGGATAGTATTAAAAATATGATTTCAAAAGACTATATTCAATATAATTCTGATACTAAAATGATTAATAAAATTATATAAATCTCATAAATTAATCATAGATAAGGTGCATAGAATAATGACTACACAGATAAAAATTGATAATTATTTTATTTATAAATATAATGAAAATTATTTAACAATGGAAAATCCTTTTATTACTAAAACAATTATTCAATATGATGAATATACTGGAGATGAAATTATTATTGATAGAATGAATATTTGGAAATATTATAAATATATATATTTCCTGTGTCCTCTTGATACTGAAATCAAAGATTCGTGTGAACCTCTATTAAAAAATACTATTGAAGAAGACATATTTAATCAATTAATGGATAAAATGATTTTATATCAAACTAAAATTTCAATTCTATCAAATACTGTTCATTTTGGTAATATCTTTCAAGTTGAATTAAAATATATAACTAAAGCAAATAAATTTAGTTATAAATTAGATGAAACAATTATAGTAATTCCTATTTATAATATTTCATTCTTACATCTTCAAAAATATATTGATAGTGTAAATAACTATAATACTTTAGATAATTTATATGATCTATTAATTTTAAATAATTTTTTTGGAGATAACAATGATAGCTTCTCTAATAAAATTAAAATTAGTAATATGATTAATTGTCTGAGTGAAGCAACATATTGGATGAATCCACTAAACTGTAAATTAAATTTAACAAATAAATTTAATGAAAGAAAATTTTTAATGAGTAATATTTCAGCACAAGTTAATCAAGGACAATTTAATGAATATATTGAAAATATATTAAATAAAAAAAAATTTGTTGATCCTTCAGAAATTATTAAAAAAAATGGTTATAAAATATATAATTCAGTTAAGGACTGTATATATAAAAATGATGATATTAATAAATTATTTAATCTATTAGATGAAAATCAAAAAAAAACATTATTTAATAAAATGGTTGTATCTAAACAATATTGCCATTTAGTAATAAATAATGAATATATTCTCAATTTAATGATGCCAAATATTCATAAATATATTAATTTTTATAAATATATTTTTGGTTATGCATGGATTAGATTTTATTTGGAAGAATGTATAAATACTTTTAATGTTAAATCTACAGATATGTATATTTTTAATATTGATGTTGCTAGTAAATTACCAGTTTTCTACTATAATATGATTCAATATTATATGAGTCCTTATAGTCCATTATTAGTTGCACAGAATTCAACTATACCTCGTACAAATATAGGAGGTGTTTCAATTTCATTAAGTGATAATATTCGAATTACAACACTTGATGAATTTAAATATCGTATGAATATATTTATTACTGGTTCAGATATAAATATATTTCAAAATATTAATTTTAAAGAATTAAAAATGGCAATTACTGGAAGTATAATGACTGCATGTTGTCAATATGAACATCCTTTATTAAAAATATTTAGTGAAAAAACAAATAGCATTGCTCTTTATAATAGATATTTTGCAGAATATTATTATGATTCTGATATTGATACAATGATTATGACTGATAACAATACAGAATTTTTTGATATTACACGTAAATTTTTTAATAATATTAGATTAAATATTTCTAATATGTTTATTACAGTTAATCCAGAAGTTGAATATAAAATAATTAGTAATTACTATTTATTTGTAAGTGAACAATTTATTAAGAATAATATTTGTAATTCAGATAATACATATGATTATATTATTGAAAATATTAATACACTTGATATTAAAAAATTATTTGAATCATATGCAATTAAATTGCATAAAGAGAAATGTAAAGATATTGATAGTAAATTATATCCTGAAATACATAATTTTTCAGTTGACTTTTTAATTATTAAAGTTAAAAAATCCTATAAAAAAGAAACTAAAGATATAAAAGAGTCCGAATTATCACAAGATGAAATGGGTTTAATGCTAGATAATGATGAACAAGAATTAACATTTTCAGAAACAGATGATTCAACATCTATTGGTTATTGTAATACTTATAAAGTTAAAATTAGTTCAAAATATTTACAAAGACCATTTGAGATATTTCCAATTAATAAAGATGATTTTATGAAAACAGTTATTAAATTTCATATGCCATGTGTTCGTGCTTATTATAATGGAGAAACTGTATATATGACCCCATCATTTATCTCAGCACATTTAACTTTTATGAATTTAGATTATAAATATTTTGCAGGAAGTAAAGATCCTATTAATATTATTAATAAATATCGTATGCGAGGTTTTGGAACTTGGCTTAATCAAAATGAGATAAAAACATATATTAAATATATTGAGAATGAACCATTTTGGAAAAAAATATTTAATATAAAAAAAAAAACTAGTTATCGAAAATGCTTAGGAAGTTTAAATATTAACTTTCCATTATTTAAACCTAATAAATATTGTGCTGAATTTATAAATAATTCTATTGTACTACCATACAAAAATAAAAAATATTTAACTATTTATAAACATCATCAATATAATAATGAAGATATGTGGAATAATGAAAAATTTAATTCAAAAAGTATGATTAAAAATCAAATCATTATTGATAATATTACCGGATATATTCAACCATTAAATGAACATATTTAATAAATCTATGATTGTGATTAAAGATTTTAAATTGCCATAAAAATTGATCTGGCGTAAGAATTTTACCAAAGTAAAATTCTGACTCTCCAGATTAAAAATTATTTAACCATTTCTTTGAAATGGTTAAATAAAAATTGATTGCCTATCTTAAACTTAAATTTACTTTAAAGTAAATTTAAGTTTATTTAGATGGCAATGCTTATTTTATGGGACA